>JACXTT010003486.1_pt1 | contig 24156 bp, 26 predicted proteins | sample 9270951 | NCBI WGS metagenome assembly JACXTT01 (sample SAMN15532306, study PRJNA645909) | rock metagenome | isolation source: weathered quartz diorite | place: Puerto Rico | collected 2017-06-21
TCCAAGGCGGTCATGCTGGGGCTGATCATCCTGGCGACGGCGCGCCTCTTCGTGCCGTTCGGGATCGCCCACCCGGTCTGGGCGCTCGCCTTCCTGGTGCTGACCTCGGTGACCTTCAGCCTGTTTGGCTTCATCATCGGCATCTGGGCCGACAGCTTCGAGAAGCTGTCGATCATCCCCTTGATGGTGGTGACGCCGCTGACCTTCCTGGGGGGCAGCTTCTACTCGATCAGCATGCTGCCGGCCTTCTGGGGCAAGGTCGCCCTGTTCAACCCGGTGGTCTATCTGGTTTCCGGCTTCCGCTGGGCCTTCTACGGGGTCTCGGACGTGGGCGTCGGGATCAGCCTGGGGATGACCCTGGTGTTCATGCTGATCTGCCTGACGGTGGTCTGGCTGATCTTCCGGACCGGCTGGCGGCTGAAGACATGACAGCGCGCCGATGAAGAATGTTCTCTTCATTTGCAGCCAGAACCAGCTGCGCAGTCCGACAGCTGAACAGGTATTTGCGGCCCGCGAGGGCATCGAGGTGGCGTCTGCAGGGCTGGACGCCAGGTGCGCAAACCCGGTGACGCCGGAATTGCTCGAATGGGCGGACCTGATCTTCGTGATGGAGCGCACCCATCGCACCAAGCTCTCCCAGCGCTTCCAGCCCTCCCTGAGGACCGCTCGCGTGGTCTGCCTCGACATCCCAGACGACTACGATTTCATGGATCCGGCGCTGGTGAGGATTCTCGAAGCGCGCGTGCCGCGCTTCCTGCCGTGAGCCCTACTCGTCCTCGTCGAACTTGGCGCTGACCAGGGCCTCGAGGGCGGCGACGGCGGCTTCGGCCTCGGCGCCTTCCGCCTCGATCTCGATGCAGCAGCCGGGCCCGGCGGCCAGCATCATCAGGCCCATGATCGAGCGCGCGTCGACGGTCTGGCCATCCTTGGAGACCCGGACCTCAGCCTCGAAGGTCGAGGCCATCTTCACGAACTTGGCGGAGGCGCGGGCGTGCAGGCCGCGCTTGTTGACGATGTCGACGGTGCGGGTGGCCGTCTCGCTCACTTCTCGCCCGCGAGAACGTAGGAGGCGACCGAGATATACTTGCGGCCCGCTTCCTGGGCGCAGGCCACGGCCTCTTCCAGGCTCTGGCGGCCGCGGACGCTGGCCAGCTTGATCAGCATGGGCAGATTCAACCCGGCGATCACCTCGGCCTTGGTCTGTTCCATGACCGAAATGGCCAGGTTGGAGGGCGTGCCGCCGAACATGTCGGTCAGCAGGATGACGCCGTGGCCGGTGTCCACGCGCCCGCAGGCGGCCAGGATGTCCTTGCGCCGCCGTTCCATGTCGTCTTCCGGCCCGATGCAGATGGCTTCGACCGCGGCCTGCGGCCCCACCACATGCTCCATGGCGAAGACGAACTCTTCCGCCAGACGACCGTGCGTGACGATCACGAGCCCGATCATGCCCCGAGCCCGATCATGCAAACTCTTCCAAGGGTATCCCCACCCGACGCGGCAAATCCCGTCCCGCGAGCCGTGCTAAATACGCCTGTTGTTCGCCTCGTCAAAGTGGCTGAGCGCGCGTCTTAGTTTCGCAGGCGCCGAGGCCTCCAGCGGATCGACCGCGATCAGGGGCGTCGGAACGCCCAGATGCTCGGCGAACCGGGGCTCCGGAATGCGCTCCGGCGTTTCGCACTGGACGGTCAGGACGACCTCGGCGAAGGGCAGATGGGTTTGGGTGACCACCTGCAGGCCGCGCACCTCGAGGCGTCCGGCCAGCGCGTCCGGGGCCCGGCCGTAGAGCCGCCCGCCCGAGACCCAGAGCTCGACCCGATCGTCGGCGACCAGGCGGAAGCCCTCGTCCAGGGCCCGGAGCGCCAGGTCGCTCTTGCCGACGCCGGAGGGGCCCTCGATCAGCACGCCGCGCCAGTATTCCCGATGCAACAGGGCGATCAGCCCGCCGTGCACGATCACAGCTTGGCTTCCGGCAGGGTCAGGATGAACAGGGCGCCGGCCACCTTGCCGTCGGCGCCCAGGCGGTTCTCGGCGTGCAGGGTCCCGCCGTGCGCCTCGGCGATCTGGCGGGCGATGGAGAGGCCAAGGCCTGAATTGCCGCCGAACGCCGCGCCCTTGGGCCGCGAGGTGTAGAAGCGCTCGAACACCGTCTCCAGGTTCTCGGCGGGAATGCCCGGCCCGGCGTCGGCCACGGTGACAATGGCCTGGTCGCGCACCCGCAGCAGGGTCACCATCACCTCGCCACCCGGCGGGCTGAACGAGCGGGCGTTGTCGATCAGGTTGCGGAACACCTGGCTGAGCGGCCCCTCGCGGCCGGAGACCTTCACCGGCTCTAGGCCGCCGGGCGGCTTATAGGCCACCGCCACGTCGCCGCGCTTGGCGGTGGCCTGGTAGAGCCCGACGATGTCGGCGATCAGCCGCTCCAGATCGACCATGCGCGGTGAGTCCCGCGACAGCTCGGCGTCCAGGCGCGAGGCGTTGGAGATGTCGGTGACCAGGCGGTCGAGCCGCTGGACGTCGTTCTTCAGGATGCGCAGCAGCCGGTCGCGGGCCGCCGGGTCGGTGATCAGGTCGAGGGTCTCCACCGCCGAGCGCAAGGAGGTCAGCGGGTTCTTGATCTCGTGGGCCACGTCGGCGGCGAAGCTTTCGATGGCGTCCATCCGCTCCGAGAGGGCGTGCGTCATGGCCTCGAGGCTGCGGGTCAGGTCGCCGAGCTCGTCGTCGCGTTTCGCCAGGTCGGGCAGGGAAATGGCGCGGGCGCCGGCCAGGCGCACCTGATCGGCGGCGCGGGCCAGGCGGCGCACCGGCTGGGCGATCAGCTGGGTCAGCAACAGGGACGACGACAGGGTCACGGCGATCGCGATCAGGATGAAAGGCACCAGCGCCAGCCGCTCGCGGGCTATGATCTCGTCGACGTCGCTGGCCTCGAGGGTGAGCACGCCCAGAACCTGCTGCACGTGCTGGATCGGGATCGACACCGAGACGACGCGGCGGCCATCCTCGCGGCGACGCATGTTGGCCCAGTGCTGGCCCCCCAGCGCATGCTCGACCTCGGCGCGGAGCGCCAGGCGCGCCGCCTTCGCGGCGGCCGAGGCGGTCTCCCCGGTGGCGGCGGGCACGTTGCGGTCGTCCCGCTTGCGGGCCGCCGGCAGGGCCTGGGACTCCACGCGGTCGGCGATCCACTCGGAGTCCGCGACCACCTGGCCCTGGGCGTCGAACAGGCGCGCCCGCTGGGTCTTGGGGCTGGCCAGGATCTGCAGGATGTCGCCCGCGTCACTGGGGTTCATGGCCGGCGCCGGGTCGCCCACAGTGGCCACCCGGTCGATCAGGGTGGCCATCAACTCGCCCTGGGTCGTCAGGCTGTCGATGCGCGCATTGACCAGGCCCCGGCGCAGCTCATTCAGCACCAGGGCGCCGGCGATCAGCACCGCCAGGCCCAGGACGTTCAGCGCGATGATCAGCCGGCCGAGGCGGGTGCCCGGCAGTCGAAGTCGCCGCGAGGAGCCCCGCTCAGGGGTCTTCGCGCGCTCAGGTTTCGCGGTATCGGTAGCCGACGCCATAGAGGGTTTCGATCGCGTCGAACTCGGGGTCCACGTCGCGGAACTTCTTGCGCATGCGCTTGATGTGGCTGTCGATGGTGCGGTCGTCCACGTACACCTGATCGTCGTAGGCCGCGTCCATCAGGTTGTCGCGGCTCTTCACGAAGCCGGGCCGCTGCGCCAGCGACTGCAGCAACAGGAATTCGGTGACGGTTAGCTTCACCGGCTTGCCGTCCCACAAGCAGTCGTGGCGGGCCGGATCCAGGGTCAGCTTACCGCGCTTGATGGCCCGGGCGCCCGGATCGGCGCCGGGGGCGGCCGCGGGCTCCTCGCCCTCGATGCCGGCGCGGCGCAGGACAGCCTTCACGCGCTCGATCAGCAGGCGCTGGCTGAACGGCTTGTGGATGTAGTCGTCGGCCCCGAGGTTGAAGCCCAGGATCTCATCGATCTCCTCGTCCTTGGACGTGAGGATGATCACCGGCAGGTCGGAGGAGCGGCGAAGGCGGCGCAGCACCTCCATGCCGTCCATCCGCGGCATCTTCACGTCCAGGATCGCCAGGTCCGGCGGCTCGTTTTCCAGGGCGGCCAGGCCCGCCGCGCCGTCGAAATAGGCCTTCACGGCATGGCCGTGGCTCTCCAGCGCGAGGCTGACCGACGTGACGATGTTCTCGTCGTCGTCCACCAGGGTGATCTTGGCCATATCGCTAAATGTGTCTCCGTCAGACGATAGGGACGCTAGTCGCCCTACAGCGTGGCCTCAATGGGGCGGCTGTTAAGAGGCTGTGCGCGCTCAGATAATCGCGGTCAATCAGGCCTTAAAGCTTCGCAGGTAGGCTTCGGTTCAAGTGGGAGAGCTTGATGTCCGGCGAAGCTGTGCATTTCGAAGTGTTTATCAAGCGCTATCCGGGCTCGTCCTGGGCGCTGAACATGGCGACCGAGAACCGGACCGTGGCGCTGGACGAGGCCAAGGATCTGGTCGGCCGGGGCGGCGCGGCGGCCGCGCGGGTGACCCGCGAGAGCCTCGACCCGGATTCCGGCGAATTCCACTCCCTGACCATCCTGTCGATCGGCATCGCCGAGGCGCCGCGCAAGGTGAAGGCCCCCGAGCCCACCGAACCGCTCTGCGTCTCGCCGCAGGACCTCTACACCTGCCACGCTCGCGACCGGATCGGCCGGCTGCTGGAAGTCTGGCTGGAGCGCCAGGCCGCGACGCCGTTTGAGCTGCTCCACCGGCCCGACCTGGTGGAAGCCCTGGAAGCCTCCAGCGTCGAGATTCAGAACGCCGTGCACAAGATCGCCGTGCCGGAGGCCCATTCCCGCGGCGCCTCGATCGCCGAGATGACCAAGACCTTCAAAAGCCTCGCCGACCGCGCCGTGGAGCGGCTGATGCGCGACGCCAAGAAGGGCCTGCCGGTCGCCTCGCCGGAAACCTTCGGGAAGCTGGCCAACCAGGTCGTGAAGGACCCCGACGGGCCCTACCGCCTCGGCTGCGCCATCGCCCAGAGCCTGAAGCCGGCCACCAGCTGGAGCGAAAAGGTCGGCCTGCTGCTCGACCTGGCCGACGCCGCGCCGCCGCCCGGCGCGGGCCGCAAGCTGGCGCTCACCGTGATCGCCGAGCCGCTGGAAGAGATCGTCCGCTGCAAGAAGGGCCTCGACCACATCATCGGCGGCGGCCTGGACCTGGGCGCGCGGCTGGCGGCCATGAGCCGTCTGGCGGCCGCCGACGTCATTGACCAACTGGTCAAGGTGGAGCCCTCGGTCGCCAAGGTGACCCCGGACCTGTCGCCGCGCGCCAAGCGGCTGGCCCACTGGCTGCAGGCCGAGGAGCTGACCAGCGTCCGCGCCGCCATCGGCCAGCGCATCCTTTCCGACCTGTCCGGCCAGCGGCGCCTTCGGCCGACCGATCCGGTGGGCGAGATCGACGTGATCCGCGGGCTGGCCATGTCGCTGACCGCGGCGGCCGGCAAGCTCCTGCCGCTCGACGACGTGCAGGCGGCGTTCTCGTCGCGCTCGAAGATGCTGGTGACGCGCGACTTTGTGGAGACCTATCTGGGCGACGACTCCACCGCCCACGCCGAGGCCGAGGCGCTGATCTGGCTGACCGAGAACATCATCGGCGGCGGGTCGAAGCGCGAGGCGGGCCGCTGGCTGGAGAGCCTGGTGTTCGGCCTGCGCTTCGAGAAGGAATACCGCCAGGCCGAGACGCCGGTGTCGCTGCGCCTGCAGCAACTGGCCCGGCTACAGAAGTCGGTCGCCCGCTGCGGCCTCGTGGAAGAGAACTACAAGCCCCTGCAGTCCAAGCTCGGCGAGTTGGGCGGCCAGGTCGAGGCCGACGCCAAGTTCGTGGCCCAGATGATGAAGTCGGGCGCCCCGGCGCTGAACCGCCTGACGGTGCTGCTGAAGCTGGCCTGCGGCGAGACCGCGCCCTTGGGGCCCTGCGCCGACCGGGCGCGCACCGAAGCCCTGGCGCTGGCCCGCAACGACGCCACCCGTGCTGAGCTCTCAGGGGCCCCGGAACGGCTGGACGCCATCCGGGACCTCCTCAAGCATGCGGCGCTGGCGGCGTAGGTCAGGGCCTTGAGGTGGAGGCGGGCGGGCGACGAGGACTGGACCGTACTCGCCGCCCTGGAAACCGCACCCGACGATGGCGACGGCGCAGCTTCCGCGGTGTCTCTAGCCTAACGTGGGGGAAAGACCCTGCGACAGATCGCCTGTGCACGGAGCACGCGCGGCGGCTCAGGCGGCCTTGGCCATCGGCTGCGGCAGGACGCCCAGGCCGGTCAGCGCGGCGCGCAGGGCCTCGTCGATCGGCGTGTGGGGCTCGGCGCCGAGGCGGGCGGTGAGGCGGGCGTTGTCCATCACCACCGGCTCCTCCCAGAGGTAGCGCATCTCCAGCATCTCGCGGAATGACTCGTTGATGGGCGCGAGCGCGCGGATCGCGAACCAGGGCAGGCGGCTCACCGGCAGTTTGCGGCCCGCGACCCTGTTGAAGGCCGCCAGCAGGTCGGCGCCCGTGAGCGCGTGGCCGCGCATGTGGAACATCTCGAAGGGCGCGAGGTTGGGGTCGTCCAGGGCCAGTCGGACCATGGTCTCGGCCACGTCCGGCAGGTAGGCCCAGCCGTGCTCGACGTCCAGTGAGCCCGGATAGGTGACTGACGTCAGCGGTTTGCCCGGCTTGACCAGGCCCTGGCTCAGCCAGCTGCTGCCGCCGCTCTTGGGGCCGAAGAAGTCGCCCGCGCGGACGATCAGTACGCGCAGGCCATCCTTGGACGCGGCTTTCAGCGCTTGTTCCATCTGCACTCGGATCGCGCCCTTGCGGGTCGCAGGCGTCTGCGGCGAGGCCTCGGTGAGCACCGGGAAGGCGTTCGGGCCATAGTTGTAGACCGTGCCCGGGAAGATCAGCCGCGCGTCGGCCGCCTTGGCGGCGGCGATGGCGGCGGTGATCATCGGCATCTGCAGGCCGGCCCAGTTGCGGTAGCCGGGGGGATTGGCGCCGTACATCACCAGGCGCGCGCCCTCGGCGGCGGCGACCACGTCAGCCTCGTTCATGGCGTCGCCCTTCACCCACTCCAGGCCCGGCCGGCCGGACGTGCGCCGCGCGCGGTCCGGGTCGCGGTGCAGGGCGCGCACCCGCCAGCCTTCCGCCAGCAGCCGCTCGGCCACGGCCCCGCCGACCCCGCCGGTCGCCCCGACCACCAGCGCCAGGGGCGCCGCGTTCTTGCTGGTCATGTTGGTCTCCATCGCTTGTTGCGACAGAGATGCGGCTTATCTATCCCAAACAGAATTGCCTAAACACCTACAGCAGGTATTCATCAGCGCATGCCTGGACCGAATGACTGGGACCTCTTCCAGAGCCTGCACGCGGTGCTGGAGGCGGGGACCTTATCGGCGGCCGCCAAGCTGCGCGGCCTGACGCAGCCGACGCTGGGGCGGCATATCGAGACCCTGGAGAAGCGGCTGGGCTCGCCGCTGTTCCTGCGCAGTCCGCGGGGGCTGCAGCCCACCGACCTGGCGCTGGAGCTGAAGCCGCACCTGCACGACATGGCCGCCGCGGCCGGGGCGGCGGTGCGCGACGCGTCGGGCGCTGCCGACAGCCTGGTGGGCTCGATCCGGATCACCGCCAGCGAGATGATCGGCGCCGAGGTGCTGCCGCCGATCCTCACCGATTTCCGCGAGGCGCATCCCGGCACGGTGATCGAACTGCGGGTCTCCAACACCGTCGACGACCTGTCGCGACGCGAGGCCGACATCGCCGTGCGCACCGCCGCGCCGACCCAGAGCGCCCTGGTGGCCAAGAAGGTGGGCGAGGTGGCGCTGGGGTTTTACGCCGCGCCCCGCTACCTGGAGCGGCACGGCGCGCCCATGAGCCTGGAGGAGCTGCAGGAGCACCCGGTGATCGGCTTCGACAGCGACGCCTACACCCTGCGCGACGTGCCGGGGCTGAACATGAACGTCAGCCGGGAACTCTTCACCTTCCGCTCCGACAGCGACCTGACCCAGCTCGCCGCCATGGCCGCGGGGTTCGGCATCGGGGTCGCCCAGCCCGGCATCGCGCGCAACCGCGGCCTCAAGCGGGTGATGGCCAACAAGGTGGTGTTCCAGCTCGGCGTCTGGATCGTGATGCACGAGAACCTGCGCGGCAGCCGGCGCATGCGCGCCATGTTCGACCACCTGGTGGATCACGTGACCGCCTATGTGCGCGACAGCCGGGACTGTGAGTGAGCGAGGCGGTGTATGAAGGCGGCTGCCTGTGCGGCCAGGTGCGCTGGCGGGCCACGACCGAGCCGGTGAACGTGCGCGTCTGCCACTGCCGCAACTGCCAGCGCTGGACCGGCGCGCCGTTCTTCGCCCGGGCGATCTTCCTCGCCGACACCTTCGAGCAGAGCGGTGAGACGACGCGGTGGCCGACCTCGCCGCGCGTGGAGCGGTGCTCGTGCGCCCGCTGCGGAACGCCGATGTTCTCCGAGCCCAAGGACCCGCCGTCGCGGGTGGGCGTGTCGCTGGCCACCCTGGACGCGCCGGACGCCATTGCGCCGACCGTTCACATCTGGGTCTGCGAGAAGCTTGGCTGGGTGTCGATCGACGACGGTCTGCCGCAGTTCGAGCAAGGGCCGTAGCACCGCACCATGAAACGGAAACGGCGGCTGCATCGCTGCAGCCGCCGCTGAATTCGTGGGAGGCCGGGCGACCTACTCCTCGGTGGCTTCCGGCGCTTCCGGCTTGGCGCTGAGGACGTCGGTGACGCCGACGCGGGCCATCTGGCGCTCGGCGATCCGGGCGGACTTTCCGCGGCGGTCGCGCAGATAATAGAGCTTGGCGCGACGGACGACGCCGCGGCGCTTCACCTCGATGGATTCGATGTTCGGGCTCATCACCGGGAACAGACGCTCGACGCCTTCGCCGAAGCTGATCTTCCGCACAGTGAAGCTCTCGTTGATGCCCTGGCCGCCGCGGGCGATGCAGACGCCCTCGTAGGCCTGGACGCGCTCGCGCTCGCCTTCCTTGATCTTCACGTTCACGCGGACGGTGTCACCCGGCTGGAACTCGGGGATCTTGCGCTTGGCGAGGAGGCGGTCAGCCTCTTCCTTCTCGAGGGTCTCGATCACGTTCATGGTCTTGGTCCTTCTGGGCTTAATCGCCCTTTGCCTGTTGATTGGCGGTCCTGGCGGCCCACAAGTCCGGGCGCCGCTCCCGCGTCGTTCTTTCCCGCTGAGCCTGCCGCCACTTGCCGATTTCGGCGTGGTTGCCGCTCAACAGGACCTCGGGGATGTCCAACCCTTCGAACGTCCGCGGTCGCGTGTACTGCGGATGCTCGAGAAGCCCGTCCTCGAAGCTTTCTTCACTCAAACTCCCGGCCTGACCCAGAACCCCCGGGACCAGCCGTACGCACGCCTCGATCGTCACCAGCGCGGCGGCCTCGCCACCGGCAAGCACCGCATCGCCCACGGCGATCTCCTCGAACCCACGCGCCTCTAGGACCCGTTGATCCACCCCTTCGAACCGACCGCAGAGAACGATCAGTCCCGGGCCAGAAGCCCAAGTCTTTACAAGCGCTTGGGTCAGGGGCCGGCCCCTCGCGCTCATGTAGATGAGCGGGCGTTCGCGCCGCTCCACACTGTCCAGCGCAGAGGCGATCACGTCGGCCCGCATCACCTGTCCAGGACCGCCACCCGAGGGGGTGTCGTCGAGGAAGCCGCGCTTATCTGTGGAAAAGCCCCGAATGTCCAGCGTTTCCAAGGACCAAAGCCCCTGCTCGCGCCAGGCGGTCCCGATCAGGGAAACGCCCAGCGGGCCCGGGAAGGCCTCGGGGAACATGGTCAGCACGGTGGCGTCGAACGGCATGACGCGCCAAAGGGCCGCGACGAGAGGCCGCGTCAAGCCTTGTGGGCATCCCTCCCGGCGGGTAAGCGGCGCCGATGAAAGCTGAAAACCTGGCCGAGACGCTCCAGCTGGAGCGGATCGAAGTGAACCTCTTCCGCGGCACCACGTCGGACAACGCGCCGGGCCGCATCTTCGGCGGGCAGGTGATCGGCCAATCGCTGCTGGCGGCCTATGAGACGGTGGAAGACCGCATCTGCCACTCGCTGCACTGCTATTTCATCCGCCCGGGCGACCCGACAGTGCCGATCGTGTTCGAGGTGGACCGCTCGCGCGATGGCGGCAGCTTCACGACGCGCCGCGTGATCGCCATCCAGCACGGCCAGCAGATCTTCAACCTGGCGGCTTCGTTCATGGCTCCGCAGGAGGGCTTCAACCACCAGGCGCCCATGCCGGCCGGAAAGAACTGGAAGGAGCTGCCCGACGAGGCCCAGATGCAGGCCGAGGCCGTGGCCAAGATGAAGGACATGCCGGAAGAGGCGAAGCGCTGGATGTCGCGCCCCCGGCCCATCGAAATGCGCTCGGTGGACGCGCGCAGCTATTTCCAGGACGGCGGCCCGAAGGATCCGGAGAGCCAGAGCTGGATCCGCTGCCGCGATCCCATCGGCGACGACCAGCACATGCACCAGGTGATCCTGGCCTACGCCTCGGACATGAACCTGCTGTCGACGGCGATGCGGCCGCATGGCGTGCACTGGCAGACGCCCGGCTTCCAGTCGGCGAGCCTCGACCACGCCATGTGGTTCCACAAGCCGGTGAACTTCAACGATTGGCACCTCTATGCGCAGGACAGTCCCAGCGCGTCGGGCGGGCGGGGCTTCATCCGCGGCTCGATCTACGCCGAGGACGGGACGCTGGTGGCCTCGGTGGCGCAGGAAGGCCTGATCCGGATGCGGCCCGCCAAGAGCTGAGCTTGCTGGCGCCCGCGCGCCCTTCTTGCCGCTGGCGGCGCCTGGGCGTATGGCGCGGCATGGACACCCAGACCCTGGTCGAGACGCTCCAGCTCGAGCGCCTGGAAGTGAACCTCTTCCGCGGCGTGACGCCGGACGAGGAGTCGCGCGAGCGCATCTATGGCGGCCAGGTCATCGCCCAGTCGCTGCTGGCCGCCTATGAGACCGTCGAGGCGCGCGTCTGCCACTCGCTGCACTGCTACTTCATCCGGCCGGGCGACCCGAACATCCCGATCATCTTCGATGTGGACCGCAGCCGCGACGGCGGCACGTTCACCACCCGGCGCGTGGTGGCGATTCAGCACGGCCAGCAGATCTTCAACCTGGCCGCCTCGTTCCAGGCGCCCGAAGAGGGCTTCGACCACCAGTCGGAGATGCCCGAGGCGCCGTCCTGGGAAGGGCTGGAGGACGACATGGTCCGCCGCGCGCGGCTGATGGCCAAGGCGCCGCCGGAGATGCGCGCCTGGCTGGAACGGCCGCAGCCGATCGAGATGCGCACGGTGGGCGGCCACACCGAGGCCTCGCGACCGGCGGCGCGCGACCCTGTGCAGCAGGTGTGGTTCCGCGCCAAGGACCCGATCGGGCCGGATGCGCATATGCAGCAGGTGATCCTGGCCTACGCCTCGGACATGAGCCTTCTGGGCACGTCGCTTCGGCCGCATGCGTTGGATTTCAACCGCGGCGGGCTGCAGACGGCCAGCCTCGACCACGCCATGTGGTTCCACCGGCCGACCGACTTCAACGAATGGCATCTCTATCATCAGGAGAGCCCGTCTGCGTCCGGCGGGCGCGGCTTCAACCTGGGCTACATCTACCGCGCCTCGGACGGTGTCCTGGTGGCGAGCTGCGCCCAGGAAGGGCTGATGCGGCTGCGCAAGCCGAAGGCCGGTTGAGCCTGGCGCCGGCGACCCCCATCTGAGCCGGAGCCAGGCTCTGGGGGGGCGCAGGCATGCCGGTCTATCTGCAGTGGCTGGTGGCGCTCGCCGCCCTGGTGCTGATCGCGCCCCTGATGGTGTGGCTGGGCCACGTCGTCGGCCGCAAGGTGGCGCGCAAGAACCCCGGGCTCGGGATCGCGCTCCTGCTGTTCGTGCCGTTCTTCAAGCTGGATCCGCCCCCGCCGCCGCCGGCCGAAGCCGTGCACAAGGACGATGAAGACCCCGGCGCGCCGCCGAAGCCCTGAGCCGGCGACGCCCCCTCGATGACGCCGCGCCAAGGCCGCGCCGGCGCTCGATCGACGGTGCAATTTCCTTGCAAATGTTCTTGTTTTGTTCTATATTGCGAGGATGGCCGTACGACGCGGGTGCGGCCAGGCACTGCCAATCCAGCAACCTGAACCCAGACCGGCCACGGCGCGCAGCCGTGTGTCCGGAGGAGATCTTCCATGGCCACAATCTATGTGAGTGCGACAGGGAACGACACGAATAGCGGGACGTCGTCCGGCTCGCCGAAGACGTTGTCCGGCGGCATTTCAGCCGCCTCGGGCGGCGACACGATCTCGATGGCTGACGGGACCTACGCGCGTCTCGACCTCTCGGGCAAGACGCTCCACTTCGTCGCGACGACGACGCCGACGGCCGCCACGGTTCCGGGCTTCGCGGGGGGCCACCCGGCGCGCCTGAACCGCGGCGTGATCGTCAATGAAGCCACCATCACCAGCTCGGCGGACAGCAGCTTCACCAATCTCTGGTTCAAGTGGAACAAGTGGGTCGACACGACGAACAGCGAGACGTTCGAGTCGGTCTACGGCGTCTCGCCGCCGCAGGGCATCGTGATGGCCCTGTCCGGCGGGCACGCGCCGATCTTCACCGGCTGCGAGTTCTCTTGGGGCTACGGCCCGACACAGGATCCGTTCGACACCAACACGGTCTATCCGGAGTTCCAGTCCGGCGCCTATGCGACGGTGCTTGCCGGCAGCGGCAACGTCACCGGGCGTGGCGACACCTATCAATCGTGGTGGATCCGCGACGACACCATCACCGGGTCGGCGCCGCCGGCGAACACCAACATCCCCAACGGGCGCGCCTACAACACCATCGGCAAGGCGCCGCCGGCGTTCTACACGGGCAACTTCACGCTGCGTGCGGCGCAATTCTACGCCTGCCACTTCCACGATCTGCATGCGGGCATGGTCTACTATTGCGACCAGTCGCCCTTCGTCGTGGACCAGTGCTGGTTCGAGCGGATCTACGTCGACGCCATGACGGGGGGCCAAAGCACCCACGGCCTGACCTCGCCCTACGGGCTGCAGGTGACCCGCACGATCATCGAGGGCCCGTTCGGCGACTCCAAGGACAGCGGCAATCCGCACAGCGACTTCCTGCAAACCTTCTCGAACTGGACCATCCCGGATCCGAGCCATCCGATGCGCTACGGGAATGTGCGGCTGGAGCGGAATTTCGGTCTGATCCGGCCCAGCGACCGCGGCTTCTTCCAGTTCCTGTTCCTGCAGGGCGCGGCCAGCCACGACGTGAACGGCCGGGGCGTGACGTACTGGAACCCGATCGTGCGGGATAACGCCTCGCTCCAGCACAACAGCGACAAGGGCCTGCTGATGGACAGCGTCCATGACGGCCTCGTCGAATACAACTGCCTGCTGTCCATGCCGGGCGTCACCAGCACGTCCACGACGGCGCTGACGTTGAGCGAAAATCCAAACACGAAGAGTTCGGGCGTGGCGCTCGTCCAGAACAACATCGTCGAGAACGGGAGCCTGCTCCCGACGGCTCACGGCGTCTCCAACGTCTCCGCGGGGAAGAACTACGCGCAGATCAGTGCGGCCAGCCTGATGGTGGGCCCGTTCAACCTGACCGGCGTGAACGATTACGCCGCCAACTGGTACGACTCGATGGCGCGGCAGACGACCTACGCCGGCAAGGGTCCGCGCTACGCGACCCTGGAAGACCTCGTCACCGACGCGCTGATCGTCTCCGACATGCCGGTGTTCGTGGGCTTCGCCGACCAGAGGGAGTGCGCGCTGGGGGCCACCGTGACGACCGACGGCTCGGTGATCCGCGGTCCGCTGGGCGACACGGTCGACATCTCGGTGGACAAGGGGGAATTCCAGATCGAGGACATCAACGGCGGCGTGCTGAACGCCTGGCGTTCGTCCTCGCTCAGCAGCGTGGCTGTGGGTTCGGTTCTGCGGCTGCGGCAGCCCGCCTCGGCCAGCTTCACGACCACCACGGTGCAGACGGCCAGCCTCGTGCACTCGGGTTCCACCTTCACCTTCACCTTCACGATCTCGACGCTGAGCAACGTCGTGCTGCCCACGGTCGCCATTCCGACGACCGTCCAGGTGGGCAACAGCGGCTCGACCAACATGGGGACCGGCACCTCTTCGCACCGGTTCACATTTGCGATGCGGTTCACGCCCACCGCGATTCCGACTGGCGGCTCGTACGCCCTCTACGGTCACACGACGGGGATCACTCCGGTTCACATCCGAATGGTGACGACCGGCAAGATTCGGATCAGCGCCAAGGACTCGTCCGGCACGGTGCTCTTCGGCTCCAACTGGGACAGCGCGACGGCGGCGCAGGTCAATCACGAGTACCTGCTGATCATCTCGGTGGACTTCGCCGCCGGCGCCAGCGCCTGCACCGCCAAGGCCTGGGATCTCACGGACGGGACCAGTCACCTGACCTGGGGGTCGCCGTCGGTCAGCGACGGGGTCCTGGGCTTCCACCAGAACCACCACGTGCAGGTCAACTTCAGCTCGAACGGCTGCGCGCCGAACGTGAACTTCGTCTACCTCGACAACAGCCTGAACATCGACGCCAACAGTTCGGCTGCGTTCCTGCTGTTCGCCAACGCCTACCTGGGACCGAACGGCGAGGGGCCCACGGGCTCGGCGCCGATGGTGTTCCTCTCCGGCGTGGCGTCGGACTGGAACGCGACGGGCGGCATCAACCGCGGCACGGGGCTGAAGTTCATCAAGACGACGACCGGCATCACCGACGTGGAGAGCCCGACCCGGCCCTATCCGCCGGTGCTGGACCTGCACGCCGATCCGCAGGCGCTGGGCCCGTACCCGGTGAACACCCCGCTGGACTTCCTGGTCTACCCGCAGGGCTACGGCGTGGCGGTCAACGTCACGCCCAGCAGCGACAAGACGGGGACCTGGAGCGCTTCTCCGCTGGCGGTGCCGGCGGGCGAGGGCGGGGCGACGCTCACGTTCACCCCGACCCAGACCGGCAACCACACGATCACGTTCACCAACAGCGTCGGGTACAACAATCCCGCGTCGCAGGTGCTCGTGGTGATCTGACGGTCTGAACCGAAGACGAGGTGGGCGCCCGCTCCGGCGGGCGCCCATTTCGCTGTGCTATTCCACTTCGTCTGGCCGGACGGCGACGATGCGGCCGGCGTCCATCTGGACCTCGGGGACGGCGTCGCGGGTGAAGGGCAGCCACCAGCTTTCGCTGTGCGGCGGGGCCACCTCCAGCAGGTCGCCGGCGCCGAAGTCGCGGACCGAGCGGACCTTGCCGATCAGGTCGCCCTCCAGGCTGACCACGTCCAGGCCGATCAGGTCGGTGACGTAGTATTCGTCCTCATCCGGCTCGGGCAGGGCGGCGCGGGGGATGTAGAGCTTGAGGCCTCGCGTGGCCTCGGCCTGGTCGCGGTCGGTGATCTCGGCGGTGCGCACGACCACGCCGCCCTTGGCGACGCGGCCGCTCAGCACGGTGAGGACCGGCGAACCGTCCTCACCCAGCAGGGTCTTGTAGTCGACGAGCGCCAGGGGCTCGGCGGTGAAGGCGGTGATCCGCACCTCGCCCTTCACCCCGAAGGCGCCGGCGACGCGACCGACCTGGATCAGCGCGTCGCCCAAGCGGCTTAGCCCTCGGCCGGGGTTTCTTCGGCCGCGGCCTCGGCGGCGGGCGCTTCTTCAGCCGTGGCTTCAGCGGCCGGAGCTTCTTCAGCAGCAGCCTCAGCAGCCGGGGCTTCCTCAGCCGGAGCGGCTTCGGCGGCGGGCGCTTCTTCCACGACCGGTTCCGGCTCGGGGGCGGGCGGCGGGTTGTTCTTGGCTTCTTCTAGGGCCGCGGCGCGGTCGGCTTCGCGCTGGGCGCGCTCCTCGACACGTTCCTTGGCCTTGGTCCCGGGCAGGCCCTTGGTGGGGTTGTTGCCGGCCTGCCACTTGACGATGTCCAGCTTGCTGAGCTCGCGGGCGACGCGGTCGGTGGGCTGGGCGCCCTTGGCGATCCACTCCTGGATGCGCTCGACCTTCAGGGTCACGCGGTTCGGGTCGTCCTTCTTCAGGAGCGGGTTGTAGGCGCCGACCTTCTCGATGAAGCGGCCATCGCGGGGCGAGTGGCTGTCAGCGACGACGATCGAATAGTAGGGGCGCTTCTTGGCGCCGCCACGGGCGAGACGGATCTTCAGCATTGGTCTTGGTCCTTGTGAATTCGGTTATTTCTTGAAGGGGTTGAAGCCTGGGGGCATGCCGCCGCCGAGGCCGGGTAGTTTGAAGCCGCCGTCGCCCGAGAGCTTGGCGGCCATCTCTTCGATCTCTTTTTCGCTGGGCATCGGCATCTTGCCGCCGCCGAGGTTTTTCAGGCGGTCCATGCCGCCCGCCCCGCCGCCGATGCCGCCCAGCATCTGGGCCATCTGGGCGAAGCCCTTGCCGCCGCCCTTGCTCATCATCTTGAAGGCGTCGGCCATCTGGCGGTGCTGTTTCAAGAGGCGGTTGACCTCGGCCACGTCGACGCCGGCGCCGGCGGCGATGCGGCGCTTGCGCGAGGCGGCGAGAATGTCGGGCTTCTTGCGTTCCTCCTTGGTCATGGAGGAGATGATCGCCGCCTGGCGGTCGACCAGCTTGTCCGAGATGTTGGCCTCGGCGATCTGCTTCTTGATCTTCTGGACCCCGGGCAGCATGCCCATCAGGCCCTCCATGCCGCCCATCTTCTTCATCTGGGCGAGCTGCTCGGACATCATGTCGAGGTCGAACTGGCCCTTGGCCAGCTTCTTGGCCATGGCCTCGGCCTTGGCGGCGTCGAAGTCGGCGCTGGCCTTCTCCACCAGGGCCACGATGTCGCCATGGCCCAGGATACGCCCGGCCACGCGGGCGGCGTCGAAGACCTCCAGGCCGTCGATCTTCTCGGAGACGCCCAGGAACTTGATCGGCAGGCCGGTGACCGCGCGCATGGAGAGCGCCGCGCCGCCGCGGCCGTCGCCGTCGGCGCGGGTGAGGATCAGGCCGGTGAGCGGCAGGCGCTCGTGGAAGGCCTTGGCCGTGCGCACCGCGTCCTGGCCGGTGAGCGCGTCGGCCACCAGCAGGGTCTCGTGCGGATTGGCGATGCGGGCGATCTCCGCCGCCTCGCTCATCATGGCCTCGTCGAGCGTGGTGCGGCCGGCGGTGTCGAGGATGACCACGTCGTAGCCCTGCAGGCGGGCGGACGACAGCGCGCGCTTGGCGATGTCCGGCGCCGCCTGGCCGGCGACGATGGGCAGGCTCTCAACCTCGGCCAGCTTGGCCAGGGTGGCGAGCTGTTCCATGGCGGCGGGACGGCGGGTGTCCAGCGAGGCCAGCAGGACCTTCTTGCGTTCCTTGCCGAGCTTCAGCGCCAGCTTGCCGGCGGTGGTGGTCTTACCCGAGCCCTGCAGGCCGGCCATCATGATCACGGTGGGCGGGTTCAGCGAGAGCTTCAGCCCCTCGGGCTCGCCCTCGCCGCCGAGCATTTCCACGAGGCCGTCGTAGGTGATCTTGACCACCTGGTCGGCCGGGCGGACCGAGCGGATGACCGCCTCGCCGGTGGCGGCTTCCTTGGCCTTGGCGATGAAGTCGCGGACGACCGGCAGGGCGACGTCGGCCTCGAGCAAGGCCACGCGGACCTCGCGCAGAGCCTCGTCGACGTCCTTCTCCGACAGCACGCCCTTGCCGCCGAGGCGGTCAAAGACGCTGGAGAGCCGATCTGTTAGCGCCTCGAACAATAGTCACTCCTGTGGCCCAAACGCAGTCGACCCCCGTGCACGATTGCGTGGACGGGGGGCCTCGCCGCCCTCGTCCCAGATAAGCCCTGGGGGTCGTGGCGGTAGAGGGCGCTGACCGAGGTTGGCGCCGGAAGGGCGGGCTTATGCGCCTAAGAGGGGCGAAAGGTCAAGGAAGGGCGAAGTGGAGGATGGCGCCTGCAAGCGCCAACGCCCCGACACCGATTGCCGCGAAGAGCGCGGATCGCTGCCCGTATTGCCGCCCCCTCGGCGTCAGCTTGCGAGCCTTCGCGAGTGCGCGCGGGGAGGATCGCAGGAAGATGCGGTCGACCGTCGAGAGGCCGGGAAGCTCGGCCTGAGCGAATTGGTCCAGAACCAACGCGGTAAGCAGAGCCGCAATCCCAATCAGCGCGACGACCACGCCGACGGCGATGAAGAGGTTGCGCGCGTTGAACATCTCTCTCCCCTGGCGTCTGCATCGTCAGATGCCTCCCGCCCTTGGATCTCACGGATGATGCGAGCCTGCCGGCCCAGGCGTGTCAAGGACGCGCCCCTGGCGCGCCGCGCGGCGGCCGGCTCCGCCGGTCCTTGAGACGCCTGGGCCGGCAGGCAGACTGGCCGGCATGAGATTTAAGCCGGGGTTTGCCGAGGAGACTCTCTCTTGCCTCGTCATGGCCGGGCTTGTCCCGGCCATCCAGACGCGCGGGCGGCGGGGGCTTGACTGAAGCGCCGGCGTTTCTGGGTCCCCGGGACAAGCCCGGGGATGACGGTGGAGGTCGGGCGGTCAAGGAACGGCGGGCGCCGCCGCCGCCGCCGCATGTGGCGGTGGGAACGGGATCGAGATCGCGAGGCCGAAGAGCAGGCACATGCCGCCGATCATCACCAGCAGGCTGAGGCCCTGGCAGACCACGCTCAGCCGGCCCCAGTGCGACAGGCGGTCGAAGTAGATCAGCGGGAGGTAGCGCTCGTTGCCCGGGTTCCGCAGCTCCGGCGGCAGGGCCAGCATCCCCTGCACGCCGAACCAGATCATGCCGGCGCAGCCCGCATAGGTCAGGACGCCGAAGACGATCGCCTCGAAGAGTTTCATCTGAGCCCACGCGACAGCACACTCTAGGCGCGAGCCTCGCACGGTTACGCCTTCGGTTTCGTAAAGCGCTCGCCTCCGAGCCTATGTCGGGCCCCCGACGCAGTTGCTTCGGCGAAATGACAACCTGCCCCGCAGGGCTTAGGTTGAGCGCGATGACCACGCCCAATCCTTCGGGACACAAGCTGGCGGCCGATGTCGCCGCCATTGGCGTGATCGACGCGATCCCAAAGCTGCTGGAGGTGGTGTGCCGCTCGACCGGCATGGGCTTCGCCGCCGTGGCGCGGGTGACCGAGGACCGCTGGGTGGCCTGCGCGGTGCGCGACGAGATCAACTTCGGACTGGCCGTGGGCGGCGAGCTGGAGGTGGCGACCACCATCTGCGACGAGATCCGCGACTCAGGCACGGCCGTGGTGATCGACCACGTCAGCGAGGACGCCGATTTCAAGGGTCACCCGACACCGGCGCAGTACGGCTTCCAGAGCTACATCTCCGTGCCGATCCGCCACGAGGGCGAGTTCTTCGGCACGCTGTGCGCGATCGATCCCAAACCCATGGCGCTGAAGTCGTCGACGGCGCTCTCCATGTTCGAGCTGTTCGCCGAGCTGATCGGCGCCCACCTGGCGGCGCGCGAGCGGCTGGCGGCCAGCCAGGCGGCGCTGATGGACGCGCGCGCCATGGCCGATCTGCGTGAGCAGTTCATCGCCGTGCTGGGCCACGACCTGCGCAATCCGCTGGCCTCGATCGACGGCGCCGCGCGGCTGATCGGCAAGACGCCGATCAACGAGCGCGCTCAGATGCTGCTGGGCTCCATGCAGCAGAGCGTCTCGCGCATGGCCGGTCTGATCGATGACGTGCTGGACCTGGCCCGCGGGCGGCTGGGCGGCGGGCTGGTGATGGAGCGCAGTCGCGACGACGGCCTGCGCGCCGCTCTGGCCCAGGTGATCGACGAACTGCGCCTGGGCAACCCGGACCGGGCGATCGAGGCGGAGCTGGAGGTTTCGCAGGCGGTGGTGGCCGACCGGCGGCGGATGGGCCAACTGCTCTCCAACCTGCTGGCCAATGCGCTGGTTCATGGCGACGCGGCGACGCCCGTGCGGGTGAGCGCGCGGACCGGCCCGCAAGGCTTCGAACTGTCGGTGGCCAACAACGGCCCGCCGATCCCGGAAGCGGCGCGCCAGCGGTTGTTCCAGCCCTTCGTGCGGGCCAGCGCCGGGCCACATGGCCAGGGCCTGGGGCTCGGGCTCTACATCGCCGCCGAGATCGCCCGCGGCCACGGCGGGACGCTGGAGGTGGAGTCCGACGACGAGGAGACCTGCTTCATCCTGCGCCTGCCGCCGGACGCCGTCGTGGCGCCGACGCCGGAGCCCGCGGTCGCCTGAACGGCGGCGATTGATGTCCGAAAGCCGCCAGCGCGGCGCGGCGAACGGACCTATATTCAGCCCATGACCCAATACGCTCTGTTCGACACTGTCATCGGATTCGCCGGCATCGCCTGGAACGACGCGGGCCTGGTCGGCTGCCACCTGCCCGAGCGCGATCCGGAGGCGAGCCGGCGCAGTTTCCTTCGCAAGTTCCCCGACGCCACGGAGGGGCCCATCCCGGCCCGGCTGGTCGCCACGGTGGAGGGCATCCGCGCCCTGATGCGCGGCGAGAAGCCCGACCTTCTGGACGCGCCGCTCGACATCGGCCGCGTGCCGGAATTCAACGCCAAGGTCTATGAGATCGCACGGTCCATCCCGCCCGGCGAGACCCTGACCTACGGCGAGATCGCCGTGAAGCTGGGCGACAAGCTGCTGGCCCGCGACGTGGGCGCGGCCCTGGGCGCCAACCCCTGGCCGATCGTGGTGCCGTGCCACCGGGTGACGGCGGCGGGTGGCAAGCTGGGCGGCTTCTCGGCGCGCGGCGGCGTGAACACCAAGGTCAAGCTGCTGGCCATCGAAGGCGCCAAGGTGCTGGAACCTGCCCCGCCGAAGGCGCCCAAGGCGAGCGCCGCGCCGCAGCCGTCGCTGTTCGACTAGCCCAGGCGCGCGGCCGAGGCTTCGGCGTGGCTGATGCGTTCAGCGTCGTCGTGGGGCACGCCGAAGGCGCTGAGGATCAGGGCCACCACCCGGATCGCGCGCAGCGGCGGGGCGTCGCCGGAGACCACGTCGCGCTGGGCCATGCGCATGGCGCCGAAGGTGACCGTGAGCGCCGCGTCCACGTCGACGGCGCGGAACTGGCCGACGCGCACGCCCTCGGCATAGAGCTGAGCGAAGCGGACCTCGAAGCCCCGCACCCTGGGCGCCCGGGAGCCCGCGAGCTGCAGGGCGACCCAGCCGCGCACAGGATCGGCCAGATAGGCGGCCATGGCCCGGTGCAGGCTGGCGGCCAGCAGGGTCGCCGGGTCGGCGCGCCGCGCCATCAGCTCCACGAGCAGGCCGTCGAGGTGGGCCGAGACCCGCTCGTTCAGCGCCGTCACCAGGTCGGTGGTGGTGGGGAAGTAGTTGTAGAAGGTGCCGCGCGACACGCCGGCGGCGCGCACGAACTCCTCCACCGAGGCGGCCTCGAAGCCGCGCTCGGCGACGACGGCCTCGGCGGCGCTGAGCAGCAGCTCGCGCGTTTTCGCACGGCGCTGTTCAGCGGCCGCGGCCCGGGCCTGCAGATTGACCCGCATGGGTCGCCGGCCCGCGCCGGTATGCCCGGTTGGCGGCGTCACGCGATGTCCGCGGCGTGCCCTTCGATCAGGGCGGCGACCAGTTCGGCCACCGGGCCGCCCTGGGTGTGCTGGATGCGCACTTCGCGCTTCAGCGCTTCGATCATTTCCTGGCGGGCGTGGGGCGAGATCGCGCTGATGGCGCGCGTGGTGGCGCGGGACAGGGCGAGCGCGGTCTGGACGTCGATTTCGAGGGCGAGGGATGCCGGCGAGTCGTTCGCTGGCTGAGAGCTGGTGGTCATGGGGCAGTCCGAATAGCTGGCGACGCGTCGCGGTCTGTCGGGCCCGTCAGGCCTGACACCGGTTACCCGTCTAGGGGGGAGGGCGCGCCTTATGAGTCGGGTTGACGACATTGTCAACTTGAAAATAGCGCAGCTTGGAACACGGTTCTCAGACCGGGGTCAGGCTTTCATCCGCGAGAACAGGTCGTGCAGGACGCCGACGGCCTGTTCGGCCTCGGTCCGATCGATCACCTCATGGTCGTCGCCGTAGCCCATCATGTCGCCGCCCCAGAGCGCCTGGACCACGATGCCGTCGCGCCGCGAGAGCATGCCGACGCGGCGATAGTAGAGGCCGTAGTCCACTTCGGGCTGAGGGATCAGCCAGGTGATCTGGCCGCGCACCGGGACCACGCTTTCGTCGCGGCACAGCGCACGGGCGCCATAGCCCGGACAGTTGATCACCACCTTCTCCTTCAAGGTCGCCAGCTCCGCGAGGCTGTGGAACTCGCGGCGCTCCACGCGCCCGCCGCCGGCCAGGAAGTCGGCCATCAGGGTGTGGGCGTAGTCGGCGACGTTGAACTGGAGCTGGGAGCCCTTGCGCACGCGTTGCGCCGGGAACGGCGTGGACTCGGGCGGCACGCGCTCTTCGCCGGGGACGATGTCGGCCAGGCGGTCGCCGTACTCGGCGAACTTGAGGCCCTGCGGGTTGGGCGCCAGCGGCCCGGCCGCGGGCAGGTCGTCGAGCAGGGTGTAGTGGTCGCGCCATTCCACGGGCGCGCCGGGCAGGCCGAGGTAGCGGCGGTAGCGCTTGAAGGAGATGCGGGCCATCTCCTCCCAGAGGTCGCCGAAGGCCGGGGTCGCGGCGCTGGCGAGCGCGATGCGGCTGTCCGGCGTCCAGCTCCCGGTGGCCCGCGCCGAGCGGGCGTCGGGCAGCAGATCCTTGGCGTAGATGGTGACCTTGGCGCCGGCCTCCTGGGCCAGGATCGCCGAGGTGAGGCCCAGCGCCCCGCAGCCGACCACGGCGATCTCCTTGGGGCTGCGCGCCATGGCCTTGCGCAGCGCCAGGGTCCCCGAGCCCCAGCTGAGCGACCAGCCCGAGCCGCCGTGGCCGTAGTTGTGCACCACCAGGGTATTGCCGATCTCCTCGGCCTCGATGCGTGGGCCCTGGGCGCGGAACGGGCGCAGGCAGACGGTGATGTCGAAGACCCGGTCCATCTGGGCGCGCACCGGATAGATCGGCAGGGTGCGGGCGATCGGGGAGGACGGAGCGGGCGGTGGCGCGAGGGGCGCGGCCAGCGGCTGGGCGCGCGGTGGCCGTGTCGCATCGATCGAGATGCAGCCGCCGAGGCCCAACATCGTCGGGGCCATCAGACCGGCGCCCGCGCCGGCGCGGAGCAGGGCGCGGCGGTCCAGGTCTCCGAAGCGCGCCATGTGCCCTCCCCGAATGACGAATGCGAGCCGCCAGACTGACGCTGGGTCGAGCGTCACCGCAAGCCTGGTCAAGGCAAGGTTGGGTGACAGCCCTCGCGACCCCCGCTAACCAGATGCCATGGCCATAGGCGTTTTCGATTCCGGCGTGGGCGGGCTTTCGGTCCACCACAGGCTGGTGGAGCGCTTCCCCACCGCCGACTTCGTCTATCTCGCCGACCAGGCCAACACGCCGTACGGCGGCCGGCCCGGCGAGGAGATCGTCGACCTGACCAAGGCCGGCTGCGAGCGGCTGTTCGCGGAAGGCTGCGACCTGATCGTGCTGGCCTGCAACACCGCCTCGGGGATCGCGCTGCGCCGGCTGCAGCAGACCTGGCTGCCGGGGCTTCGGCGCGAGCGTGGACGCCCGATGAACGTGCTGGGGATCATCGTCCCGACCATTGAGGCGGCCACGGGCCTGCCCTGGGAGCACGAGGCCGAGCGGCGCGGCGACAAGGTGGAGAAGCTGGACATCCTGGCGGTGTTCGCCACCGCCGCCACCGTGGCGTCCCGCGTCTATGAGATCGAGATCGACAAGCGGCGGCAGGACGTGGCGGTGTTCTCGCAGGCCTGTCCGGAACTCGTGCCGATGATCGAGGCGGGCGCGCCGGCCGACGAGATGGCGCCGATCGTCGCCGGGCATGTGGCGGCGGTCACAAAGCGGATCGGGCGCCCGCCGGACCGCGCGATCCTGGGCTGCACGCACTATGAGATCGTGGCCGGGCTGTTCCGCGCGGCCCTGCCGCCGGGCACGCCGCTGATCCACCAGCCTGACGCCACGGCCGACGCCCTGGCGCGCTACCTGGAGCGGCATCCCGAATATCTGACAGGCGATAGGGGCCTTCGACGTTTTCTGACCACCGGGAAGCCGGGCGCGCAGTCGAGCCTGGTTGAAGCCTTC
>JACXTT010003487.1_pt1 | contig 24156 bp, 25 predicted proteins | sample 9270951 | NCBI WGS metagenome assembly JACXTT01 (sample SAMN15532306, study PRJNA645909) | rock metagenome | isolation source: weathered quartz diorite | place: Puerto Rico | collected 2017-06-21
AGCTTCGAGCTCGTACATCGCTGGGCTTGTCCCAGCCGGCTCGACCGGAGCCACCTTACCCCCTCAGCGCCACACAGTCACCCATACCACTCGTCGGTCTGAGGCGGAGCCTCGTTAGGGATCTGGACGCAGTCCTCGCCACGTTCGCCGACAACTGCTTCCTGGAGAACGTGGCGCTTGGCTTGCGTACAGAAGGCCGAATGGCGGTTCGTCAATCATACGAAGCTCTGTTTGGCGCGTTTCCCGATCTTTCGCCGACGTCGGAGGGATTCGCCTATGGGGACAATGTATTCGTGACTTGGGGCACCGTACATGGGACGTTCAGCGGCGCATGGCTTGGCCTCGCGCCAACCGGACGGAGTTTCACGTGCGCCTTCAACAACGTCGTGCCGTTTGTCGACGGAAAGATGCAAGGCGAGAAACTCCTTTTCGACATCGCTGGCCTTTGTTCGCAGGTTGGTCTTCGAACTGAGGACGTTCTAGCCGCCGCCGCAAAGGCCGCTGGGCGCCGATGACGGCTAAGCAGGCGCGCCAGCGCAGTCGCTTCGAAGGGGTTCCCTCGCTCGGCGCAGGTTAGCTCAAACGTTCGGTGACCGCTAAGGGTCGGGTAGAGGCGACCGAGTAGCGGCGGGTCGAGGTCTCTTTCCGACCAGTTTTGGTCATTAGCTTATCGGTCAGAAGCTACTGCTGTGACGGACCGTCGGACATTGAAGCGAACGAAATGGAAGATCAGTCGTATGCGGGCCCCGAAAGCTCACCTGTCATTCCGTCCAACTCTGACTAGAATGTAAGGCTAGTGTGCATTCCGCCACGCCTTATGTCGACCGTTAGCCGTCAATGCATGCACTCCGGCGACTCGGGATCTCTTGAAGGGTTCTTAAATGATGCCGCCAATGCAGATGTAGCGCGCGCACGAGGAACACGGAAGGTCAAGGAGGCTAGGGTTCTGGACGCAGTCACATGGAAAGCATCGAGACTCTCGTGATCGGCGCAGGCCAAGCCGGCCTTGCCCTGAGCTGGCATCTGAGCCAGCGTCGCTGTGAACACCTGGTGCTCGAGCGAGCGCGCATCGCCGAGCGCTGGCACTCGCAGCGCTGGGACTCGCTGTACTTCCAGTTCCCGAATTGGAGCATCGAGCTGCCGGGGCATCCGCCATACGCAGGTGGTCCGCCAGACGCCTTCGCGCACCGCAGCGAGGTTTGGGGATTTCTCGAAAGCTACGCGGCAGCGATCCGTGCGCCGGTGCGTTGCAACACGGAGGTGGCCGCGCTGTGTCGAGACGGAAATCGGCCGACGAGATTCCGGCTCGTCACGCCGCAGGGCGAGCTGCGGGCGCGCAACGTGGTCGTAGCCACGGGTCCATATCAACTTGCGCGCGTGCCGCTTCTGCAACGAGGCTTACCCCCCCAAGTCATGCAGATCCACGCAGGCGACTATCGCAATCCGGACCTGCTGCCCGAAGGCGCGGTGCTCGTGATCGGCTCTGGCGCGTCGGGATGCCAGATCGCCGACGAGCTGATCGAGGCTGGACGGCACAGCTACCTCAGTGTCGGCCGACATCAACGTGCACCGCGGCGCTATCGGGGCCACGATGCATTCTGGTGGCGTCGCGAACTTGGCGAGCTCGACCAGACCGCTACCGAGCTGCCCCCCGAACGCCGCCTGCCACCGCCGTTAGTGACTGGGGTGCACGGCGGTTACGACATCGACTTGCGCCAGTCCGCCGCGCGTGGTCTGTCTCTTCTCGGGCATCTCAAGGACATCAGTGATGGCCGGTTGCATTTCGGCGACGATCTGGAGACCAATCTGCGCGGCGGCGATCGAAGCTTTGAAGAGTTCGTGGCGAGGATTGACGCGCATGTCGCGCGAACAGGCGGGCTCGACGTCGAGCCCGCCCCCGACAAGCCCTGCGTTCCTGCACAGACAATGGCTCAATCGCTAGCGCAGCTTGATGCGCGCGCGGATCGCATTGGCAGCGTGATCTGGGCCACCGGCTACAGCTTCGACTTCGGTTGGATCGAACTGCCCGAAGTGTTCGACGTGGCCGGCGCGCCCATTCACAGCCGCGGCATCACCGAAGTTCCGGGGCTGTACTTCCTTGGCTTGCCATTGCTGCATAAACGCAAGTCGAGTTTCCTCGCGGGAGTCGGGGAGGACGCGGCACACATCGCCGCGGCCATCGCTGGCGAGGTGAGCTAACATAACCACGGCACCGCAACGGTATGCCGGCATACGTGATTACCCTCGGCTCCAGACCCGGCGCAAGAGCGGACGTTCGACGATCATAGTGAATGGCCCTCTCCCGACAGGGGCCGAGCGGCCAGTTTGAGTCGTCCGCCGGCGCCGCATTGGAGGACCGAGTTGGCACCGGTTCTCTGCCGTTCGCCCCAAAACTTTGCTACGGCAGTTCCCGGCCATGAAGCGCCGTTGCCCCCACGATCACTCGGTCGTTCAAATGGCGGCTGCTGCCCCCCTACCGGACGCTCGATAGCCGGCGAAGCAAGGTGCATCAGTAGCCGATTTGGGATACCGCCCCTCCGGCAAGGGGCTTCGCAAAGCCCGAAGAATTGCGCGAGGAACGTGAAATGCCAGCCAGGCATTTCTATTGGACGGTAAGGCCGCTATCCTTGACCAGTGCACCAAGGGCCGTTCCTGCCTTGGACAAACGACGGCTGTGCTCATCTGGCGAACCGGGTGCTGGAACCAATGCCTGCTCATTTAGTGTCTGTTGCACCTCTGGCATAGCGAGGACGCTACTGACTGCTGTGTTCAGCCGCGTCACGCGATCGCTGGAAACGCCGGTCGGCGCGTAGAGGCCCAGGAAATCTGTCAGTTCCAATCCATCGATACCGGCCTGACTGAACGAGGGTATGCCCGGCAGGAGGGGGCTGGCCGCAGACATCGAAATGATCCGCAGTTTTCCGGCGCGATGGTATGGGATCAGGTCAGAAGCGCCGGAGACCGCCACCGATACCTGGCCGCCGATCAGGTCCTGCACGAGGGGGGCGGCGCCGCGATAAGGTATGGGGACGGCGTCTGCGCGTAGCAATTTTGTAATGCGGGCGGCGGCAAACTCTGGAGCGCTCGCCGGCGCCGGCACGCCGATGGCGCGCTGCAATGGATGCTGTGCGAACCAGCGCTTTAGGTCCTGAACCGAACCGATCTGAGTACCGGGAAAAACCGCGAGCGCCAGTTCGAATGTGGCGATCGTTCCGACCGGCTTGAAGTCGGTAGTCGCCGAAAATCCAGGCTTTCGCACAGTCAGTGGTACGGTGATCATGGTGTGCGTGTTACTCAGGAGCAGTACCGACCCGTCGGCTGGCGCTCCCTTTACATACTGGGCGGCAATCTGTCCGCCGGCACCGGGACGGTTCTCGACGATCACGGTTTGTCCCAGCGCGGTGCCTAGCCGCGGCGCAATGATTCGCGCCGCCACGTCGGCGGAACCACCTGGTGGATAGCCCACGACGAGCCGAAGCGTTGCACCGCCATCCGCATGCGCCAACGATGAAATCAGCGCAGCCGCGCAAGCCAGGATTCCGACTAGGCGCGTCTTGCCCGGACGAATTTTAAGAGCAATGGTCATGGTATTCCTCAAGCTGTTAGTGCACGGAGCGGTCCGGTCCGGCATGCGTTAGCTCAGAGTGCGGGCCAGTTCCGCGCGCCGTTTTGTCAGAAGCGAGCGGCGTGCTTCGACGAAGGGCTTGAGCGCCGCCTTTGCCGAATCGAGGATATCCGCAGGCGCCTTGGCAGGCGATCCGCAATCGAATGGCGGCTGCGGATCGTACTCGGCGAACAACTGGATGCTTTTGGCAAGCGATGCCCCGCCGGCAAGCGAAACGGCCTCCAGAGCGCAGTCGATGCCGGAAGTCACGCCAGCTCCGGTGATGCGGTTCCGGTCCACGACCACTCGTGCATCCACAGGTATGGCATTGACAAGTTCAAGCAGTTCGTGCGATCCCCAGTGGCAGGTCGCCCGATAGCCATCCAGCAAGCCGGCTGCGCCGAGCAGTAGCGGGCCGGTGCAAATGCCCACGATCCATCTGGAAGTCCGCCCGCGCGTGGCGAGAAAATCCAGGACCTCCACATCATCGAGGAGCCTGATTAGGCCCGGCCCGCCCGGCACAATGACCATGTCCAAGTCACCACAATCCCGGAGCGCGGTGGTCGCCGAGAACCGCCAACCCAGTTCGGTGGTAATCGTGTTCGTGTGCTTCCACAGCAGTTGGAGCTGGACTCCCGGCATGCGGGCCAAGAGATCCGCAGGTGCGACGTAGTCGGTGGCAGTGATATCGGGAAAAACTAGCATGCCGATCTTCATGGGAACCTTCCTTGTTGTGAACGCCGATATGCGAACTCTATAATTCCGAACGATGTCTGAAATGACAAAGTCCCCACGAAAGCTGCCAGATGAGCTCAATTCCCAAGCGTGTTTGCCTGATTCTTTTCAATGGCTTCCAGATACTGGACGTTTGCGGTCCAATGCAGGTGTTCTCGTCGACCAACGAGCTCCTCGCGCGGCGAGGCCGCCAGCGAGCGTATGACATCGAGCTTTGTGGTGCACCGAGTGGGCTAATCGCCAGCTCATGTGGCGCTCGGATGGAAGCTCGAGACCTTCCGCAGGCGCGCAGGCCCATTCACACCATCCTGATTCCCGGGGGACCGGGCGTGTGGGCAGGTGCTGCACACGATACACTGGTGAAATGGATAAACGCCGCGGCGAAGCGTGCGTCGCGCGTGGCATCCGTTTGCACCGGGGCATTTGTCCTTGCCAGGACCGGCTTGCTTGATGGTCGTCAAGCGGTCACGCATTGGGATCTCTGCGAACGCTTTTCCGCGGAGTTCCCCGGGATCGCCGTTCAGGCGGACGCCATCTATTGTCGCCAGGATCGCATCTGGACCTCGGCTGGCGTGACCGCAGGCATCGACATGGCGCTGGCAATGGTAGAGGAAGACCTCGACCGCGAAGTCGCGATGGCCGTCGCCAAGACCCTGGTCGTGTTTTACAAGCGGCCTGGCGGGCAATCCCAATTCAGCAGTGCGCTGCTCGAACAGAGTTCTCCGGATGCCCGCATTAAAGCCTTGCACCGATGGGTGGCAGCGCACCTGCGAGAGCGCCTTGACGTTCCAACGCTCGCCGAACGGCTGTCCATGACACCGAGGACCTTTGCTCGCTTCTATCAGGCGCAAACTAAGCTGACTCCCGCACGCGCGATCGAGAAAATCCGCCTGGAGCAGGCTTGCCGACTCATCGAAACTCGAGGCCAGAGCATGAAGATGATTGCACAGGCCTGCGGCTTCTCATCGGAAGAGGTGATGCGGAGGGCTTTCCTCAGATTTCTGCGAGTCTCACCAGCCGACTATCGAGAGCGATTCTTTACAGCATAGGGCCGGTCAATGACCGGGTCCGCCGACGAACTGCCGGATCGAACGATTGGGCAGATGTCCGTTGGACCCGGACGGCTGCCGTCGAGGTGGGTGGTCTCAGCCACCCATATCCCTAAAGTCTAACAGCCGGAATAGGGCGAACTTCGGATGCACATGCGTGCCCCTACGATGCGAGGGATTCTCTGCCGCGAATTCACAGCGTCACCCGGAGGATCGTGCCGGTATCCGACTCGGTCACGAAGACCGACAGTGCCCCTGCTGACGGACCGAACGTAAGATTTGTCGTGGTCGTTCCCGTCGGGCTCACCAGAATACGCTCGGGCTCACCTTTGCGGTTGAGTACCCAGACGCAGCCCAGGCTGGCGTGTGCGACATACAAGCGCCCTTCGCGGTCCATCGCCAAGCCGTCCGGTCCACTGGTGCCGTAGAAGGTGAAGAACTGCCCCACCTTTGACACGCTGCCGTCTGATTGCAGCGGCGCTCGCCAAATGCTGTTTCCTCGTGTGGCTGCCACAAACAGGACCTTCTCATCGGGTGAGAGGACCAGCCCATTCGGGCTAGGCACATTGCCCAAGAGCAAATCCAACTGACCAGACGCTCGCAGACGGAAGACACGACCGCTCGGGTCGTGCAAACCTGTTTGCCCCTGGTCCGTGAAGTAGATATCTCCGGTAGACGAGACAATAAGGTCGTTCAGACCCTTGAACCCTTCCGAATTTCTGCGCGAGAGGATGGGTCGCATTTCCCCCGTTTCAACGTCAAGCTCCAGCAGACCTTTCTTGAAGTCGGCAATTGCAAGGCGACGGTCGTTCACAAAGGCTATCCCGTTTGGCTCACCGTCGTATTCCGCCACCAACGTCCATTCACCCGAAGCGGAGATGCGGAAAATCCGACCGTAAGGAATATCTGTCACGTAGAGGTTTCCTGCTCGGTCAAAGACCGGTCCTTCCAGGAAGCTCTCTATGCAGTTGCCTGCCTTATTGGCGTCCGCCCAATCTGAACGAACATTGAGCTTGCGGAAGCGCTCGGGGAGCGTCGTGAAGACTTCGAGCTGCGTCTCCTTCGGTAGAGTGCGAAAGTACATAGGTTCCTTATCCAGATAACTTAGTCCTGCTTTACGTCAGCGGCTTTCGCGACCTCGCTCCACATCTTCGTTTCCTCCTTGATTCGGCGCGAGAAATCGGCTGAAGACTCGCCCCCTGGAGTAGCTCCCATGCCCAGCAGGCGTTCCTTGACTTCCCTGTCGTTGACACTCTTGGCCACTTCCTTCTGAAGCAGCGCGACCACAGCCGGCGGCGTACCCTTTGGAGCAGCCAGGCCGAACCAGTTGCTGACGTTGTAGCTCTTCAATCCCGATTCAGCAAACGTGGGAACGTCAGGCGCTGTGGGAATCCTTGCGCTTCCGCTCACCGCAAGCGCTCGCGCCTTGCCGCCTTTAATCTGGGGAATAGCCGTAGGCGTAGCGGTGATGAGCACATCCACATTGCTTGCGATCAGCCCCATCAGCGCGTCGCCGGCGCCCTTATATGGAACGTGTGTCATCTTGACTCCCGCCTCCCTCTCGAAGACCGCGGCAGCAAGATGAGTCGAACTACCCGCCCCGCCCGAGCCAAAATTGAGCTTATTGGGATTCTTTCGCGCGAAGTCAATCAGTTGCTGAAGCGACTTGAACTGAGAGCCAGCCGGTACGATGAGGATAACTGGCGATTGAGCGATCACCGTCACCGGCACCAGGTCGTTCGCGTGGTCCCACGGCAGCGTCTTGAACAGCGACGGCAGCATGGTGTACGTAGTGTCGTTTGCCAAAAGCGTGTACCCGTCTGGCGTGGCCCTGGCCACCTGAACGGTCCCGATTGTTCCGCTTGCTCCCGGCTTGTTCTCGACAACGAAGGACTTCCCAAGATTCTCCGACATCTTCTGGGCGGCCTGTCGTGCGACGAAATCCGTCGTCCCACCTGCCGAATAGGGCACGATGATTCTGACAGGCCTGGACGGATAGTTCTCTGCGGCCATTGCGTGTGCGGAAATGGCTAGCAAAGCCAACGTGATGACAAGTCTTGGGAACATTTGTGTCTCCTGGTGAAGCCCGCCTATGTGCAGGTCTTCCGTCCGCCGGCGCCAGGCCGGCAGTGGATCGTACGTGGAATGGATCTACGCGGCTGATTCGACGGGCGTCAGCTCCTCGCGGTAGCGCTCTGCGCGACGAGCGTAGTCCTCAGCATTGGCACGCAAGTTGGCAACCTCTTCGTCGGAGAGTGTACGTACCGCTTTGGCAGGCGCGCCGAGAATTAGCGAACGGTCGGGAAACTCCTTACCTTCCGTCACAATCGCGCCGGCGGCAACCAGGCATTCCTTGCCAATCGCTGCGCGGTTGAGTACGACTGCTTGAATCCCGATAAGCGAACCATCGCCCACAATGCAGCCGTGCAGCATGGCCTGGTGGCCCACCGAAACACCGGCGCCCACCTTGAGAGGTATGCCCGGGTCCGTATGCAAGACCGCGCCCTCCTGGACGTTCGAGCCAGCCCCTACAACAATGGGCTCGTTGTCTGCGCGGATGACAGCGCCGGGCCAAACACTCACTTGCTCGTCGAGCTTGGCGGCACCGATGATTGTCGCCTCGGTGGCAACGTACGCACTGGCGGCGATTTGGGGATGAAGTTCGCCTAAAGCATAAAGTGACATCTCAATCCCTAAATGTTTCTGTCTTGCTAGTCATTGTTGCTTACGGTCAGTTGTCCATCTTGATGTTGGATTCCTTAACCACAGTGCCCCACTTTGCGTGCTCGGCCTGCATGAACGAAGTGAACTGTGCCGGGGTGCCGCCCAGCGGTTCCGAGCCCTCGGCGTGCAACTTCTCAATCGTCTTGGGGTTCTTGAGCGCCTGCTGCAGCCGTGCATTGAGCTGTTCAATAACCGCTTGCGGCGTGCCGGCCGGAGCCACCAGGCCGGTCCATGCGCTCGACTGAAAGCCAGGAAAGCCAGATTCCGCGACTGTCGGGACATTGGGAAGTGGGCTCAGGCGCTTCGTCGATGTCACGGCCAAAGCCCGAAGCTTGCCGCCTTGCAGCATGGCAAACGCCGTTTGGGGTGTAATGAAGTAGAAGTCAGTCTGTCCACCGAGGAGGTCGGTCATGGCCGGGCCTGCCCCCTTGTATGGGACGTGAAGGAATTTCACCCCAGCCTTGCGGGCGAGCAACTCTCCCGACATATGCCCAATCGTGCCATTGCCCGGCGACGCCATCCGCACAACGCCAGGCTTAGCCTTGGCTGCCGCTAACAGCTCTGTGAGGGTCTTGTACGGGGAGTCTGTCTTAACCACCAGGATGACGGGCTGTGCTGCAACCAGCCCGATAGGAGCAAAATCCTTGAGCGGATTGAACGGCATCGACTGGTACAACCACGGATTGATGGCAAGGTTCGCTGCCTGGCCCATACCGATGGTGTATCCGTCTGGCTGGGATTTGGCTACGGCGTCCATACCGATATTGCCCGTGGCGCCTGGCTTATTCTCCACCACGATGCTCCACCCGCTCGTATCATCGATGCGGTCCGCGATGATTCGAGAGATAGTGTCAGTACCACCCGCCGGGGGCATCGGCACAATCAATCGGATGGGCTTTGCAGGATATGCCTTTTCTGCGAATGCTCCAGTGCTGGAAAACGCTACGGCGAGCACAGCGAAAGTCGTCGCAATAGCTCGTGGTGCAAATGGGAATTTCACAATCTGTCTCCTATATCTTCGCAATCATTGATGGCTGCTGCTTCAAGACACCGGTCCGACGACGCCGTCTCGTTTCAAGTCATCCAGCTCGGCTCCGCTCAAGCCAATCTCTGAGAGGAGCTCAAGACCGAATTCACCAATCTTTGGCGGGTTCGTCCGTACGCCCGGGCGGCGGCCGTCCAGCGTGAACGGCAAGAGCGGCGCGCGGGTCGATTGACCAGCCAGAGGCCCTTCCGGGACGACGATGTCGGCCAAACCTCCGGTAGCGAGCAGATGTTCGTCTTCAAATAAATCCTGAGGGCGCGCAATCGGCGCGTAGGGAAGCCCGTTCTTCTCGAAGACATCGGCGATGTCTTGCTTTCGCATGGCCGCAAGACGCTCGCGCACGATCGGCATCAGCCAGGGCCGGGCATCGACGCGCTGGTTGTTTGTCTCCAGACGGGTGTCCGCTGCGAGGTCAGGGAATCCAAACGCTTCGCAGAACGTCTTCCATTGCGTGTCAGAAACCACTGCCAGGAAGATCTGCTCGTCGTCAGCGACATTAAATACGTCATAGATTGCCCAGGCGGAAATGCGGCTGGGCATTGGCGCCGCCGCGGCTCCGGTGACGGCGTACTGCATCATGTGGTGGCCGACGAGAAATACGTTGTTCTCGAACAATGCAGACTGGACTTCCTGGCCCTTGCCAGTTGACTGGCGCTCCCACAGGGCGACGATGGCACCGAGCGCGCCAAACACGCCGCCCATGATGTCGTTGACCGCTGCGCCCGCTCGCAGCGGGCGTCCTTCCGGTCCTGTCATGTAGGCGAGGCCGCCCATCATTTGAACGACTTCATCGAGGGCGGTGCGATGGTCGTACGGACCCGGCAGAAAGCCCTTGTGTGAAACGTACACAACCCGCGGATTCAGCTTGCTCAGGCTTGGATAGTCAAAACCGAGCTTTGCCATGGCGCCGGGCTTGAAGTTCTCGGTCACCACATCTGCGGTTCCAAGCAGACGCAGGACGAGTTCGCGGCCACGAGCATCCTGAAGGTTGACAGGAAGGCTCCTCTTGTTCCGATTGAACATCGTGAAGAAGCCCGCACCCGACCCCTTCAGGCGGCGCGTGTTGTCGCCTGTGATAGGTTCAATCTTGATGACTTCTGCGCCCAGGTCTGCGAGCACCATGCCGCAGGACGGACCCATGATCATGTGCGAAAACTCGACAACCCGAATTCCTGCAAGCGGCAGCCGAGGCTGGTCTTGATTGACGTTGGTGTCTTGGCTCATGCCTGCTCCCGTGCATAGCGAAAGTCCTTAGGCAGGCCAGCCGACGGGACGAAACCGTAAAGCGGCTCACCCGGGAGCGCGGCGGAGAGAACTTGCCGTGCTGCGTTGAGCTTCTCGAGGTCAATCCCTGTATCGATGCCACTCGCCTCCAGGAGGAACACCAAATCCTCGGTCACGATGTTCCCAGTGGCCCCCGGAGCGTATGGGCACCCGCCAAGACCGCCCTGGCTTGCGTCAAAGGTGGACACGCCGACTTCGAGCGCGGCCATGACGTTGGCCAAGCCCTGTCCTCGCGTGTTGTGGAAGTGCGCACCGCCCGCCTTCTCGCCCACCTCTGCCTGCAAACGCTTAAACAGTCGCTTGACTTGGACAGGATTGGCATAGCCAGAGGTATCGGACAGGCCCACCTCATCAACCCCGAGCTCGGCCATGCGCACGGACATGCGGATCGTGTCGTCATCAGGCACATCGCCAGCGATGGTGCAGCCGAAAGCGACGGACATGCCGGCCTCAATGGACACGGTGGGGAATGCCTCATTGCGCAGCCCCACGATTGCGGCCACTTCGTCCTGCATCTGCTGGTGCGTCTTTCGGATGTTGGCAAGCGAATGTGCCTCACTGACCGACACCGGCAACGTGAGCTTGTGAGCTCCGGCTTCTAGCGCCGCTTGCGCGCCTTTCAGGTTCGGCACGAGGACCGCCACGTGCAGCCCAGCGATCGTACGGGCGTGTCGCACCACTTCGGCAGCATCCGCCATTTGCGGCAGCAGTTTGGGAGACACAAAGGACGCGACTTCGATCTCCTGCAGGCCGGCCGCTGCTAGCGCGTCGATCCAACGGCACTTTTGCGCGGTTGGCATCGTTTGTTGAATGGCCTGGAGCCCGTCACGCGGGCCAACTTCACTGATGAGGACTCTCTTCACTTGACACTCCGTTATTTGTTCCATAAGATGGAACCATGTTCTAAAACAGTGTAGGGTATGATTTTGAAGAAGGTCAACCTTCGGACTTACCCTGATCCTCGCTATGCCACGCAAGCCACAAAACACGCCGATGGCCGAAGAAGATTCGGCACCAGGTGGGGCATCCACCGTCGATCGCGCCTTGTCCTTACTGGACGTCTTCTCTTTTGAAGAGACTTCCCTCACGCTCACGGAAATGGCCGAGCGCGCGCGGCTTTACAAAAGCACCACGCTGAGGTTGATCGCGTCGTTGCAGCACAAGGGACTTGTTCAGCAAAAGGCGGATGGGCGGTACAGCCTTGGCCCTGGCGTCGCAAGGCTGCATGCCATCTATTCGGCTTCGTTCTCGCTCGAAGAAGTCGTCATGCCGGTATTGCGCGAGTTAATGCGCGAAACCAGGGAAAGCGCAGCGTTTCACGTGCGTCAGGGCGAATTCCGCCTATGCCTCTATCGCGTGGATTCGCCTCAGCCTGTCCGGGATCACATTCGTGCAGGCGAACTGCTGCCTATTGATCGCGGCGCTGGTGGTCGCGTCCTGATGGCTTATTCCGGCGCCACAGGAGAAATCTACGAACGAGTGCGGGCAGAGGGCATTGCAATGCTTGTGGGAGATCGTGTGCCAGAATTGGGAGGTGTCTCTGCCCCCGTGTTCAATGCCGCAGGGGAACTCGCGGGTGCCGTCACGTTGACCATGCCAACCGCTCGCTACTCGGAATCGTTTGCGAACCCGGTGCGTGCAGCCGCATTCAAAATTTCTTCAGAACTCGGCGGCAGCGTGCCGCGCCGAGGCTAAGGTTGTCGCTCGCCGTATTTATTCGTCCGGCATACGTCGGCTTCACAATCCACTACGGACATTTGGTTGTCCATTTCCCAGTGGCTGAGTAGGGTCGGAAATCGCCGGCCAGATCCGTTAAATCTCCTTCTGGCGCCCCCCCTTTCCGCGAGTCGATTGATTCAGTGATTTCGGGTTTCCCCTCAATTCTGGGCGCGGATCGTGGTGAGACAATCCAGCCGTATCGCACGAATTAAGCGTCGTGGCGATGCAATGATCGCAGGCCAACCGAAGGGAGATGAATATGCATCGCTTTGCCGCTCTTTCCGCTGTCCCGGTCGCTTTTGCCTGTGGCTACCTTGCAGCCCATATGGGACTGCCGCCGGCCCACGCGCAAACCCCGCCCGCCACGTTGACGCCACAGATCATCAACATGGCAGCCATGAGCAATGAAGACATCGGGCCGCAGGTTCCCAATATGGGCACGCTACGTACGAAAGGGCTGGTGGCGACGCCACAAGGGACCGTTGCAGTGCAATCGGGCAACGTTCCAAAGCACTACCACACCAGCGCCGACGAGATCCAATATGTCATTTCAGGAAAGGGCACATTCTGGCTGGGCAGTGAACAGCGCGAGGTCGGCCCAGGCGATCTGATCGTCATTCCGAAGGGCGTCGCGCACGCGGGTTCGATCGCAACCAGCGGAGATTTCAAGGCGCTGGCAATCAAGTTGCCGCCGCAGGCTGCCGGGGATACCCACCTGCTTCCCTGAAACCTCAACGCGCTGAAGGCAGGAACTCTGGCTCCCCCAAAGGCCAGCTTGTTTTCGCCTATCCTTTCCCTCCAGCCGAGTCCTGGCGGCTAGTTGCTGCCGCCCCCCCCCAACCTGCCCCGCAATGGCCGCCTCCGGCCACAAAGCGCCGCTCGATGCCATGCTTCATGAGTCGTTTGGACGACCGGTTTGCACCAGAAGGCGGACGCTCCCGATCAATCAGTCACTTATATTCGGCCTTGCGACCTTGATCGTCATCTTGCCCGCTTTGCCCGCAGAGATGATTTTGATATCGAAGTCCGGACAAAAACTTTCCGCCGAGTTAGACGCCAGGTTTTTCGTCCATTGTAATTTCGATCGATGAACAGCCCGCTTCCCTACCTGCCATGATTACAGCGACAGCAGCTTCTCGCTGCTCTTTGATCGTTGCTTCCGTATCCGTTGCAGTCCTGAAAAGCTCTAACCCTTTGTCGACCATCTCTTTTGGTGAACTCAACGATGGGGCCATATAGGCGAGACAAGAAGTCGGTATGCTCCGCTACCGCGAGGGCACGCTCCACTCCTGCGGTGGTCGTCAAGAATTTGCAGTCAGTTTCTACACTTGAGAACGCGACCCATTCTTGCGCGGCATCAATGCGCAGCCAGGAATTCACTCACACGCTCAGTGAAAACTGTTGGATTGGCGCGAAACATGCCATGGCCAGCGTTCGGTATCACCGCTTTTTGGACTTGTTTCAGGCATGGTTGGAGCGCCTCTTGCATGTAGCCGTAGAGTGGAGGGCTTCTGTCCCCGGTAATGAGTAAAACCGGTGCGGTGATTCGTGCAGCGTCATTGCAACCGAACGGTTGCCGGTCATCATCTGCCAAAGTTTTTGCCGTCCAGGCATTGGCGCGCCAAATGCTGCGCGATGTCGCCGATGCTGCGTCCCAGGCTCCTGGGCTACCAGTGCCATTGATCCACAATGCAGCACCGCCATCAAGGTCTCCCTCGCGGAATCGCTCGTTCATCGATTGGGAAATAGCGGTGCGTTGAGCTTCAGCCGCCTGCACTTCCGCTCGGTTGGGGAGCAAGGTCACCAACGGCGCTGGGTCGGCCAGGATCACGGTACGCGTCAGTTCCGGATGCGCTGACGCCACGAAGAGGACCACCGCGCCACCGCGTGAGTGCCCAAGCAGGTGTACGGGGCCGGAGCCGAGCGCCTCGATGAAGGCCGCGAGATCGGCAGCGTGCTGCGCTAGCGAGGCGTCGTTCCCCTTGCCATCCCAGGACTCCGGGTAAGCGTGCCTAAGGCTGACCGAGATTGTTCGGTAATGACTCGAGAACTGGGGGGCGATCGCTTCCCAATTGCGATAATCACCGAGGGTCCCATGCACAAGGATCAGGGGTATGCCTTGTCCTCGCTCCATATAGGCCATTTCGTAACCGTTGACCCGTAGTACCTTTACGTTGGGCGGGAGTTCCCAGGTACGGGGGGGCACGCTTGTGCATGCCTCAAGGCACGCAACCACGAACGCAACGCCTAGCAATTTCCATTTCACGATGCCCTCCGCGTGCGACGCCGCGAACAGTGAGATCACTTTAGGTAATGGACGGCGGGGTGTCCACTTACATCGAGCCAGACAGTATATTGCGGCAAACCGGTATCCTGGCCGGTCGCTCTCCGGGTCCGGTGGTGCCGACCAGCAGGTCGCAAATTCCGTGTATGAGCAACAGTGCGTCTTCAGACTACCTCTTGGTAAGCGCGCCGTGGGCTCGTGTTAATTGTGAGCTTTCTCTCAGGGAACATTGAGGACCTCCGCAATCTTGTCGACGAACTTTGCCGCGAGCCCTTCCTAGCCGTCCTACCGACTTGCCGAAGACGTCATCCTCCAGGCCGGCATCCCGAATTTTCATGTGGTTGACACGCGCGGCACGCTGGCTCTAAACGGCGGCATGGCTCAGAGAGGCACAACGACTCCTGTTGTTTGCAGGGCTGTCCCGAGGTTTTCTGATGCGATATTGAAGGAAGAAGTGATAATAGATCGCGCTGAACTGAATTAACCGACTTTCCCGACGTGGAGACCGTTCTGCGCGATGAGGTAGCAGTCGGGGCCGAGAATTTGGTGCGGATGGTCTCGCGCGAGAACATCCACCTTTATTTGCAGCAACTGGCAGAATGCCTCGCTCGCGTCCCGAAGTAAGTACACGATGCCACCCACCGATGGCGGACGCTCAGAACACCGGGCCATGCGACGCCGGCATCCGGAACCGCTGATGACTAGCCGGCCAGCACTACTGCGCGAATGGCCGTTGTATCGATTAGAGCCATCTGGCCTTGGCCGCGACCAAGCCCACAGCATACCAAGGGAGTTGGGTCGCGGCGATCTGGCGCGGCGGGCGCGATTGGTTTATCCTTACGGCTACTTCCGCGTCCCTGACGCATCGACCCCGCACCACCCGGTGCACAGCTTTTTGCAGTAAGTTGGCCTCCCGCTTCGCCGGGCTGCAGCCAATCTCTCTTTTCTTATCCCATCGGGAACCTGTTCCCGGTGCGGCCACGGGTTCCCATTTCCGTTCCGGAGAACCCCATCATGCTGAATCCCACCATCGTCGTTGGCAAGATCCGTCTTGGCCGCAACCCGCGTAAGTACTTCGATCCTGCCGAAATGGCGGAACTCACCGATTCCGTTCGCGAGAACGGCGTCATCCAGCCGATCCTGATTCGTCCGTTGGGCGATGACACGTTCGAGCTGGTGGCCGGCGAGCGCCGCTTGCGTGCCGCGAAGGCGGCGCACGGTGACGACTACCCCATCCCTGTCACCATCCGCGAGATGTCCGAAGAGGAAGCCGACCGACTCGCCCTCATCGAGAACGTCCAGCGCGCGGACATGGCGCCTTCCGAGGAAGCCGTTGCTGCCGCGCGGATCGTTGGACAACTCAAGGGCGACCGCGAGGAAGCCGCCAAGATCCTGGGCTGGTCCCGCTCCACGCTGGACAAGCGCCTGGCGCTGATGAACTGCAGCGCGCCCGTTCTGGACGCGCTCAACACCCGCACCATCCAGCTCGGCCACGCCGAACTGCTGGCGACGCTCGCCAAGGACAAGCAGGACAAGCTTCTGCCTGTCATCGTAAGCGAGAAGAAGTCGGTTGCCGAACTGAAGAAAACCATCGAGGCCGCCGCGTGCGGCCTCGCTACGGCGATCTTCGACAAGGCTGACTGTGCCGCCTGCCCACACAATTCGTCGTTGCAGACGGAAATGTTCGGCGAGGCCATTGCGGCCGGCAACTGCACCAACCGCGCCTGCTACACCCAGAAGACCGACAAGCAACTGGATACCGTTGCCTACAGCCTGAAGGATGAGTTCCCGGTGATCCGGATTGTGCGTGCGGGGGACAACCATACGCGCGTGCAACTTGTGGTGGACGGTCCGACCGGCGTTGGCGAGGAACAGGCGAAGGCCTGCCACGCCTGCGAGCACTATGGCGCGGCCGTCAGTGCCTTGCCGGATAGCATCGGCAGGGTCTTCCGTGGTCAGTGCTTCGATACGGCTTGCAACAGCAAGAAGATCGCTGCACGCCTGAAGGCTGAGCGCGACGCCAAGGTGAACGCGCAAAAGCCGGTCACGGCGGCCGCAGGTGCTTCCGCGACTGCCAAAGGCTCTACCAAGGCTCCGGTTGAGGAAAAGGCTGTCACGCACATCAGCGAGACCGAGAAGGTGAAAACCTACCGTGTCGCGCTGTGGCGCAAGGCGTTGCGCTGCGAGGCTGCGAGCATTCCCGAGACCGCCAACATCTACCTGCTGGCGGTAGCGTTGTCCGGGCTTTCGCGCAACATCGGTGGCGACACCATGGGCAAGATCTTCGAGAAGTTGACGGACGAGAAGGCTTCGTCCACCGACCTCAAGAAGAACCTGGTCACCGTGCAGGAGTTGGATGCGGCGAAGCGTGCAACGCTGACCACCGCGATTACCGTCGCGGCGATTGAGGGGATCGAAGTCCATCACCTCGTGGCGATGTGCCAGTACCACAAACTGGACCTGCGCCGGCACTGGAATCTGCAGAAGTCCAAAGACTTCCTGGAGCTGCTGACCAAGTCGGAGATGAAGGTGCTGGCCGACGAGTTGGGCCTTCGTGCCGCGCTTGGTGACAGCTTCGCCAAGGTCTTCAATAAGTCCAAGCCGGATCTGATCGAGGCGCTGCTCAACGTCGACGGCTTTGATTACGCGGGCAAGCTGCCCAAGGTTCTGCGCTTCTGATCGCAACCGACCGCCACCCCGGCGGTCGGCTTTTCCCCATTTACTAATCTTTCAAGGATCTCCTCATGTTTCAGGAACTCGTTCCGCTCGTCGCCGCGTGCGACAAAGTTGTGCTCACGCTCACCATGAAGGGTGACGCGATGGCTGTTGTTGTTGCACCGGTGGTTTCCAAAGCCGCTGATGCCGCGCTGGCCACCCCTCTCGCCCTGACTGCCTCCCCTGCAGAACTGGACGAGGGCTTTGCCCAGGCAATCGCCTCGGTTTCGATTTCGCATCGCTCGTTGGCCGAACAGGTCGAAGCTACGGCCTCGATCCTAAACGCCGCGACCAGCGCGCAGTCCACCAAGGCGCAGAAGGCTCTCAGCAAGGCCAACAGCAAGCCGGCCGCATCGTCTTCGGATGATGGGGACGGGGCTGACGGCACGAACGACGACGAGGCAGGCGAGGGCAAGGCTGAGCCCACCGCGCCCCAGGCGTCGTCGCCCGCGCCGAGTGGCACCAACCTCGCTGATCTGCTGTAACGGAAAAGGAGCCACACCATGAGCCTGACCGTCCAGCAACTGATCCGTGAGTTCACCTACAACGGCATGACCCTGATGGATCCTGGCCCGGCATTCACGCCCGACCAGGTGCGCGACATGTACACCGCCCAGTACCCCGAGTTGACCACCGCCACAGTGGACGGCCCGGAGCAAAGCGGCACGGTCATGCGCTACACCTTCGTGCGAGCCGCCGGCGCCAAGGGCTGCCATGCGTAAGCGAGACTTGATGCGGGCACTGTCCAGCCCGGACTTTTGCCTGCCTTCCAAGCAGAAGCCGCCCGAAAGGGCGGCCTTTTTACATACTGAGGAGATGGAATCGTGCTGTTCGATCCTCGCCCAACTGATGAATGCTTCGTTGAATCAGGACCCGGCTGGACGCCATCGCGACAGCCTCCCGCTGCCCGACATCGACCTGCCCATGGTTTTCTGACGTTACCCACGCTGACGACGGAGATTCCCGCCCGTGGGAAGCTGCAGTACGGCGACAGCGTGGATATGCTTAAGCTGATTCGCAAGCAGTTTCAAACCGGCGTCCTCGCGGCCCGGGACGTGAAGGGTGCCGCCAGTGCCGGTGATGCGTTCGCGCAGGCCATGTATGCATGGCTGCGCCGGCGCATGCCCACGTGCAAGCGGTTGAACTTCTCGTTCGCGTTGCTCGACTTGGCTGCCGCAAGGGAGCAGGTCGATCAGTTTGGCCACGACGACGAACTCCATGCGCCGCTGTATCTGGCGATCGAGCTGGACGGGGAGAACGTGTTCGAGATCGGGAAGCGCGCCGACGTCATGCGCCGCGCCGATCCGGCCCTGCTGTACACAGCCATTCACCTCGTCAATGAGGCCGCGGGCCGCTCGCTCTTCGTGCGCACGCCTGACGAACTGGCGGACATGTTCGCCCGTTGGTGGTGGGACTGCGATCCGACCTTGAACGATAGGGACGCGCGGGAGCTTCTCGCCGAGCGTTTTGGCGACGACTGTTGCGAGATCGAGCGCTACCTGCCGTCCACGGTGCTGCCAGTGCTGGCCCCGGATGACGCGGTGCCGGCGTTTGCGCGCCGCGACAAGAAGCTGCGCATCCAATGCCTGCGTGCCGCGCAATTGGAAGCGGTGCTGGCACGCCAGCGTGGGCTGCCGCGCCGCATCTGCCGCACGCTGCTGGACCTGCAGGCGGTACTCGCCCGCACCCGGCGTAGCCGCGCGCTCAACCACGCGCAATGGGCGGAACCGGCCTATTCGGCGGCGACGCTCTGCATGTGGAGGGAGCACTGGGTCGGTCAGATCCTCGATGACCACTTCAATGCCCTGAACTGCGGCGGCGACGCCACGATGTATCAGGCGCTGATTCCGCTGGCAGATACCCATCGCGCCATCCGACGCCAGTTCAAGCAGCTCGCCGACATGATGGACGTCATTGCGGCGCTCGACCGCGTTCTCACCTTAATTTCTGAATAGGAGGGGCCAACATGGCCAAGATTCATAGTGCTTCACGCAACCATGACGTGATCCTGCAAGGGGCCATACTGCTTTATGGGAGCGGCCTCAGTGCGTTTTCGTATGCTACCGCTCACCGCATCGTCACCGACGGTCAGACGGGGCGACCGGTGATCGGCGCGGGCACGCCACTGAACCGACGCGCGCTGATCCAAGCTGTGCGTCAGGTCGCAGAGGCGTCGCTGCCCAAGGGCGAGTTCCTGACGCCCAACGTGCTGTCGATCGGCCCGGATACCATCACCTGGTGGTGTCCGCCCGGCAATCGCCGTGTGTTCTTCAACTGCGAGGAGCTGGGCGATCGCAGTGCCGTGACGCCTCATCCCGGTCTGGTCTTTCACGCGTCGCCTGCCGGCTTTCGTGTGTTTTCCCTGATCGAGGACGAGCGCCCGACGCCGGACTCGATGCTGTACGAGCCGCCTTACTTCAATACCTGGGACCACGGAAAGATCTGCATTGGCACGGCACACGTGCCCAAGCAGATCGACGCTGCGTCCATAGTGGGCTGGGAAGCGGGGTTCTTTGCCTCGGCCTTCACCCATCCCAATCACGGCGGCAAGCGTGTCGATCATGCCGACGGCTTCTATGCCTTCTGGCGCGACATGCTAGACGGAAAGTTCTCAACTTTCCCAAAGGCTTCCCTCATCCCCATGAACCAATCGCTCGGCAAGCTGATCGCCGGGCAATTCTGAGACTGACTATGCATCCGATGGATATAACCCTGCAGCAGTCCTTTCCGACCGTGATGGTGCCGCGCTTTGGCGACCTGGCGCCGCAGGAAACGACGGGAGAGCGCCTGCTCACCGCTGCCAACGGTGTGTTCCTGGAAGTGTCGCGGCAGTGGCTGCGGCTCGTGCGCCGCGTGGCCCAGTTCGACGTCAAGACCGCCATGCCGTATGGCGACGCGGCCGAGGCTACGGACCTGCGCTGTGGCAAGCTGCCCGCTCAATTGATCGGGCAGTTCGCCGAGATGGCGCGCGCGGCCATGCCCAACGAGACCGGCGGCTGGATCGTCTGGAATCCGGCTACCAGCGTATTCCGGCTGGTGCCGGTCACGATCCTGTCGCACGGGCGCGGCCATTTGCAGTACGAGCGGCCGGCGCTGGTCGACGGAGAGGTGTTGGTGGTGGATTGCCATTCGCACGGCAACTTTCCAGCGTACTTCTCATCGACCGACAATGAGGACGATCAGCATGACGTGAAGTTCGCGTTCGTGATGGGAAACTGCCTCGCTGCAACACCGTCGCTGTGCCTGCGGCTCTGTGCCAAAGGAATTTTCGAGGCGGTCGATAGTGTGCCGGGCGACTGGTACGCGGCGGCGCGCGCGCAGGAGGTGGGGTGATGACGTCCGAACACCATATTCCCGACACGATGCGCATTAATGCGTGGAAAGTCGTGGTGGTGGGCGCTGGCGGTACCGGCAGCGCCTTGTTGCCTGCGCTCGCGCGTCTGCACCATGCCATGCTCGAACTCGGCCACCCCGGCGGTATCGTGTGCACGGTCTACGATGACGACACGGTGAGCGAGACCAATGTCGGCCGGCAGGGCTTCTACCCGAACGACGTCGGCCAGCACAAGGCGACCTTGCTGGTAAATAGACTGAACCTGCTGATGAACACCCGCTGGACAGCCAGCCCGCGACGGATCGGAAGCCAGGATCGCTTTGCTTGCGACATGGCTATCGGTTGCGTGGACTCACGGGCCGCGCGCAAGGCCATTCTTGGCGCACTCGAGCGTGGTACCGGTGGCTACTACCTGGATTGCGGCAACGAGACTGACCGTGGGCAGGTCATCCTTGGCCAAGTGCGGGGCAAGCGGGAAACCCGCCTTCCCCACGTGGGCGACCTATTCCCGGAACTGATCGATCCTAAGGGCGACAAGGCTGACACTGCGCCGTCCTGCTCGATGGCCGACGCGCTGCGCAAGCAGTCGCTGGTCATCAATCAGGCGATCGCGGTGCAGGCCTTCAACTTGCTGTGGACGCTCTTCCGAACCGGCACGCTGAAGTACTCGGGCGTGTTCGTCAATCTGGAAGCCGGGCGTACCAATCCGCTGCCGATCGATCCCGTCGCATGGGCCAGATTTGGCTACGCGGTGGCCTCCAAGCCCGCGCGCAAGCGTGCCAAGGCTGTATGACGGCGCGTCGCGATTCCATGCACCCACCCCCGGACTGATGCTCGGGGGTTTTTTTCAACTGCGCAATTGCAAGGCGCGTGTCCAGGCTGATACCATCACTGCACTTCTCGCGTCTCTGACGCATCGATTTTTTCAATCCTGACCGCCGTCAGGCCTTCATCACCCGCAGGGGCATTGTCCCTTGCGGCTGTGCTCCTGTATTTTTTGGGAGCACACACGTGATTCAGACTATCCAGATTGACCCGCGCCAGCTCAAGGCCATCGGTTTGCTTGCGCCCAAGCAGGGCCAGCGGTACTGGCTCAACGGCGTTTTCGTCGAGGCCATGCGACGGGAGACACGACTCGTTGCCATGGACGGCCAACGCATGGGCGTGTTCCGCGCAGAGAAGGCCAACCAGCTTGGCGATGACAACTGCGTAGGTTGCATCCTTCCGCACAACGTCATCGAATGTGTGAAGCCCGTGCGCGGCAAGTTCGGCTGCTTGGAACTGCGCCTCGATACAGAGCGGCTCGGCTGGGCCGAACTGACGCACGGCGGCACGCCATTCGAGTTTGTGCGGCCCGATGCGGGCTATCCCATCTACCGCCGTGCCATCGGTCCCCATCGGGGTAGCGGTGAACCGGGGCAGTGCGACCCGCGCCACCTCTATGACTTCCACCGCGTCTTCCAGGCGCTGGAGAGCAGGGTCGCCATTGACCGCGGAGGCGTCTATCTCCATCACAACGGTACCGACAATACACGCGTCAGCCTCTACGGGCGCAAAGACTTTGTCGGCACCGTGCGACCACGCAAGGCTGATGGCCCGGCTCTGCTCTTCTGGGCGGATTCGCCGGCCCCCGTCGCTCGCTTGGACGCCGCTGTCCTGGCAGAACCTGCTTAACCTTTCTTTCTTCTTCCCTTGCGGGGCAAAGCCCCCCGGGGGCTTGCTCCGGTCGCACTTTTAGGAGCAATCCATGCCTCAAATCACGCTTTCCCGTGCTCAGGTCGAGTCCCTTGTCGCCTTTTGCGACGCGGCGAAGTCCGAGCGGTTCTTCATCGCGAAGGACCACGGCGCGTATGTGGGATACAGCACCGGCAGCAAGCCGGAGCAGCAATGCCTGTACTACTTCAAGGGGTGCAACCCCGCGATCGATGCCGACTTCTATGAGAACGCCCGCCGCAGCTTCGGTGGTGACGACTTCGGCGAGCGGCTGTCGCTGACTGGTCTTAAGGAGGTCCTGGCCAACGCGGAGTGCAAGAGCGTCCGGATCACCGTCACGCGCCGCTCAATCCGGATTGATGGGTACGCCTGAGGTGGCTCCACAAGCCGTGCACGGCCTGCTACTATAGCGGCACTTCTCGCGTCTTCGACGCATCGACCTCGCCAGCATTTTCTGCCGGCACAGCTTTTCTCTCCCACTACGGGCCTTCCTGCCCGTGGGCATGTTGGCCCATTTTTTTGAGGCCATCATGTTCAAGCGTTTCTTCCTGTTTGTTGCCATTGTCAGCCTGTTCACCGGCTGCGCTGCACAGTCGTCGCCTAATGTCTATCGCGGCTCCGACGCTATGCGCGCCGGATCTGCGGAGCAGGTGACGGTCGTGCGCGTGCGCAATGTCACCATCACCGGCGACAGCATGCTGTCGGCTAGTTCCGGAGTACCGGTCATCCTCAGCTCGCTGGTTGGCGCGGTACTTGGTGCACGTGTCATTGGCAACGGCGACGGTCTTTACATCGCTGGCGCGCTCTCGGGCACGGCAGCGGGTGTCATCGGCCAGGTTACGGCGACGCACCTGTCGCAGCGCGACGGTGTGGAGGTTATTGTCCGCACGGACAGCGGTCGCCAGATCGTCGTGGCGCAGGGCTCGGAACAGCAGTTTGTCAGTGGCGAGCGGCTGTTCCTGGTGTCGTCGGGCAGCGGCTATCGCCTGACGCGTTGATCGATAGGGCCGAGTTGCTGGCCCTCCCTTTTCCTGCAAGCCCCGAGAGGGCTTGCCCCAAGCGGTCTCGCTTGGGGCTTGCGCTTTTGATGGCGTCCCTGACGCATCGAAATCCATGCCTGGCATCGCCAGGATCATCCCTTGCACCCACGGGGCACCGCCTCCGTGAGCGGCGTCCCATTTCTGGAGCCGCTTATGCAAACTGTAACCCCGATTTCAACCGAAGGTATGACCGTCGACCAGGTCACCAACCTGCTGGCGCGCACGCTGTGCGCGATCGAACTCGAACCCGAGTGGATTGCCCGGGCGAACTTCCTTGCCGATGCCAACGAGGCGCAATATGGCCTGTTGCCCGGTGCAGTCTGGCCTGCAGAGCACGCCCGCGACCGCTTTGCCGTCTCGGTGGAGCGCGGCATATCCGAAGGCTGGCGCGTGCATGTCGATCACATCGCCACCGCCGTGGAAGGGCCGACCGGCAGCGCAACTCTGCGCAAACTGGTTACGGCCAAGATGTTCAACCGCGATCAGGCATGGCAGACGGCGCGCGTCATCAACCGCGCCCTCGACCTCGATTGATCCGTCTGTGCGGGGATGCGTGGCGCCCTTGGCCGCTGCGCATGCCGCGCAAGAGAGTGCTTGCTCAATCCAAAGGCGATTCGGCAAACACTCCTTGACCGCGTCCTCGACGCGAGCCCTCGTCTGGTTTGCCCAGACCTTCACCGCGGGACACCGTCCCGCTGGGGATGGCTGTCCCGTGCTTTTCTGAGACTGTCCTTGACGTCCTCGCCTGCCTAAAGGCAGGGATTCCCACAGCTGGCGATGCACGTCCGCATCGGAGAATGTTCAGCGCAGCATTGGTATCACGGTCATGCACAGCACCACAGCTACTACAGGTCCACTCTCTTATTCGCAGTCCTGCGATACCTTTCGGCCGCGTCGTGCTGTCTTTCGA
>JACXTT010003488.1_pt1 | contig 24155 bp, 21 predicted proteins | sample 9270951 | NCBI WGS metagenome assembly JACXTT01 (sample SAMN15532306, study PRJNA645909) | rock metagenome | isolation source: weathered quartz diorite | place: Puerto Rico | collected 2017-06-21
CGGAAGGCACTAGCGGCAAGGCGACTGCCAGCCTGATCTGCGGGATCTTCTTTCTTTTCTGGCCCTTAGCCCTCGCTGCCGTCATTCTCGGGCACATCGCCCGTTCCGAGATTCGCCGCAGCAAAGGCAGGTTGAAAGGAGCAGGCAGCGCGATGGCAGGCCTGGTTCTCGGCTACTGCGGTGTCGCCCTCATACCCGTGGTCCTCATCATCGCGGCAATCGCCATCCCCAATCTGCTCCGCTCAAGAATGGCGGCGAATGAAGCTTCGGCAGTCGGCGCCCTGCGAACGGTCACCGCAGCCTGCACAATCTATGCAGAAACCTACGGCAAGGGCTATCCCCTCGAACTCAAGCAGCTTGGTTCGGCAGGCGAGGCCACGGAAGAGCACGCGGGCCTGATCGATGCCACGTTGGCGAGCGGTCAGAAGTTGGGCTATTTGTTTTCTTATCGAATCGTCCGCAAACGTGGTTCTCAGGAGATTGTGGGATACATTTTCAACGCAGACCCGCTTGTGGCCGGCACAACGGGCCACCGGCACTTCTTCACTGACCAGACAGGTATAGTTCGCGTCGAATCCGACAAGCCCGCAACCGCAGAAAGCCCACCCGTTCAATGAGAAGAGAAAAAGGAAGTCTTGGAGGGATCAGTCTGCGGGAGGAGCGGGAGATGGCGCGCTGGCGGGAGCGGCCTCGCGAGAGACCGTGGAAGCGGGTTCTTGTGTCGTGATCGTCCAGAGGGAAGGGTCGGCCAGCAGGCGACTCACAAGCTGGGTGTGCAGGGCATGGCCGGCCTTGTGTGCCTCGACGCGAGCCAGTAGCGGCAATCCCACAAGGGCAAGATCCCCAATGAGATCGAGCGCTTTGTGCCGTCCGAATTCGTCATCGAATCGCAGCGGGCCGTTCATCACGCCCCTTTCGGTCAGTACGATGGCGTTTTCAAGCGACCCACCCCGGATTAGCCCCATTGCCCGCAGCGGTTCGATGTCGCGCTCGAAGCAAAACGTGCGCGCCGGCGCCAGTAGGTGCTGGAACGTCTCGCGGTTGACCAGCAGCTCGATCTCCTGCTGCCCTACCAGGGTGTGAGCGTAGTCCACAAAGCAACGCACGCGAAATTCGTCGGCCGGGTAGATCCCGATTCGCCGGTCGCCCTCAGCCACCTCAAGGGGCTTCAGGACTTTCAGGCGGCGCCGCTTTCGCCGCAGCTTCTTCACTCGGGCTTGGTGAAGCAGCTCCATGAACGGCTCAGCCGAGCCGTCCAGGATGGGCACCTCGATCGCGTCCAGTTCCGCGTACACGTTGTCGATTCCGCTGGAGTAGAGCGCTGCCAGTAGGTGCTCGGTCGTGGAGAGGAGAACGCCCTGTTTCATCAGGCTGGTTGCGTAGCTGACCCGCGCAACGTTTTTTCCATGCGCTTCAATCAGGAAACTCTCGAGGTCGATTCGGCGAAACACGATTCCCGTGTCCGCTGGTGCGGGGAGGAGCCGCAGTTTGCTCCGCACACCCGTGTGAAGCCCGACGCCGCCTATCTCAACGTCATTCTGAATTGTGGTCTGAAAAGCCATCAGGGCAGTGATTTTGATGCACGTTGGTCGCCGCCGTAATTCGAATTTTCTCACTGATCTGCAAAGACTTGCAACTGTTTGCAAGCCCCAAATTTCGAGTAGTGTGGCAAACATACAACAGATACCTTCCGCATGTGTGGCCGGCGAGCTTGCGAGAGCCAGGCGGTCTTGGAATCCTGGACGCTCAGTGTTTCGCGCTAGGCGTCCCTTCCTCAGGGTCTGCCGGGCGGCGTGCCCCAGCGTGTGTACATGTTTGTCGAACTTGAAAACAGGAATCGGGCGCCAGGGATGCTATAATTTGACCTACGCGGAGGAGTCAGCAAAAACGAATGAGCCGCCTCACCAAGACGATTCTTCTTAGCATCTCCCTTTTTGTTTTTGCCTATGTGGGCCTGGGTCATGTCCTCGGAAAGGGCGGTGACGAAAGGGCCTATCGATCACTGATCGTCTACGGAGAAGTTCTGCAGAAGGTTCAACAGGACTACGTGGACGAGCCAAATCTGCCGATGGTGACGGCGGGCGCCTTGCATGGACTTCTTGAGTCGCTCGACCCCCAGTCGAGCTATCTGACGCCCCGCGAGTACACGGAATACAAGCAGAAAGTCCAAAATCCGAAGATCGGGGAGACTGGTGTCACGCTCAGCAAGCGTTTCGGCTACATCATCGTGGTTTCCGTGCTGCCGGACAGCCCTGCGCAGAAAGCAGGAGTCCGCAGCGGAGATATTTTTGAGTCTATCGCTGGCTTCACTACACGGGACATGTCCGTAGGCCAGGCGCTCAATCTGCTCGCCGGCGAACCGGGCACCGGAGTAAAGGCCTCTGTCGTCCGCCGTGGTCGGACCCAGCCGCAGGAAGCCGACCTGGTTCGCGCACGGCTCGCTCCGCAGAAGATCGCCAGTGAAAAAATCGACCCGGACATCCTGGTCCTGCGTCTGCCCACGCTCGAGGCCGGGCGGGGGGAGGAAGTCCGCGAACGCCTCCTGCAGGCCGAAAGGCAGGGCATTCACAAGGTTATTCTCGACGTGCGCGATTGCGGGCGCGGTGAGATCAGCGAGGGAGTTGCCCTGGCGCGGCTCTTTTTGACCTCCGGCACAATCGCAACCCTCCGCGGACAGACAGTCTCCCGGCAGATACTTTCCGCCGAGCCCAGCAAGGTCGTGTGGAGGGGCCCGGTCTCTGTCCTCATCAACGGCAGCACGTCAGGCGGCGCTGAAATTCTTGCAGCTGGCATTGGCGGCAACCAACGTGGCGACGTGGTTGGCGAGCGCACCTTCGGCCTTGCTTCGGAGCAGAAACTCATTCCCCTTGACGACGGCGCGGCCATCATCCTTACCGTTGGCAACTACTACGGGAGCGGCGGCAAGTCCATCCTGGAAGAGGGTGTTGCGCCGACCGTTGCCGTTCGCGCCGCCGCGGAAGAGGATTCCGAGGGGGGAGACGACGACGCCATTCAGAATGTCCCGCAGAAGGAAGCTCCCGCGGAACCGCGGCCGCTTTCTCCCGATGACCCAGTTCTCCGCAAAGCCATCGAACTGCTGAAGGCTCCGGCGCAAAAAGCTGCCTAAATTTCCTGTGGCCGGGCACGCGCAAATTGTTTCACGTGAAACAATTGTCCATTTAACTGCCATCCGCACAAGACCTTACGTTAGCGTGGTGGTGGCTTTTTTCCTTTGCATTATCTTCGCCGGCTGTAAGAAACGAGAAGCAAAGCTCCCACCGGCAGAAATCCATGCCATTACGCATGAGCTGATGTCAGCCGCCGTCCGCGCCACGCCGCCGGACGCGGACGTTCGCTCGACTCTCTCGGCGGACGCTCAGTACCCCGACCGCACCGATCACCTGTATGTCACGCTGCGTTCTGCCGCCTCAGTTCCGGTGCGGCGCGCCGCATTGGCTCGTTTGGTCCAATCGCTTGACCGCGTGGCCACCGAGCACGGCCTGACGCATGATCCGGTTGCCGGGAGCGAAGGGCTGGTGCGATTCGACTACCGGCGCGGCGGTGCGGCTACGCATTCGGTGCATATCGTTACGCCGATTCCCAAGCCGGCAGCGGCCGCGTCTTCATCGACACCTTCGGCCACAGTGCGTCTAGCCATCATCCTGGATGATCTGGGAAACGATCGTGCCGCAGCCGATGCGACTTTCGCCCTCCCGTACCCGCTTACGGTTTCGGTTTTGCCAAATCTCGTGCATTCGAGCGAGGTGGCTGAGGAGGCTTCGCGGCGCGGCTACCAGGTGCTGCTGCATATGCCGATGGAATCGCTCGGCGATCAGCATCCCGAGCCGCTCGAGTTGCGTCCCGGCATGTCTACGGATGACATCCCGATGGTTGTGGACAAAATGATCCTGAGCGTGCCAAACGCCGCGGGCGTGAACAACCATCAGGGCTCGCAAGCCACGGCCGATCCGGCGCTGATGTCGTCGTTGATGCCCGTGCTGCGGCAGCGAAACCTCTTTTTCATCGACAGCCGCACCACCGCATCCACCGTGGCTTACGATACGGCGAGGCGCTCCGGCGTCCGCGCCGCCTTTCGCAACGTTCCCTTCCTCGATGACGTCGCCGAACCTGCCGCTGTCCGCGCGCAACTCGAGCGCGCCGTTCGCGACGCCCGCAAGACCGGCGCGGCGATTGCGATCGGTCATCCCCACCTGGCTACGCTCGAAGCGCTGCGCGAGACGCTTCCCCAGCTTGAGGCTCGAGGGGTGCGGCTGGTCTTTGCTTCCGACCTCGTACAGTGATTACGCTCTGACTGGCTCTTCGGCGTGAGACCTCTTCGCGGGGTACAGGCGAGAGAACAAAAGAAACAGCAGCGCAATGGTGAGGAAGCAGAAGACGCTGCCTTCCGGCCCCACCGTGCCGCCGGTTAGCCAGCGCGGGCCATGGAGCGCCGCGCTCGAGAGGTGACCCTGGAAAATCGTGCCGCTGTTCGGGGCTGAGAACAGGAACGTTTGGCCCCAGTTGAAGCTTGCATGCATTCCCACCGCGAACCACAAGCTTCCTGTCCGCTGCAGCGTCAGGCAGAAGAACAGTCCAATGATTCCTGCGCTGAGCGCGCCCACCCATCCTTCCCCTGGATTGCCGAGATGAACCGCACCGAACAAGGCTGACAAGATGGCGGCCGCCGGCCAAAAGCCGATGCCGGACGACAGTGTGTACTGTGTGTAGCCGCGGAAGGCGAATTCCTCGAATAGTCCTCCGACCACAAAGAGAATTGCCCAGAAGGCGCCCCAGCGCGCAATCGCCGGGGCATCGAGCGCAATCTGCCCAAAAGAGTATCCACCCCACGCCGCGATCAGAAGGATTAGAGCGCTAATCTCGCCGAGGCCCCAAAGTGCGCCCTGCCAGAAAAGCTTCCCGAACGCTTCGCGAGCGGGCAGGCCATACACACCGGGCGGGCGTTTTTCCAGACGCGACATCAGCAATGCGCCGGATAAAACCGTGAGGAATGCCATGCACTCTCCGCCGAGGAGCGTTGCCGGCGTCATCAGCGCGAAGGGATACTTCCAAACTGCCAGCACCAGCCAGCGCAAGGCGCGCCAGACTACAACGAGGATCAAAATGTACAGCGCAAGCCGCCATCCCGACCGAAGCCCCTCGCGGCCGTAGAAGACCCACTTTAGCCAGTCCCGGGAGGGCGCACCGCCGGGGCCCGAGCCTCCGCCGAGCGCATGTAGATCAGCACCCATGTGGACTACTCCGTGAAGAATGCGGTGACGCGGGGATGGATTCTAGCGGGAGAATGCAGGTTCGGCCAGTGTACTGGTGCAATGTCGGAAGGGCCGCTTAGCGACGTTCCGCCAACCTTTTCAGCCGCTCGAGGTATTCGAGGTCGCGCCGTCTGACCGCGTGGCGCGTCAAGAACCAATCGAAGAAGCGTCCCGCCGGACCGGGCAGTTCGTATTCATCGCGCATCTTCACGACACAGCCGTCTCCGGCGGGCTCGATCTCCCACCGCTGCATTCCGCGCACGCCGTAGGCGTCCTGGAAGCGCCACTCGAGGACCCGGCCAAAGGAATGCTCGGTGACCACGGCCGTGAGTGAAACCTCGCGCTTGCCAAGCTTTCCTCGAATCTGCACTTTTTGTCCCAACGCAAAATCCGCGGCGCCGCCCAGAATCTCGAACTCGGCCCCCATCTCCACGCCGTACCAGTAGGCCATGCGCTGCGCGACGAAGAACACCGCCGCGCGCGCCATTGGCGCTGCAATTTCGATGGTCAAGCTGAGCCTGGCCACGGCGAGCCGCACTCTACCATGGCGAAGAGCGCCGTTCGAACGCGCCCGGCTGGGAAGGAACGAACTAGACCAAGGGAATCGAAGCTGCGCCAATCACGCGTCGGCTCCGCTTTTCCTGGAGAAAGAGTACCGCGCGAAGATTTTCCCGCTTCCAGCCGGGAGGTAAGGTAACTGTTTCGGTTCCCGAGAATGCCGGATCCGCCTTTGCGTCGGCAACACCGATCCGCTTCAGCTCGCGCACCACGCCCGAATGTTCGAGAGCCTTCCCCGCATTTTCCCCGCGCGTCACGTCCGAATGCAATCGGCTCTCCGTGATTGCAAGATAGACCTCCACCGAATCATCAGACCGGGCACCCGCGAGCTTCGGCGCATGCGCCGTCAAGATCAACTTCCCCGGACCCGCTCCATTCTGTTCTGCAGTCAGGTGGACCGGCGTCTTCGCCTGCGATGCAGCTTTGGCAATCGTTTGACGCGCCTGCCGCTCCCGGCTGCCCACAAATTCAACGCCGCCGTCGACAACCATCTGCGGGGTGTATACGCTGTCGTTTCCGAACGAGTCGGCATATTGCTGCTGCCGGCGAGTCAGTTCGTGAGACGAAAATGGATCCGCCCAGCCAAGCTGGTTCCAGTAATCCACATGCTGCTCGAGCGCAATCACCTGTGCGGCAGGAACGGGCTGCTGCGCGTCGAGCTGCGCCAGCAGCGCGTCTGCCGGCGGACAACTCGAGCAGCCCTCCGACGTGAACAGCTCAACAACGACAGGTGTCCGGCTGCTTCCGGATGAATTCACATTTGCATCTTGAGACACCACCTCAGGACTGGGCGCGCGGTAAAGCGCTGCACCCAGCGCGAGCAGAGACAACGTCAAAATAATGGAAACAACGAAAGCGACACGCACGATAACCTCCGAACACTTCTCATCCCATTAGATGGGCATGGGATGGTTCCCGTCGCAACTTCCCAGGTGACCTTGCCTGTCACAGATCGGGATACATTTCCCATGCTAACCTATGTTAACATGCCATCAGGTTAGATGGGCACGAGGGACTTGAGATTCGGGTTTCGTCGGTGAAGAGGCAGAGAAAAGAGTCCGAGGCAGCTCAGGTCGCTCCTCCCCGATTCGTCTATCTCGGGGGTCGCCTTGCTTTGGACCTTGTGAATACGGTCTATTCGCCGCAAGGCGCCGAGGGCGTACTTGCGGATTGGGAGGGCCTGGTCCAATTCCTTTCCGGCGCTCGGGTGATTACACCCGACCGGGCAGCGGATTTGCTTTCCTGGAAACAGTCGGCGCAGCAGGCTCTGCCTGCGCTTATGGATAAGGTTCTCCGCCTGCGTGCGGCCATGCGGCTTGCCTTTGAGTCGAGGATTACGCGAGCGGCGATCTCCGAGGCAACCGTAGAACCCATCAACGAAATCCTGCGCATTACCGAGGGGCACGATGAGCTGGTATGGGAACGAGGGGACTGGGGCGTGAAGTTTCGCGCGCGAGAGGAGCGGGTCGAATGGCTCCTCGCGGCAATTGCACGCTCCGCCGCTGAGATCATCGCGGAAGGGCCCGACGCGCCTCTTCGCAAATGCTCCAACCCGGGCTGCGTGCTGCTTTTCTACGACACCTCGCGGACGCGTCGGCGACGTTGGTGCTCCATGTCCGTCTGCGGAAATCGCAGCAAAGTGGCCACGTTTGCCCGGCGCCACTCGCGGCGCAAACGCTCTGCCTAACGCTTCACATACCTCGGCGACTCGCCCTTCGACCAGGGATCATAGGTGCGCGCAAAAACGAGCCGGTCCGCGAGCGGCGGGTGGCCATACAGCCAGAATTCGATGAAGGCGGGCGGGTTCGGGTCGGCCAGATCCACCTCGCCGAGCACCTGAAACGCATGTGCGGCTACGTCGGCTGAATTCGGCACCAGGCCGTGGATTACTTCGAGGCCGTACACATCGGCGTCGTGCTCCTGGATGCGGGTGAAGCCGCTGACGATAGGCATACAGAAAAATAGGATGAAGGAGAGTAGAAGCAGCATCAGAGGCAGGGAAGCCCAATCTTCGGGGCCGCGGATACTCCAGGACCGCCCCCAGTGGTCGAGTGCCCAGTGCAGGAGATGGAATCCTACGAAGAACACGACAAAGAGCAGAATTGCGAAGAAGATGAGGCTGTTCCGAATATGACTGAGAACGTAGTGACCCATTTCGTGGCCGAAGACAAAGAGAGTCTCGGGAATCGTCGTTTTCTGAATCGTCGTGTCCCATACGACCACCCTCTTCGATGCACCCAAGCCCGTAACGTACGCGTTGATTTGGTTTGTCTTCAGGCTGGCTTGCATCAAAAACATCCGTTCGCGTGGGATCGTGAGCCCGGCGCGATGCACCACCTGCTCAATCGCGGTGACCAACTCCGGATGCCGGGCATCGAGCGGTTCGAACTTGTTAAACAAGGGGTCGATGATCCAGGGACTGCCGAACAGAATGAGAATCAAGATGGGGTATGCCGCCAACCAGAAGTAGAACCACCAGCGGCGCGGGCTCTTCCGGATCACGGCGAAGAGAAGGATTACGAAAAGCGTACTCAAGACTATGACGATTGCCTCGGCCTTGGTCCAATCCCAGAACCACGAGCCCCATCCCTGCACGGACTGCTCATAGCGCAAGGATAGCGAGTGCTTGTAGATGCCCGTGGGTAGCCGGGCCACGGCGATCGTCAGAATCAGCAGTGGCACAAGCACGACGGCCTGCAACCAACGCCGGTCGGTTACGCCCTCGGCAAAGTCCCGATATCGTGTCGCCACGCCCAGTTTCAGCACCAGCAGCAGCACGAGTAGGCCGTAGACAAAGCTGACGAAGTACAGCATGTAGAGCGAGCGCGAGTAGGCAATCGCCTTGTGATATTTCTCGGGCGAGAGGGTGTAGCCCTGGGTTTCCTTCTTTTCGGGCGCCTGAGCTGGTGCCGCGGTGGTGGGAGCCTGGGGGAGGACGTCCGCTGGCTGCGCCGCCTGTGCCGAGACGGCGCTCTGTGGAACGCTTTCGGCTCTGCCGTTCATCGTGCAAAGGATCGATGCAAAGAGAAAAACGACGGAAGTCGAACAGGCGATGCGGCTCACACGCATGACACATCCTCCTGTTGATTAGACGGATTCGAGGGGATTTCCGGACAACCCAACTTTCGGGCGGAGTATGCCTCAGGGGAACTGCCTCTCGCAAGCAAAGAAATGCCAAGAGCCGCGGTGGCCGGTGGCGAAAATCGGGGTTGCGAGTATCTGGTAAGGCATGCGCACCTGCGGCGCGTCTTGCGGGCGGGTTTTCACCGGGCTAGGATGAAATTCTACCCGGCTCGAAATCCGGAGGAGCCACGCTGTGAAACTTGCCGTCGTCCGCCGTTTGCCACTCGAGAGCTACCTCTTGTCCGTGTGTGTGGCCGCACTGCTGTTCTTGGCCCCAAACCTAGCTGCGCAGTCGCAGAATAGCCAGAAGGAATCGCTCGGCGAAGCTGCTCGCAAAGCCCGGCAGCAGAAGAAGCCCTCGGCAAAGCCTGCCAAGGTCTTGACCGACGACGATCTGGCGCGTCTGCCGGTCACGCCTGCCCCTTCCGTACAAAACGCCAAAGCGAGCGAGGCCCGGATTCCCGGGGAAGCGCCTGCGGCGGGAGAGCCAGGGCAGGCTCCGCAAGGGGAGTCGGGCTCGACGGAGCCTGGCGGCGAGCTCGAGGAGCGGCGCGCAAAGCTGGATGCCGACCTCAAGGCGGCCAAGGAACAGCTTGCGGAGGCCGAGAAAGAGCTGAACCTGCTCCAGCGCGAATTCGACCTCCGGCGGGATCAGTACTATTCGAACCCGGACTTTAAGTCCGATAAGCAGGGCAAGGCTCAGCTCGATTCCCTCCAACAGCAGATCAACCGCCAGCAGCAAGAAGTCGATGGGCTGAAAGAAAAAGTGGCGAATCTCGCGGCGGAACGGAGATCTCTGCCCGGGCCGCCTCCGGCCCCGGAAAAACCAGCGGCGCCGTCCCCGCCCCAGGCGTAGCTTACGAGCAGCGCGCTCCGCTGCTTCTTCTTTTCAATCTCCAAAGATCTGCTTCAGCCGCTCGGGTTCGAGCAGCTTCTTGAGCGGGAGCTCCCCGAATCTCGCTTGCATGTCGCTCCAGAGCAATTCTCGGTATTCCATCCGCACTCCGTCGTCCGCGTGGCGATATACGTACAGAACGCGATCCGGCCCGGACGGCTTCTCTTCGCCGCTTTGAAAAACGGTTTGCTCGTACGAAATGACGAAGGCCAGCGAATGCGTCCGGTCGTCCGTGGCGACTTCGCCCACAAGCGAGGTGTCAAACCATTCCGGATCACACGGCTCGTTGTTTTTCTTGCACCAGTCTTCGCGTCCGCGGTAGAAGTTTTTCATTTTCGCGATGTGGGCTGCCCGGATGGCTTGGTAAGGTTGCCGTGGGAAAATGGGAATCTCGCGCTTTGTTTTCTGGTCGTAGAGCGCGATCTCCGCCGCGTGTACCGGCGCGAAGTGAACTTCGCTTCGGTGGAACACCACGCTGTCGTCGCCGAACAGCGCGAGGTACCAGCCGTAGAGAGCTGCCCGGGGCTCCAGGTCGCGCGAGAGAATCAGCAGGCAGCCCGCTGAGGGATTCAGGTGCGTGTCCACGAAGAAGCTCTCGGCCGAGGCTTGGATTCGCAACACCGGTCCGAGGCAGTCCGCATCCCCGACCCGGGAGTTTTCGGCCGTGAGCGCCGCACTTTTCCACTTGCCGGTCTTACGGTCCAGCAGGTCGAAGTAAAGCGGCGCTTGCATGAGTCCCGATCCGTCATCCACGTAGTAGGCGATCAGGAATTGCGCCGCGCCGTCCAGGGTGCCGCCGCTCGTAATGGGCCGGTCGAGATTTGCCAGGGTCTTTGACTCCGTCGTCAGGCCCGCCTTTGCAAGCGCCTGTCGCAGTGTTTCGGCGGGCGATGCGCGCACGAACGCGAGACTCAGAGCCGCGCAGACGAGAGATCGGACGAGCGGTTTGACGCTTAGCGGCATTTTTTCTTCCGCTTGCGACCCTCAGCGCGGCTCGAGGACCAGCGGCAGGCCGTTCTTCGGGTTTCCGATGATCACGACTTTCGAGTTCGCGCTCGTCGCCAGCCGCTCGGTTGCCTCGATGCCCTTCCATTCGAGCAACTGCGCGCTGATCCCCTGCGCCACGATGCGCTGGAAGTCGGCGATGCCCTGCGCCTCGATCCGCTTCCGTTCGGCCTCCTGCTTTTCCTTCTGCAAGATGAAGTTCATCCGTAGCGCGTCCTGCTCTGCCTGCTGCTTTGCCTCGATCGACGACTTCAACATCGGCGGAAGCTGGATATCTCGCAGAAGGATGCTCTCGACGACGATCCCGCGGGGCGCCAGCTGGTCCTTGAGCTGCTGCTCGATCTGCTGCGCTACCAGTTCCCTCGCGTTCGTGTAGAGCGCGTTCGCCGTGTGCGCCGAGGTCACCTGCCGGACCGCGGCCCGCAGCGTCGGCTCGATGACCTTTTCCGCATAGTCCGCACCGATCGACTGATAGAGCTGCGCCGCCTTGGTCCGGTCGAGGTGGTACAGCAGCGACGTATCCAGGGTCAGAATCAGTCCTTCGTTCGACGGCACGCTTGCGCTTTCTTTTCTCGACTGCGTTTGGATGGAGAGCTTCTGCACGGATTTCAACGGATTGATCAGGTGGATTCCTTCGCCGAGCACTTGGTCCGTGTCCACCCGTCCGAACAGCGTCAACACGCCCACGTTCCCCGTCGGGATCGACACCGTGGACCAGTACAGCAAGAGAAAAATCACGAACGCGATTGCGATGCGCGCCACTCTGCCGCCGATCCATCCCGCCGCCGGTATTCTCCGAATCGCCGCCCCCAGGTCCCCGCTGTCTTTTGTACCGAACGCCATTGGAATCTCCTTCGCGCGGGACTTTTCCGCCCCTACGCGCTGCCTGCCGGGACGTGATTCTGACACGTCGTCCCTTTGCCCGAAAGGGAAACCGCAACCCCACCCCCATATCTAGTATCTTTGCTCTTGACACCACTAGACCCCTACGCCACAATTCGCCCAGCTCGGCGGATTCACGACGCGGTTTCAGGGGGAATCCGTGCAGTATCTGCCCGGTTGGACGGTTCAGTGCATTAATCCGGAGTGCCAGGCCCGCGGCCACTGGCTCCGCGCGGGAACAGACGGGGTTGAGCATTGCAGCAACTGCGGCGCGCCGCTTCGCAGTGTGCCGCCCCCGCTCGGCCCGCGTCTTCGCCTGCGTCCGCGGCCGCTCTCGAACTATCGCCCGCTCCCCCGCCCGCGCTGAGAAGCGCCGGGCCGCGTGGCGAAGCGCTTGTGTTTCTTTTTTCCCCGCGCGTTGCTCCCAGAAGAGTAACGGCCGGAGCCCTCCGCGGCGAGCTCCGGCCTTCCCTAAGCCTTCCTTTGGTTCAGTCTCCGACCAATCCTTTTTCGATGATCTCCTCGTCGCTGAGCCACAGATCCGGGATATTGGCCGAGCCAAACCGCAAAATGTCGGCAAGCGCGCCACGCACCTCGTTCCGGCAAAGATCCACGCCGATTCGCTCGAGCAGCTCGATCAGCGCCTGCGCGCAGTTGGCCGCCACGGGCAGCGGCGGTGCGCCTTCCCGGTCCAGCCGATGGTAGGTCAGGAGATAAGTGGAAGAAGGACCCGTCCCGTGCCGTGCAATGTGAAGAAAGCCCCGCACTCTCGGCGTTGCGATCCTCGCCGTTGGGGCCATCGCCGGGCGGCCTGCGCTTACGCTCACCGCTCGGCTCTCGTCAGCTGCAACCCGACGTGCTGCCGCAATTCTCGCACTTGTAACAGGAGCCGTTCGGCACCATGAGCATTCCGCACTCGGAACAGGTGGGCGCGCCTTCGTGCTCGTCGCGCGGGCGCGACGCCATTGTTGCGATGGGCCGAGTCATCATGACCGAATCGGCAGACGTCGGCGCCGCCATGGTCGCCTCGCCGTTCAGCTTCAGGTACTCGGCCGAGATGAATTTCCCTCCGAGCCACCGCCCGATGTAGTCGAGGACCGAGGTGACCATCCGGATCTGCGGATTCGATGTGAATCCCGACGGCTCGAAACGCGTGTTGATCAGCTTGTCCACCAGCGCCTTGAGCGGCACGCCGTACTGCAAGCCGATCGAAAGCGAAAGCGCCAGACCGTCCATCACCCCGGACAGCGTCGAGCCTTCCTTGGACATCTTGATGAAGATCTCGCCCGGACGCCCGTCGTCGTACATTCCGACCGTGATGTAGCCCTCGTGCCCGCCGACCACAAACTTGTGCGTGATGGAATTCCGCTCCGGCGGCAACTTCTCTCGCTGCTGACGCGTAAAGAGTTCGCGCTGCTCGGGGGCCGCCACCGCCGGCGCCTCCTCCTTCTTTCCGGCCGCCGAGAGAGGCTGCGAGCGCTTGCTGTTGTCCCGGTAGATGGCCACGGCCTTCAGTCCCAGCTTCCACGATTCCACATACGCCTGCATGATGTCTTCGACCGTGGATTCCTCGGGCATGTTGATCGTCTTGCTGATGGCGCCCGAAAGGAACGGCTGCGTCGCCGCCATCATCCGCAGGTGCCCGCGCCAGGAAATCGAGCGTCCCCCGCCCGCTGGCGCGAGCGAGCAGTCAAACATGGGCAAATCCTGCGCTTTCAGGTACGGCGCGCCTTCGACGGTGCCGTGCTCGTCGATGTAGCTGACAATCTCGCTCGTCTGTTCCGGGGTGTACCCCAGCCGCATCAGCGCCTGCGGCACCGTGTTGTTCACGATCTTGATCAGCCCGCCGCCGACCAGCTTCTTGTGCTTCACGAGCGCCAAGTCCGGCTCGATTCCCGTGGTGTCGCAATCCATCATGAACCCGATCGTGCCCGTCGGCGCGAGAACGGTCACCTGCGAGTTCTTGTAGCCATGCTTTTCGCCGTACTCGAGCGCCGTATTCCAGGCTTCCTGCGCGGCAAGTAGCAACGGCGGCTGCACGTTCTCCGGATGGATCGCCCGCAGCGCTTCGCGGTGCATGCGAATGACGTCGAGCATCGGCTCGCGGTTCACCGCGTAGCCCGGAAACGGCCCCAGCCGCTCAGCCATCCGCGCCGACTGGGCGTACGCTTCGCCGCACATCAGCGCCGTGATCGCGCCGGCCACGTCGCGGCCTTCGTCGGAGTCGTACGGCAGCGCCGAGGACATCAGCAGCGCCCCGAGGTTCGCGTACCCCAACCCCAGCGGGCGGAAGTCGTGCGAGTTCTGCTTGATTTTCTCGGTCGGGTAGCTCGCGTTGTCGACTAGGATCTCCTGCGCCGTGATCGTCACGTCCAAGGCCTGCCGGAAGGCGTCCACGTCGAACTGGCCGTTGGCCCCGGCGAATTTCATCAGGTTGAGCGACGCCAGGTTGCACGCCGTGTCGTCGAGGAACATGTACTCCGAGCAGGGGTTTGAGGCGTTGATCCGCGCCGTGTTCTTCGACGTGTGCCAGCGGTTGATCGTCGAATCGAACTGCATCCCGGGATCGCCGCAGTGCCACGCCGAATCCGCGATCCGCTGCAGCAGTTCCTTCGCGCGATACTTCTCGACCGGCTGTCCGTCGGTGACGTTCCTCGTCCACCAGTCGCGGTCTTCCTCCGCTGCGCGCATGAATTCATCCGTCACCCGTACCGAATGGTTCGCGTTCTGGAAGTAGACGGAGCCGTAGGCTTCGCCATCGATCGAGGCGTCGTAGCCCTGCTCGATCAGGACGTGCGCCTTGCGCTCCTCCCTCATCTTGCAGTCGATGAATTCGGCGATGTCCGGATGGTCGATGTTGAGGATCACCATCTTCGCCGCGCGCCGCGTTTTCCCCCCGCTCTTGATCACGCCCGCAAATGAATCGAAGCCCTTCATGAAGCTCACCGGTCCGGAAGCGATCCCCCCGCCCGAAAGTGGTTCACGGCTCCCGCGCAGCGAGGAAAAATTCGTGCCCGTACCCGATCCCCACTTGAAGAGCATCCCTTCCGTCTTGGCCAGGTTCATGATTGAGTCCATGCTGTCCTGGACGGAGTTGATGAAGCAGGCGGAGCACTGCGGTTTTGGCTGCACTCCGACGTTGAACCACACCGGCGAATTGAAGGCCATCTTCTGCTCGACGAGCAGGTGGGCGAGCTCGTCGCGGAACGCATCCCGCGCTTCGTTCGAAGCGAAATAGCCCCCCGCATCGCCCCAGCGCACAATCGTGCTTACTACGCGCCCGATCAGTTGCCGCACCGAGCTCTCGCGCTCGCTGGTCCCCGGCTTCCCGTGGAAATACTTGCTCGCGACGATGTTGGTGGCCGTTTGCGACCACCGCTTCGGCACCTCGACGTTTTCCTGGCGGAAAATCGTCTGCCCCTTCTCGTTTGCGATCTGCGCCGTGCGCAGCTCCCACTCGACCGCATCGAACGGCGCCACCTCTCCGTCGGTGAAAAACCTCCGGAACACGAGCCCCGCCCGCGTTCCCACCGGTGTTTTGCTTGGCGTGCTCACTGCCTTCACCGTTTTCCCGTTCAATGCCGGTCGTACCGTGGCCATTCTGTCCTCCACGCACCAGGGCTCCCGTCAGGCGCGCGGGGAACCCCTCTATTTTACTACTCTCTGCTTGGGAGAGAGCCGCCGCGCTCCTTGCCAAACTAACAGCGCGACTTGATTCGGCCGGAACGCGCCACGCGAGGCAGCAGAACCAGGCAAAAAAGAAAAACAAGCCACGGGCAAATGGCCTCGCAGCGGAGCTCTCGCGCCTTTCGTCACTTCGGGCGCGGAGCCAAAACTTCGCGCTCGGTTGTTCTGCTAAAACCCGGGCTGAGTGCGTGGCCTCGACGCTGGCCTATCCACTCCTCGACGGAACCAGCCTGGCGCCACCACGTTCCCCCGAATCTGGATGCGCAGTATCGGCAGTTGTGGGTTCCTTGTCAAGAGGAAAACGCAAAATCTCGTTGACGTTTTCGTATCACGTCTATTTGTAGTGGTGCTGTTCCGATGCGCTCTGTCCGAAACTCGGGACAAGAAGCGACCCTCTCTCATTGCTTCTTTGTTCTCCGCCGCATAGCATATTTGTGTGATCGCAATCATGAAACCGTCTTTCTTCCTGCGGCTGTGGATTTCCTGTGCGCTTCTTGCCTCCTCTGTGCCGCGTGCCCCCGCGCAGAACACGGCCGCAGCTGTCGCCCCGGCCGTCCGCACTGCCGCTCCACAAGCCGAAAAGCTCTCGCTGCCGGGCCTCCCGAATGCAGGAAGAATCAGCGAATTCCTCTATCGCGGCGCGCAGCCCAAGTCAGAAGGCTATGGCGAGCTCAAGAAACTAGGCATCACGATGGTCGTCGATCTCCGTGATGGGCGCAAAGATATCGAAAAGGAGCGACGCGAAGTTGAAGCGCTGGGCATCCGCTATGTCAGCATTCCCACCAGCGGCGCGCACGGCCCCAACCATGAACAGGTCGCTCAATTCCTTCAACTCCTCCGCCAGAATCCCGGCCAGAAGATTTTTGTCCATTGTCACTACGGCGCCGACCGCACCGGCGTGATGATCGCCGCGTTTCGCATGGCGCAGCAGAAATGGACCTCGCAGCAGGCCTTCGACGAAATGCTCTCCTTCCACTTCCACAATTTTTGGCATCCGGGAATGGCCAAGTACGTCAGGCAGTTTCCCGCGCGTTTCGCGTCGGAGCCGGCGTTTGCCGCGCTGCGTTCTTCCGCGCCCGCGGCCTCTTCCTCCTCGCAGCCCGATTGATCCTCCTTCGCGTTCCGCCCCGCATCTGCCCGCCTCTTCGAATCGGCCGCGGACAAGTGCCTTGGACCGCAAGGTGCTGCCCCTTGGGCTCTAGTACAAAAGTACCCGTCGTTTGGGACGCCCGCTTTATTGGGCCCGGTGGACACCCAGCCTAGACTCATGCTCACGAGCATTGGCTCTGAGGGAGTTGTCCCCATGCAAGTTGGTCGCTACGAAATCCTCGAAACGATTGGTCGCGGCGCCAGCAGCCGTGTCGCAAAGGCTTGCGACACTCTGATCGGCCGCACTGTGGCCCTAAAGACCTTCCCCGAAGGCCCGATTGATCCCGCGTGGCGCGAGCACTTCCTGAGCGAAGCGCGTGTCCTTGGCAAACTCTCCCACGGTGCCATCGTGGACCTCTACGATGTAGGAATTGATGATGCTGGCGCGCCTTACCTCGTCATGGAGTACGTCTCCGGGAAACCCCTCAGTCAGGTTCTGGCGAGGGGGACCATTCCCTGCAAGAAGGCCTGCGCCTGGGCTGGCCACCTGGCTGAGGCGCTGGCCTCTGCGCATCGCAATCAGGTGATCCACGGTGACGTGAAGCCGGCCAACATTATTGTGACCGACGCCGGCCGGGTGAAGCTGAGCGACTTCGGCATCGCCGGCCTGGCCATGCGCCTATCCGGCACCGGGCAGGTGCTGGGCACGCCCGCCTACATGTCTCCGGAACAATTCATGGGCCGGCCGCTCAGCAGCCGCAGCGACCTCTTCTCGCTCGGCGTCGTGCTCTACGAGATGCTTACGGGCCTACGGCCGTTTGATGGTGAGACGTTCAAAGAAGTCGGTGCGCAGATTCTGTCCGCGACTCCCCAGCCTCCCTCGCGGGTCAATCGCACCATTCCGCAGGTGCTCGATACAATCGTGCTGCGCTGCCTCTTGAAAGATCCGGGAGCACGTTTCGCGACCGGCGAAGAGCTCGCCGCCGCATTGTTTCCGCATGCCCGTCGCAAGTCGGAGCCGGCATCGGACCCGGTGGCGCCTCCTGAGCCCGCGTTTGCCGCCGCTCCGCGCCGCCGTCTGCCGCGCATCTTCGGACTCGTCGGCGCTACGAAGTAGCCGCCTACTTCGCTCCTTCCCTGCTTCTGGCTGACAAGGAAAAGGGATCCCACTATTCGTAGCGGAGCGCTTCGACCGGATCGAGCTTCGCGGCTTTGACCGGTGGCCAGACGCCGAAGATCAGCCCGATGCTGACGCTCACAATCATGCCCGTCCCCGCGGCCCACACGGGTACCACTGCAGCCCAGCTCGTTGCCGAGCGGATCGCCAGCACGATGCCGTTCACCACCACCAGCGCGATCACCCCGCCCGCGCCCGTCAGCGTCATGGCTTCGAGCAGGAATTGCCAGGTAATGTCGCTCCGCCGCGCTCCGATGGCCTTGCGCACCCCGATCTCGCGCGTCCGCTCGGTCACGCTAACGAGCATGATGTTCATCACGCCCACGCCCCCGATCAGCAATCCGATCGAGCTCAGCACCACCGTGGCCAGCGCCACCATGCCCACAATCTTGTGGAATTCGTCCACCTGCTGCTGTGCCGTCTCGATCGAGAAACTGTCGGGCTTGTCGTAGGGCACGTTCCGTCGCCGCCGCAGGACGTCCCGCACCTGATCCATCATCATCTCGAGCTGCCCCTGCTGCGCCTGCACGCGGATGAAGTTCTCGTACGAACCCGGGTAGATCTTGCGGAATGTGTTGTACGGAATCAGTACGCGCCGGTCTTCGTCCCCCAGCCCGAATCCTCCCTTGGGCTTTTCGACGATTCCGACCACGAGGAACGACGAACCGTCGACCAACACTTCTTTCCCGATCGCCGAAGTGTTCGGGAACAGCACGGGTCCGACGTTTTCACCGAGCACCACGACCTTGTCGCGGTGTAAGTCGTCGATTTGGGTGATGAACCGCCCCTCGAGCACCGCCGCGTTCGCATAGACCGTCGTGAAGCTCGGCTGCACGCCGCGAAAATCGATTGCCGTCACCTCGCCGTCTTTTGTCCGGACGTTGTGCGGCTGCTCCCACCACGCGATCCACACTGTCGCGTTTTTCACCGCGGGGCAATTGGTCTGAAGCGCCTCGCCGTCGTCGAGTGTCAGCGGTTTCCGCTCGCGTTCTTCCTTTGGCCTTCGCCCCGAGTGCGGCCCCTGGTCCCAGCGCGAGATGAACGCCGTGTCCGCGCCGTACTGCGAGATATTCGTCTGCACTTGGTCGTCGAACCCCGTGATCAGCGCCGCTACCAGCATGATCACGCCGACCCCCAGCACCACGCCGAACACCGTCAGGAAGCTACGCATCTTGTGTGCCCGAAGCGTGTCGAGCGCCTGCTTCAGGTTTTCTCCGTACGCCTGTGCCATGGCTTCCTTAGGTCTCCGCTCGCAACGCTTCGATCGGATCGAGCCGCGCTGCGCGCATCGCCGGATAAATCCCGAAAAACAATCCCACTCCGGTTGAGAGGCTCAGCGCCAGAACCACCGCATTCCCCGGCGTGCGGATGGGAATGGGCGTTGTCGCCCGTACGAGAGCAGAAATCCCGAGCGCCAGCCCGATTCCGAGCAGCCCGCCCACTGCCGCCAGGACGGCGGACTCCGTCATGAATTGCACCAGGATGTGCCGCTTTTTGGCTCCCAGGGACCTCCGAATTCCGATCTCGCGCGTCCGCTCGGTCACGCTCGCCAGCATGATGTTCATGATTACGATTCCGCCGACGACCAGGAAGACGGCGGTCAATCCGACCGCCAGCATGAACAGGTTCCCCGTGATCTGTTCCCACAGGCTCATGATCGAGGCCGAGCCGACAACCCCGAAATTGTCCGGCGCGCTGTACGGGAGGTGCCTCCACGCTCGCAGCAGCATCCGCGCCTCGTCCTCCGACTGGTCGAGGATCTCCGCGTTGTGCGCCTGCACGAACAGGGTCAGCGACTGCCGCTGCGTGTGCCACTCCTTCCGGAACGTCCCCAGCGGAATCAGGATAAAGTTGTCCTGCGACTGGCCGAAGACGCTCCCGATGGCCCGAGCCGCCCCGACAACCTGATAGGAATGTGTTCCAGCGCGCAGCGTCTTCCCGATCGGATCCACGTTCGAGAAGAATTTCTTGGTCACGTCCGCACCGATGAAGCACACCGGCGCGCGGTGCAGCTCGTCCGCTGGCGTCATGAAGCGCCCGTTCGCCAGCTCCAGATTGCGGATTTCGCCGTAGTTCGGCGTCACCCCGACAACGTCGACGTCCTCGAGCAAATCGTTGCCGCTGCGAATGTCGCTCGTCGATTCCTCAATGGCCGCGATGCGATCGGCCGTCCCCATCCTCTCCGCCAGTCGCTCGTATTCCTCGAGCGTGATCAGCGGCCGTTTTTGCGCCTTCACCCAATCGTCGCCGCTGGTAATGATCCCGAAGCGGTCCAGAACGAAAACGTTTGCCCCGAGGTTCGCCACCCGTTCGGCAATGTACCCGTTTAGCCCCGCCAGGACGCTCATCACCGCCACCAGCGTCGTCACCGCCAGGATGACGCCGATCAGCGTCAACAAACTCCGCAGCTTGTGCGCCCGCAGCGTCCCCAGCGCCTGCCGCAGCGTCTCCCCAAGCGCTACTCCTGCCTGTTTCAGACCGGACAGCAGGAAGCGCCCTCGCCGGCTCCGCGCGCTCACAGGGCTATCTGATTGCAAGACAATGCTTTGGTGGGACATTCTGGATTCCCCGATTCCCTGCACCCCTTCCACTGTATATAGACGTGCCAGCCCCACACTTTGTTCTCAATTGTTCTGCAAAAGTGGGCTATTTCCCTCTGGGCCACACCCCGCTCAGGACAACGACAGACCCATTGTCCGACTCCGATACAATAGAGGAGCGTTCAGAAACACCGACACTATGCGTGCCCGTCCCCAACCCACCCTTGCCCCCTTGGCTGCAGCCCTCCTTGCCGCTGCCGGCTTGGCCGCACAAGGCAGCCCTCCCAATCCCGCTCCCGACTCCACCCCGCCCACCCCGGATGAGCAGAGCGCCCTCGTGGACCGCGCCATTTGGGGCCAGCACCGCAGCGATCTCGCGCTCTATCTCTATGAGCGCCTCGAACGTACCGAGACGCGCAAGAACGCCGCCGATTCCCGTCCCCTTGGGGTCGAGGTTCTTCGCGTCTTCCCCGCTGGCACGGGCAACAACCGCATCTCTCTCGGTCCCGACGGCAAACCCTTGAACCCAGCGGCTTACCGAGGTGAACTGCAAAAGCTCGAGCGCGCCCTTGCTTGGACCCTCGAAGACGGCCGCGCCCAGCGCGAAGCCTATGCCAAGCTCGCGAAGCGCCGAAAAGAGCGCGCCGACCTCGTTGACGCCACGCGCACGGCTTTCAACTACACTTGGCTCGGCCGCGAATCCCGCAATGGCCGTACCCTCGCTAAGTACCGGGTGGACCCTAATCCCGCTTTCCACCCCACCTCTCGAATCGCCGGAATGCTTCCGAAAATTCGTGGCGTCGTCTGGGTGGATGAAGCCTCGGGTTATCTCACTCGCATCGAAGCCGAAATCATCGAAGATATTTCCTTCGGCGGCGGCATCATCGCCAAGGTGTACAAAGGCGGACGTTTCCTCATGGAGCAGACCGAGGTCGCGCCGGATGTCTGGCTGCCTACCGTCTATCAATACGATTTTGAGGGCCGGAAATTTCTCTTCCCGTATGCCATTCACACTCGAACCATCGTCACCGGCTACCGCCGCGTCGGCCCGCCCAAGGAGGCCCTTCCCATCGTGCGTGCCGAATTGAGCAACTCCTCCCCCGCGCATTCCGACCCGTAGCGCTCCGCAGCTTAGAATGGAAGGAACGCATCGGAAGCCGTATGCCGCGCCCGTTTTTTCTCACACCAACGCTCTTTTTCTTAGCCTCTTTCAGCACTCTTGCCGTCGCCCAGTCCTCCGGAAGCGGCCAATCGTCGTCCTCGAATTCCCAGCAGAGCAGTTCCGTGTCTTCGTCACCGAAGACCAGGCCCGACCCGGAAGCGAAGCCGCAGAAAAAAAAGGAGACGAAGAAGGTCTGGACGAACGAAGAAGTCGGCACCCTGAACGGCACCGTCTCGGTTGTCGGCGACCCGGCGGCCGCGCGGGCTAGCGGAACAAAAGCCGGATCGCGCGCCGCGGCGGGCTCCGGGGACGCCCAGCGGTATCGTCAACAGTTGGTGCCCCTGCGCAGTGAACTCGCGGAAATCGACCGGCAGATTCGCGAGGTAAGAGGCTTGGGCGCCCAGGGAGCAAGCTATAACAACACTTCGCTCGATAAGCTCGAAGATCGCAAGAAGGCGATCCAGTTGAAGATCGACGCCATCGAAGAAGACGCCCGCCGGAACGGAGTTGCTCCCGGCGACCTGCGCTAGGCGAGGTTTGCGTCCCCTATGAAATCCCGTTGCTCCTCATGGCTCTTCGCTTCCCTGCTTTTCGCTTTCGCGGGAGGGCTGCGCGGGCAGTCTCCGGCGCAGGCTTCCAGCCAACAAACCGCGCCTGCACCCGCACCATCCCAGCCTCCGGCCCCTTCGCCCGCTCCGCCGAAGGAGAAACCGAAAAAAGTTTGGACCAATGACGATGTCGGTGGCATCTCTGGGGGCGTCTCAGTTGTTGGAAACTCCTCTCCGGAGGGTAAAGGGAAAGATAAGAGAGGGGGACCGCGCCGCCAAACCGGGCAGTCTGTCGCATTGCTCCGAAAGGAACTGCAAACCCTTCGCAGCCAGCTCGAGCAGACGGAAAAGCAGATCGGTGACCTGCGCAACTTCAAGGCGGGCAACAACGCTTCTTCTTCCGGGGGAGTCAAGATCACTGGCCGTTACACGATGACTCCGGTGGAAGAGCAGATCCGCCAACTGGAACAGAAGCGCAAGCAGATTCAGGCTCGCATCGACGATGTGGAAGACCAGGCCCGCAAGATGGGCATCGAGCCCGGCGACCTCCGCTGACCTGCCCTCTTGCTTTTATCGCACCCCGGATTCACAGGCATATCCCAATGTGCTCCAGATGCAAATTCTGAAAGGGGAGTTGAGCGGCCAGTTAAATAGGAAGACCACTTACGGCCGCGTCGTGATGGCCGGCGGCGAAGGTGTAGTAGTCTGCGCAGTAGATATGGATCGAAAAACCTTCAATAATTGGCTGGCCTCTTATGGAAGCGCATGGACCGGCCGTGACCCCGAGGCCGCCGCCTCGCTGTACGCAGACGATGCCACTTATCAAGTGACGCCCTTCGACGAACCCTTGCGTGGTCGGGCCGCGATCTACGAATATTGGGTCGGCGTAGCGAAAACCGAAGAAAAAATCCAATTTGAGTATGAGATCCTCGCAGTCACTGCGGAGCACGGTATCGCCAAGTGGTGGGCGTCCTTTGTCCGCGTGCCACCTGGCCTGGAAACGAAACTGGATGGCATCTTTCTGATCTCGTTGGATTCAGGGGGACGCTGCCAGTCCCTTCGCGAGTGGTGGCATAAACGACAGTAAATTGCCTGTGAAAGCGCAAGTCTCTTTGTTGACGGATCCTTCCAGAAGGTGTTCCTGCAGGAGAGCTAGACCGAGCCGACTGCTTTACCTTTGAGGAATTTAGTGTCGGCTGCGAGGCCGAAGGCTTCTAGCACGTTGGCTTGCACTTGCTTTGAGAGGGCGTTGATCTCGTCGATACCAAAATTCTGGGGGCTGACGAAATACCTCAGCTGCTTCTCTCCCGCAGGAGTCTCAATAATCCGCAGAACGGCGTCCGCGACTTCCTGAGCATTACCTGCCGTGGACGAGAGTGCCCCGTTGACCTTCGCAGGGAACTCCTTGGCAGCGCCATACGTATCCGTGCGGGCTTGGTCGGCAGCCGTCACCGTATTGCCGAAAACAGGAGTCTCATATTGGCCGGGTTCGACAATCACGGATTCAATTCCTTGCGCGGCAAGTTCGTAGCTGTATGCCTCGGCCAGCGCCTCGAGCGCAAATTTGCTGGCGCAATAGAAACCCCCGGAAGGGAGAACCAAGCGGCCGGCGGCGCTGCTCATGTGCATGAGCACGCCGCTGCGTTGCCGCCGCATGTGCGGAAGCACGGCGCGATTTACGCGAACCGAGCCAAAGAAATTCGTGTCCATGAGACGCCGCGCTTGCTCAGTGGTGACAGCTTCCTCGAGCCCCGAGAGGTAGTAGCCGGCATTGTTGATGGCGACGTCGATGCGACCGGCTTCGGCGACGGCGGCATCCACGGCTCTCTCGACCGAGGCGTCGTCGGTTACATCCAGTTCGAAGACTTGAATGGGCAGTGAATCCTTTTCCGCAAGCCTACGGATTTCGGAGGCATTCTTGGCATTGCGGCCTCCGGGGTCACGCATCGTCGCGAAAACGGTGTGCCCTTTACGAGCCAGGGTTTCGGCGAACAGTCTACCGAAGCCGGTGCTGGAGCCGGTAATGAGAACCACTTGCTTGGAATTCATGATTATCCCTCCTTGTGGCAACCACCGTGAACCAGTTTGATGCCGAGTAGAGCGGTTGGTTACAAAAAATGAATTCAACAGAATGCACTAGGTACAGGACGATGGCGCTGGATGGTCGGGGGGCACAGGCCAGCTCCCGAATGGTCGGCAACTCGGAAACTGAGATCAGA
>JACXTT010003489.1_pt1 | contig 24149 bp, 24 predicted proteins | sample 9270951 | NCBI WGS metagenome assembly JACXTT01 (sample SAMN15532306, study PRJNA645909) | rock metagenome | isolation source: weathered quartz diorite | place: Puerto Rico | collected 2017-06-21
CTCGGCGCCCTGGCGGCGCTTGCGGCGGCGCTGGCGCCCGGCCTCGGCCTGCTCGCGGTTGCCGAATTCATCGCCGGCGGCAGCTGGGGCACGGCGAGCGTGGCGGCTTACTCAGCCGCCGTGTCGCTGGGCCGCGGCGGGCGCGAGGGCCGCTATCTCGGGACGCTCTTTGCCATGCTCGCCTTGGCGGTCGCGCTGCGCATTGCGGCCGCCGGCAGCGGCCTCGTGCAGACGCACACCTTCAGCACGCTCGCGCCATGGCTGCCGCAATCGCTGTGGCTTTGCGCGGCGCTGCTATTGCTCGCTCCATGGACACGAAAATCTCTCCGCAGCTAGCCGTACTCACCCTCCTCGGCGTGGCGAGCTGCTTCGCCTCGAACCATCTCTGTGCGCGCATCGCGTTCGATCACGGTGCAAGCGTCGTTACGGGCGTGAGCGTTCGTGCGACGTTCACGACGCTCGTGCTCTTCACCATGATGCGGCTGCAGGGCGTCCCGCTCGCCATCCCGCGCGAGCTGCGTGGCCGCACGCTGCTCGCCGGGCTCCTCATCGCGTCGCAGAGCTACTGCCTCTATTCCGCGGTCGCGCTCATCCCGCCGGCGCTCGCGCTGCTCGTCTTCCAGACCTCGCCCATGCTCTACGTGCTGCTCACCTGGGCGCTCGGGCGCGAAGCACCGCGCTGGAGCGCGCTCTGGCCGATGGCCCTCGCGCTCGCCGGCCTCGCGCTCGCCTTGAACCTGCGGCCGGCGCACCTCGCGGCCGATTGGGCGGTGGTGCGCGCCGGCGTCGGCTGGGCGTTCGCGAGCGGCGCGAGCATGGCGGTGGTCTACTACCTGAACGCGAACGCGCTCAAGGGCCTCGATGGGCGCCTGCGCACCTTTGCCATGACCGCCGTGACGGCGGTGCTGGTCATCGTCGCGGGCACCGCGAGCGGCGCGCAGGCGCTGCCGCAGGCGCCGGGCGGCTGGGCCGGGCTCGCGCTGCTCGCGGTGTTTTACTGCATCGCGATGGCGTCGCTTTTCTTCGTGCTGCCGCGCATCCCGACGACCACCACCGCCGCGCTCAACTTCGAGCCGATCGCGCTGCTCGTGCTCGGCTGGGTATTCCTCGGCTTCACGGTGACGCCGCTACAGATTGCAGGCGCCGTGCTCACGGTGAGCGCGATCGCCTGGCTCGGGATCGCTAAGCGGTGATCACAGCCTCGCCGCCCGCGTACAGCTTCTCGACCAGCGCGACGCGGCGCTCGAGCACCGCGCGCTGGTTGATGTAGCCCTTGTCGGTGATCTCGTTCGCATCGATCGACGGCGGCTCGCTCGTCACGAGCAGGCGCCGCGGATGTGTCGAGCTGCCGCCTTCCGCGGCGAGCTTGGCGAGCGCCGCCTGCAGCCGCTCGCGCACGTCCGGCCGGTCTTTGGCGACGGCGCTCAAGAAAACGAGCGCGCCGATCTCGTCGCGGTCGTGGCCGGTGATCACCGCGTCCTGCACCAGCGGATCGGCCGCGGCGATCAGCTTCACGCGGATCGCGCCGACGTTGACCCAGGTGCCGCTTGTCAGCTTGAAGTCCTCGGCGACGCGACCATCGAAGACGATGCCCTTCGCGGGGTCATCAGCATCGGCAAACCTCACCGCGTCGCCGATGCGGTAGAACCGCTCTTCATCAAACGCCGCCTGCGTCAAGTCCGGCCGCTTGTAGTAGCCCTCCATGACGTTTGGCCCGCGCACTCGCACTTCCAGCTTGCCGGCGCTGGGAACGAGCTTCAGCTCGCATTCCGGGATCGGCAGGCCGATCACGCCCGGCCGGTCCATGTGGAAGTGCACCGAGGTGGCGAGTGGCGAGGTCTCGGTCGATCCCCACGCCGACAGCATGGCGAGGTGCGGTCCACCCAATTTCTTCAGCCTGTCCCACAGGTTCTGCGGCAGCGAAGCGGCGGCGTAGAAAAGCACGTCGAGCTCACGGAAGAAATTGCGGCGCAGGCTTTCATCCTTCTCGAGGTAGGGGAGCAGCAGGTCGTAGCCGCGCGGCACATTGAAGTACATGGTCGGCGCGACGTCCGCCAGGTTCTTCCCGGTCGTCTCGACGAGGCCGGGCAAGGGCTTCCCGCCATCGACGTAGAGCGCGCCGCCGTTCCTCAGCACGAGGTTGAAGTTGTGATTGCCGCCGAAGGTATGGTTCCAGGGCAGCCAGTCGACCACCACCGGTGGCCGGTCCTCGACGAACGGCCACGCCTGCGCGAGCTGCTGCTGGTTCGCGCACAGCATGCCGTGCGTGTTGGGCACGCCTTTCGGCATGCCGGTCGAGCCCGAGGTGAAGAGGATCTTCGCCACCGTCTGCGGCCCGACGCGTGCGTGCTCGCGCTCCTGCGTCGAGCCAGGATTGGTTTCCAGCAGCTCGGTCACCGCCGTCGATTTCGCGCCCACCGCGGCGAGCGCCGGCCCGAACTTCGCCGGATCGTCGGCGAACACGAGCCCCGGGCGCACGAGCTCGAAGATGTGCTTGAGCTTGCCGAAGTCCTGCGACATCAGCGAATAAGCAGGCGAGATCGGCGCCACCGGGATACCGACGTGCATCGCGCCGAGCGCAAGCAGCGCATGGTCCACGCTGTTGTCCGAGAGGATCGCCACCGGCCGCTCGGGACCGAGGCCGCGATCGAGGAGCGCCTGCGCGATGCGCCGCACCGCGCCGTAGGCTTCGCGGTAGCCCACTTTGCGCCAGCCGTCGCCTTTGCGCTCCGCGAGGAAGATGCGCTCGGGCGCCTTGTCCGACCAGCGCACCAGCCACTCGGTCACGCAGCGCGCGTAAGGCGCGAGCTTTTGCGGCGAGCGCAGGTAGATGTTTCCTCCCCGGCGCTCGACTTCGACCTTCGCCGGAGCGAGGCGCAGCTTCGCTTGCATAATCCGATTGTATGTTCGTCCGCGAGCCGCAGCGCGACACGCAGGTAGCCGCCGAGCACGAAGTGGTCGTCCTCGGCGGCGGGCCGGCCGGCATTGCGGCCGCGGCAGCAGCGGGCAGGGCGGGGCGCTCGACGATCCTCGTCGAGCGCTACGGCTTTCTCGGCGGTGCCGGCACGGCGGCGGGCCTCGCTAACTTCTGCGGCTTGCACGCGAAAGTGCATGGCGAGCACATGCAGGTGGTGCACGGCGTGGCCGACGATGTGCTCGACCGATTGAAAAGCCTGGGCGCGCTCAGCGCGCCGCACATGCTCTTCGGCGGACGGATACAGGCCCAGGCGTACGACGTCTCGGCGTACAAGCTCGTCGCCGACCAGATATTGGTCGCCGCCAAGGTAAAACTCCTGTTCCATGCGCTCGCCGCCGGTTATCGCGACGGCCATCTGCTGGTGGAGACGAAATCAGGGCGCCGTGCGATCCGCGGTCGCATCTTCATCGACTGCTCGGGCGATGGCGACCTCGCCTGCTGGGCGGGCGCGCCTTACGAGGTGGGCGACGGCAAGGGCAACATGCTCTATCCGTCGACCATGTACCGCATCGGCGGCGTCGATCCCGTCCGGGCGGGCAACGCCTGGGAAACGATCGCGCAGCGCATGGAGGAAGCCGAGCGCGCCGGGCGGCGCTTTCCCCGCAAGAAGCCGATCGTGCGCCCGCAGCCGAATCCGGTCGAATGGCGCGCCAACCTCACGCAGCTGCGCAACCCTGACGGCAGCGCCGTGAGCGGCATCGATGCCGCGCAGCTTTCGTGGGGCGAAGTCGAAGGGCGCCGGCAAGTCTGGGACACGTTCCAGTTCATCCGCGAGACGACGCCCGGCTTCGAGCGCGCGTACCTCGCGGAGATCGCGCCGCAGATCGGCATCCGCGAGACGCGACGCATCGGGGGCGTCTACCAGCTCGCGGAAAGCGACGTGCTCGACTGCGCCGATTTTCCGGACGCCATCGGCGTGAACGGCTGGCCGGTGGAGGAGCACAAGGCCGGTGACGTCGAGTTCCGCTTCCAGCATTCGCCGCGCGGCTACAACCAGCTCCCGTACCGGATGCTCGTGCCGCTCGGCGTCGACAACCTGCTGGTCGCCGGGCGCTGCGCCTCGATGACGCACGGCGGCCAGTCGGCGGCGCGCGTCTCGGGCGCCTGTTTCGCGATGGGTCAGGCCGCGGGCAGCGCCGCGCATCTCGCGCTCAAGTTCGGCGTCGCGCTGCCCGACCTCGACAGGGGCGAGCTGCAAACGCACCTGTTGCAGAATGGCGCATGGCTCGGCTGAACGTTAAGCGCATCGCCGGCGCGCTCGGCGCCGAGATCGGCGGCGTCGATCTGCGCGAGCTTCGCGATGACGAGCTGCGCGAGATCCGCGCCGCATGGCTCGAGCACCTCGTCGTCTTCTTCCGCGACCAGCCGCTCGCGCCCGCGCAGTACATGGCTTTCGCGCAGCGCATCGGCCGGCCGATCGAATATCCGTTCGTGAAGGGGATTCCCGGCTTCCCGGAGATCATCGAGGTGAAGAAGCTCGAGCACGAGCGCGTGAACTTCGGCGGCGTCTGGCACTCAGATACCGCCTACCTCGAAGTGCCGCCGATGGCGTCGATGCTGCTCGCGCGCGAGATCCCGCCGCAGGGCGGCGATACGCTCTTCGGCAACATGTACCTCGCCTACGAAACGCTCTCGGACGGCATGAAGCGCCTCATCGAGCCGCTCTGGGCGGTCAATTCATCGGCGAAGGCCGACGTGACGCGCACGCGCGAGGACCGGCTGAAGACCGACGGCCGGGACGCAGTCGGCAAAGAACTGGCGGCCGAGCATCCTGTGGTGCGCACGCATCCCGAAACCGGCCGCAAGGCGCTCTACGTCAACTACGCGCACACCGTGCGCTTTCGAGGCATGACCGAGCAGGAGAGCGCGTCGCTGCTGGAGTTCCTGTTCCAGCACCAGACCCGGCCCGAGTTTACTTGCCGGTTCAGCTGGCAAATCGGCTCGCTCGCGCTGTGGGACAACCGCTGCGCGCAGCACAATCCGGTGAACGACTATCACGGCTACCGCCGGCTCATGCACCGCATTACGCTCGCCGGCGACCGGCCGCGGTAATTCAGTGGAGGAGGGGACATGGACGAGCAGCTGCTGAGCATCGCGATGACCTATGGGCCGCGGATCCTGGTGGCCACGATCATGCTGGTGGCGGGGTATTTCGCCGGCCAGTGGGCGGGCCGCGCGACCGGACGCAGCCTCAAGCGCTACGAGCTCGATCCACCGGTGCGCCGGCTGATCGAAAACGCCGCGCGCGTGACGGTGTTCGGCCTCTTCGCCATCATGGCGCTGCAGAACATCGGCGTAGAGCTGCTGCCGCTCATCGCCGGCCTCGGCGTCGCCGGCGCGGCGGTCGCGCTGGCGATGCAGGGCGTGCTCGGCAACATGGTGGCGGGGCTCACCATCATCTTCGCGAAACCCTTCCGCGTCGGCGACTACATAACGATCGCGGGCGTGACCGGCGAAGTGCTCGAGATCCGCCTTTCGAGCACCACCCTCGGGCACGCGGATCTCTCGCGCGTCGTCGTGCCGAACCGCAAGATCGTCGGCGAGATCCTGCACAACTACGGCAGGATCCGCCAGCTCCTGATCGAAGTGCCGGTTCCCTATGAAGCCGACGTCGAGGAGGCGCTCGACACGGCACGCGCCGTGCTGCGCGCGAATCCGCGCGTGCTGCGCGACCCGGCGCCGGGCGTCGGTGTGGCGCGGCTTGGCGATGCCGGAGTCACGCTCAGCATCACGCCGTGGGTTGCCGTGCCCGATTTCGGCGCGGCGGGGGGCGAGCTGAACCAGGCGCTGCTCGGCGCGTTGCGCAACCGCAAGATCCTGCGCGGCGCCGCCGCGCCGGTCGCGACGTAGCGCTACTTCATCCGGTCCTTGATCTTGGCGAGCGCTGCGCGCGCGCACTCCTCGTCGAAGTTGCCGCCGGGCGCGCCGCTAACGCCGAGCCCGCCGATCGTCTCGCCGCTGGCGACGATGGCGACGCCGCCCTGCGCGTAGGTGACGTTCGGCAGCGGCGTCTGCGGCACCGTGCTCGGCGCGGCCTTGGCCATGCGGTCGGCCATCTGCTTGGTGGTCTCTTCCCTGCGCGAAAGCCCGAGCGAGGCGATGCTGTACGCCTTGTAGTAGGCATTGTCCATCGAGTGGATCGGCGCGCCGTCGCCGCGCAGCACTGCCTGACGCACGCCGTCCAGATCGACCACCACGGCGACAACTTTGTAGCCATTGCGCGCGCACTGCGCGACCGATTCACCCACCAGCTCGTTGGCGAGCGCTGCCGAAAGCTTATGCGTGGTGATGATGCCCTGCGCCTGTGCCGTGGCGCCGAGCGCGCAGGCGATAGCCGCTACGAGAATGCGAGACATGGCTCCTCCCGGGAATGTGCCGCTCGCAACATACGCCAACCCCGGCGCGACGGGGAGCGGCTAGCGCTTCGCGGCCACCGACTCGCAGGCTGCGGCGCTGCGCAGGTGTCGCGCGCGCATGCCGTCGAAGAGCTGCTTCACCGCCGGATCCGTAATGCGCGGCAGCGCCTGCTCGAATTCGCGGATCGCCCAGCGTAGTCCTTTAACCAAAAACCCTATCCGCTCGCGCGGGCCCTTCACCGCGATCGCCTTGCCGTAGAACTCGCCGGTGGCGTGGCTGTAGTCGCGGTTGCGGCGCTTCAACTGCTCGCCGATCAGCGCGCAGTTATGCGCCTCGTCCTCATGCACCTTGCGCAGCGTCTGCCATTCGGGTCCATGACGCGGCCAGTCGTCCATGAAGACGACGAGCGCTTTGGCCCCCGCGCGCTCCGCTTCAAGCATACGATTCAGGAAATCGACGAGCTCGGTGTCGGTCATTTCAGGAGGCCGCGCAGCTTGTCGGCTGCGCCCTTCGCCTTGTCGCGCAGCTCTTCGATCGCCGCCGGCGCGCGGCTGAGGGCGACGCGGCTGAGCTCGGTCCAGACTTCATCGGTGAGCTCGGCGGCGGTCGCGCCGCCTTTCTTCTTGCCGAGGTCGCGCAGATGCACGTCACCGAGGTCGACGGTGACTGCGCCGCCGTAGCTCACCTTGGCTTTCAGCACCTGCACGTGATCGACGATGAACTTGCGCTGCGGCGCATCCTTGCTGCTGCTCGCCCCGCCGCCGCCTTGGGACTTCGGCAGCTCCGACTTGATGTGCTTCTGGATCGCGCTCAGGTTGTCGCCCTGCGCGCCGCGCTCATAGGTGATGGTCGGCGCCTCGAGCGAGATCTCCTTTATGTGCACGACATCCGCAGTGATGGTTGACGGCTCCACAGCGAGGCGCATCTCGCCCAGCGTGACCGCGCGTGCCGCACTGAATCCCGGCGGATTGCCGATCTCGAGGCCGCTGATGGCGCCGCGACCGTCCACCGGTTCGAGCTTTACCTCTCTCACCTTCACCGCGGTGCCGGTGAGCTGTGGTCCGTAGTGCTCGATCGCCCGCTTGATGAGCGCGTCGCGCGAGCTGTAGAGCCACCACACCGCGGCGCCGACCATGATGAGCACGACGCCAAGCGCGAGCAGGATGAAGGTGCGGGCGCGCATTACTGCAGGTGCACGTAGTCGTAGTCGACCGGCAGGTTGTTGATGCCGCGCTCAGGCGGCGCGATCCAGGCCGCCATCTTGCCGGGCTCGATCACCCGCTGCATCAGCGTATGCACGAAAGCGCGGTCGCGCTCGCTCGGGATCCAGTCCTCGAGGCGCCGCTCGTATTCCTCGCGCGCGATGAGCTTGCCGTGCGTGTCGACCGGCTGGCCGGCCCAGGGGCCGATCTGCCGGCGAAAGCGCGAGGAGGGGAGCGTAAGGCGCGACTCGCGGCCCGCCCGCTCGATCATGCGGTTCCAGCGCTTGACGCCGATCTCGCAGTCCTTGAGGTACGACTCGCGCATTACTTCGTTCAGGGCATTGAGCATCGGCACGGTTTCCGCGCCCTGCGGCGTCTCGATGGTCATCGCTACGTCGCGCAGCACGTGATCCTGGTAGGTCGGCTCGTCGGGCCGGCCCTTTATGCCGCTCGCGAAGTTCGCCGCCGAGTTGGACGAGATCTCCGAGCCGAAGAGGTCGAGCGAGCTCGAGCACCAGTAGTTCAGGTACCGCTGGATCGTCGGCAGGTCGATGGCGCCTTCGGCGCGGATGCGCGCCGGGTCGTCGGTGCCCAGCTCCTTCATCACGTCGAGCGTACGCTTCACCACGCGGCTGATGCCGGTCTCGCCGACGAACATGTGGTGCGCTTCCTCCGTCAGCATGAAGCGGCAGGTGCGCGACAGCGGATCGAAGGCGCTCTCGGCAAAGCTCTTGAGCTGGTACTTGCCGTCGCGGTCGGTGAAGTAGGTGAAGCAGAAGAGCGACAGCCAGTCGGTCATCGGCTCATTGAAGGTAGTGAGGATGCGCGGCTTGTTCGCGTCGCCCGAATGCCGCGCGAGCAGCTCCTCCGCCTCTTCACGGCCGTCGCGGCCGAAATATGCGTGCAGCAAGTACACCATCGCCCAGAGATGCCGGCCTTCCTCGACGTTGATCTGGAAAAGGTTGCGCAGGTCGTAGAGCGATGGGCAGGTGTGGCCGAGCTTGCGCTGCTGCTCTACCGACGCGGGCTCGGTGTCGCCCTGCGTAACGATCAGGCGCCGCAGCGTCGAGCGGTACTCGCCCGGCACCTGCTGCCACACTGGCTGCCCCATCTGGTCGCCGAAGCCGATCTTCCGATCGGCTATCGGATCGGCGAGGAAGATGCCCCAGCGGTAGTCGGGCATCTTCAGCGTGCCGTAATGCGCCCAGCCTTGTGCATCGACCGAGATCGCGGTGCGCAGATACACATCCGCCGTCTCGAAATCGCTCGGCCCCATCTCGTGCCACCACTGCAGAAAGTGCGGCTGCCAATGCTCGAGCGCGCGCTGCAGCGTACGGTCGTTCTGCAGGTTGACGTTGTTGGGGATCTTCTCGGCGTAGTTGATACTGCTCATCGGTACTCCCAGTGATGGGGTCAGGTCTTGCTTTACGGCAAATCCGTTAATTCAAGACCTGACCCCATTAAATACGTTCCCAGTTGAATTTGGGCTTTGCGCCGCTTCCGTAGACCTTGAGAGCGCCCTGTTCGCCGACGGCGTTCGGGCGGTTGAACACCCAGTTCTGCCACGCGGTCAGGCGCCCGAAGACGCGCGTGAGCATGGTCTCGGGCCCGGCGAAGCGCAGGCTCGCCTCCATCGCGGTGAGCGCGTCGGGCGAGAGGCTCGCGCGCTCCTCGATCGCCAGGCGGATCTCTTCCTCCCAGTCGATGTCGTCGGGCGCGGCGGTGACCAGGCCAAGCGCCAGCGCCTTCTTGGCGTCGAACAGTTCTGCGCGGGCGATCTCGGGCGCCTCGCCGCAGAAGCGGGTCGCGAGCCGCGAGAGGCCATTGGCCATTGGGTAGGCGCCGAAGTTGAGGGCCGAAAGCGCGAGGCGCGAGCCCTCGGCGTCCAGCATATAGCTGCGGTCGGCGGCGAGCGCAATCTCCATCAGCGTGCCGGCAAAGCACGAGCCGGGCTCGATGATGGCGAAGATCGAGCGCGAGGAGACGTCGAGGCGCGAGAGCGTGCGGCGCAGGAATCCGAGCGTCTCGCGCACGAACCAGTCGTTGGCGCTCGCCTTGAGGAAGCCGTCGAGCCTGAGCGCCTCCTCCGGGTTGCCGGCCGTCTTGAAGATCCACAGGCCGACATCGAGCTGGTTGTGCCGCAGGTCGAGGATCGCCCGATCGAGCTCGCGCGCGAGGCGCAGCGGATACCAGTCCGCGTTCTTTTCCATCTTTACCTGCTGCGGCCCGGTGATCGTGATGGTCGCGATGCGCTTCTCCTTGTCGATGTCGACCTGCAGTATCCGGTTCTCGCCGAGCGGCGTGAGCTGCACGCCCGGGCCGCCGGGCCGGTCGGAGCGCGCTGCGAGCTCCTCGGCGCGAGCCTTCACGGCCTGCGCGAATTCCTGCGGCTTGGCGACGCGATCGACCAGCCGCCATTCCCGCGCGCGGTCGGCGCGCACGCCTTCGGCGGTGGTGCAGAACATGTCGGCGAGGTCGCGGCGCACCTTGCGCTTGTCGACCAGCCGGGTCAGCCCGCCCGTCCCGGGCAGCACGCCAAGCAACGGCACCTCCGGCAGCGACACGGTGGAGGAGCGATCGTCGACCATCATGATCTCGTCGCAGGCGAGCGCGAGCTCGTAGCCGCCGCCCGCGCAGGTGCCGTTGATCGCGGCGATGAACTTGAGGCCGCTCGCCTGGCTCGAGTCCTCGATGCCGTTGCGCGTCTCGTTGGTGAACTTGCAGAAGTTCACCTTGGATGCGTGGGTCGAGCTGCCGAGCATGTAGATGTTCGCGCCGGAGCAGAACATGCGGCTCTTGCCGCTCGTGATCACCACGCTCTTCACTTCCGGATGCTCGAAGCGGATGCGGTTCAGCGCGTCGTGCAGCTCGATGTCGACGCCGAGGTCGTAGCTGTTGAGCTTCAGCTTGTAGCCGGGCGCGAGGCCCTTGTCCTCGGCGACGTCGAGCGCGAGCGTGGCGACCGCTCCGTCGAACGAGAGCTTCCAATGGTTGTAGCGATCGGGACTGGTTTCGAAGTTGATCATGCGACTACCCCGCAGTTAGCTTTTTGAGTTCGGCGAGCGCTTGGCGGACGCTCCTGCCTGAAGTATCGATCACCGCGCTCGCGCGGCCATAGAGCCGCTCGCGATCGGCGAGCAGCTTGCGAATCTCGTCCAGCGCCGCGGCGCGTCCCTTGAACGGCCGGGTGTCGCCCTGCGCCAGCACGCGCGCCATGTGCTCCTGCGCGGAGGCCTTCAGCCAGATGCAGCGGCAGCGCTCGAGCAGCATCTCATAGGTGCCCGGATCGGTGACGAGGCTGCCGCCGGTGGCGATCACGGCGCGCGGCTGCTCGGCGAGCACGCGCTCGAGCGCGCGGCGTTCGAAGCGGCGAAAGGCGTCCTGGCCGTACATGGCGAACACCTCGGCGAGCGGGGCGCCGGCTTCCTTTTCCACTTCGCGATCGAGTTCCACGAACGGCAGGCTGAGCGAAGCCGCCAATTTTGCGCCGAGCGTCGACTTTCCGGCGCCGCGCAGGCCGATGAGCGCGATCGGCTTCTCGATCGTATCTTCTTCGCGCACCAGTCGCTCCACGGCGACGCCCATGGCGCGCGCCACTTTGCGCAGCAGCAGCACCGAGATGTTTCCCTGGCCGGCTTCGAGCTGGGCGAGGTAGCGCTCCGACACGCCGGAGGCGAGCGCGAGGCTCTTCCTGCTCATGCCGTTCTCGGTGCGCCACGCGCGCACGCGCTCGCCGAGGCGGGCGAGATAGGCGTCTTCCTGTTGCTGGAGGGTCAGGGGAGCGTTCATGAACTATAGTGCTTGACCAGCATTCTAGGCTGCACTATAGTGTGAAGTCAATGCGCATCACCATCCTCGTCGGCACGATGACCGGCACGGCCCAGCTCTGCGCGCAGGAGATGGAGCTCGCGCTCGACGACGGCGAGACGCAGGTCGAAGCGCTGCTCATGGACAACCTCGACAGCTCGGTGTTCGAGCGCGAAGGGGTTTTCATCATCTGCACCTCCACGTACGGCCAGGGCGACGTGCCGGACAATGCCAGAGCCCTGTACGAAGACTTGCAGCGCAAGCGCCCGGACCTGAGCCGGGTGCGCTACGGCGTGTTCGGCCTGGGTGACCGCACTTATGCCGAAACTTTCAACTACGGTGGGAGGCGCTTCGACGACGTTCTTACCGAGCTCGGGGCGCAGCGTATCGGCGAGCGCCACAAGCACGACGCTTCGAGCGGCGTGCTGCCCGAGGAAACCGCGATCCAGTGGTGCCAGGACTGGGTCTCTAAATTGCAGGAGGGGAACAGGGCCTCTGTATAGGCGATCGAACCGGACATGCGCGTACTCAAGTGGGCAGGCGGCATCTTCCTCGTGCTGCTCATCGCGCTCGTCCTGTTGGTCGCCTTTGGCCGCTTTCGCGGGAACGACAGGACGGCTATTTCTTCAGCCCGATCGCCTGCATGAGCCGCGCAATCGCGGCGTCTTCGCGCGCGATGAGCGCGGCGAATTCCGCGGCTGGCATGAATGCGGGTCGGACGCCCAGCCGCTCGGCGGCCTGCCGAAACTCCGGGGCCGCCACCGTCGCGCGAATCGTGCCTTCCAACTGCGCAATGACCGCCGGCGGCGTGCCGTGCGGCACGGCGATGCCGCGCCAGGCCTCGAGCGCGACATCGACGCCTTGCTCGCGCGCGGTGGGCACGTCCCCGAGCGCAGCATCACGACCCGGAATAAGCGCAGCGATCAAGCGCACCTGGCCCTGCTTCACCGGCCCGGCGAGCGCCGCCGGCAACTGCACCAGCGCATCGACATGGCCGCCGACGAGGCTCGGCACGACCTGCGCCGCGGCGAACGGCACCTCGGTCACTTCGGCGCCGGCGGCCTGGAAAAGCGCTACCAAGCACAAGTGCGTGTGGCTGCCGATGCCGGAATGGCCGACGCTGATCGCCTTCGGGCGCGCCTTGGCGTCGGCGATGAGCTCGCCGAGATTCTTCCAGCGCGAGTCCGCGCGCACCGCGACCACCGGCGACTCGACCAGCACCCGCGCCACCGCATCGAACGCCTGGTAGTCGAATGCGAGCTGACCGGAGTGGTAGGTCGTCGAGACGGAATTTGAATTCCAGACGAGCGCGTAGCCATCAGCTTTTTGGCTCGCCACGTGCTTGTAGCCAATCGCGCCGCCGGCGCCCGGGCGGTTCACCACCAGCACGCGCTGGTCGAGCTCCCTCGCCATGCCATCGGCGAGCAGCCGCGCCGTCACGTCCGCCGAGCTGCCGGCCGGGAAGAGCACCGTGATCTCGATCGGGCCGCGCTGCGGATACGGCGGCTGTTGCGCCCATGCCGTTGCCGCGAACAGCGCGCCAATAAATGGGGTCAGCACAACCTTTCGGGACAAGCGGATCAAATTAGCTTCCCGTCCGGAAATCCTGATCTGACCCCATTACTTCGGCGACTTCGACGCGCCGGCCTTCGCGCGCGGATTTGATTCCCGCGAGTATCACGGCCAGCGACGCCGTGCTCTTCTCGCCATCCATCTCCGGCTCGACCTCCCCGCGCGCTGCACGCGCGAACTCCTCCAGCTCTTCGACGACAGTGTCATTCGGCGCGCAACAGACCGGATCGGCTTTCGTTGCGCCGCGGCGCAGGATGCGCAGGCCGTTGTGGAGGTCGTAGTACGCGGTCGCCTCTTTGCCATAGACGTTCAGCAGGTAGTACTCAGACGCCGACGCGTAGCTCGCATTCAGCGTCGAGAGTGCGCCGTTCTCGTGCTCGAGGATCACGCTCGCCACATCCGGGTTATCGCCGGGCAGCACGAGGCGCACGAACTGGCCGCGTACCGCCTTCACCGGCCCGAGCAGGTACTCGAGCACATCGGTGTAGTGAATGCCGATCTGCAGGAGCACGCCGCCCGGCATGCCTTCGGCCGTGTAGCGCCAGGAGCTGAGATCGATCTTGCCGAGCCGGTCGCGGCTGATGTTCGCTTCCGCGTTCACCAGGCGTCCGAATTCGCCGAGGTGCTGCTTCACCCAGCGGAAATGCGACTCGCGCCGGCGCTGGTAGCCGAGCGCGAGCACCACCTTCGCGCGCCGGCAGGCTGCGGTGAGCGCGCGTGCGTCGTCGATGGTGTTGGCGATCGGCTTGTCGAGGAACACGTGTTTGCCGGCGCGCGCCGCGGCGATGGTCGTTTCGCGATGCGCGGAGTTGGGCGTGGTGTTGATGATCGCCACGATCGAGCGGTCGTCGAGGATTTCTTCGTAGCTGCGCGCCGCGCGGCAGCGGTGCTTGGCCGCGAATTTTTGCCGCTTCTCCTCCGAGCGGGTGTAGCACGCTGCGATGGTCAGCCTCCCCGAGCGCTGGATCGCATCGGCGAGCACGTCCGACCACCAGCCCATACCGATGCACGCCACCTTCATTTGAGCGATTCGGCGGCTTCGCGCGCCACGCGCTCGTCGAACTGCCAGTCGCCGCCGGCGACGCCGACCGCGCCGATGCATTCATTGCCGGCCATGACGGGGCAGCCGCCTTCCATCGCCGTCCAGCGCTCCGCGCCGGCAGCGAGGCTAAGGCCCAGCGCATGCGTCACATCGAGCGCCTGGCCCTGCGCGCCTTTCGCGCCGGTAGCGCGACGGGTCGAGGCGGCGCACACCGCCTTGGTGCTCGCCGAGTGCACGGTGTGAAAGCGCCCGCCCTCCATGCGCTCGAGCAGCATCAGATGCCCGCCGGCGTCGACGATCGCGACCGTTACCGCGATGCCCGCCTCCTGCGCGCGCGCGATCGCAGTAGCCATGATCGCCTTCGCACCAGCCGCGGTGAGCCGCTTCGCGTCCGCAACGTACATAAGTGTCCTCCTCGCGGTATATATTAGGGCATGCCCGTGTCGCACATAGAGCACTTCCTCGTCGCGGCCGACGACATCGACGCGACGCGCGACTGGTACGCGCGCGTGCTCGACATGCAAAGCGGCCCGCATCCGGACTTCGGCTTCCCGGTGCACTGGATGTACGTGAACGGCGTCGACGTGGTGCACATCGGCCCGAGCGCGCAGCAGGCGGGCGAGATCCAGCGCAAATACCTCGGCCGCACGTCCCAGCAATCGGGGGAGGGCACAGGTGCGATCGACCACATCGCGTTCCGTGCGACCGGGCTCCGGGCGATGCTCGAGCACCTAAAGCGCGAGCGCGTGCCATTCACGCAGCGACGCGCCAACGGCCAGGCGCTGTTCCAGCTGTTCCTCTACGACCCGAACGGAATCAAGATCGAGCTCAATTACGCGGCCGAAGAAGCAGAGGGGATTGCGCCGGAGCTGATGGCGTCCGAACTGATCGCAGACGCCGCACGCAAATGAAGGGCGGCTGACTCATGCTGATGGCGTTTGTCATCGCATACCTGCTCGCCACGATCGCCCTGGGCCTGTGGGCCGCCAAGCGCGTGCACACGACAGCCGATTTCGCGGTGGCGGGGCGCCATCTGCCGCTGATCATGATCGTCACCACGACTTTCGCCACCTGGTTCGGCTCGGAGACCGTGCTCGGCATCCCGGCGAAGTTCGTCGAGGGCGGCTTGAAGAGCGTGGTCGAGGACCCGTTTGGCTCGAGCATGTGCCTGGTGCTGGTCGGCCTGTTCTTCGCGGGCAAGCTCTACCGCATGACGTTGCTCACGATCAGCGACTACTACCGCGAGCGTTTCGGCCGAGGCGTGGAGATCGCCTGCTCGATCGTCATCATCCTGAGCTACGTCGGCTGGGTGTCTGCGCAGGTCACCGCGCTCGGCATCATGTTCAACCTGCTTTCCGGCGACGCGATCTCGATTTCGCTCGGCATGATCCTCGGCACCGTATCGATCCTTGCCTACACGCTGTTCGGCGGCATGTGGTCGGTAGCCGTAACTGACTTCGTGCAGATGATCGTCCTCGTCGTTGGGCTGGCGGTGATCGCGTTCTTTGCCGCCGATCAGGCGGGAGGCGCGCACAAGGTCATCGCGCTGGTCAACAGCCGCGACCTGCTGCAGTTCCTGCCGGCGCCGAGCTTCCGCGACATCGCGTTCTTTCTCGGCGCCGCCGTCACCGTGATGCTCGGGTCTATCCCGCAGCAGGACGTGTTCCAGCGCGTGATGTCGGCGAAGGACATCCAGGCGGCGACGCGCGGCCCGGTCATCGGCGGGCTCTGCTACCTGGCATTCGCTTTCGTGCCGATGTTCATCGTGGCGAGCGCAATGCTCATCATGCCGGAGCAGGCCGCGGCGCTGCTGAAGGACGATCCGCAGAAGATCCTGCCAACGCTCGTCATGGAGCACATGCCGTTCGTCATGCAGGTGTTGTTCTTCGGCGCGCTGCTCTCGGCGCTCAAGTCGGTAGCCTCCGCCACGCTGCTCGCGCCATCGGTGACCTTCGTCGAGAGTATCTGGCGCCAGTTCAAGCCGCGCCTCAGCGACCGCGAGGAGCTGCTCACGATGCGCCTGACCGTCCTCGGGTTCGCCGCCCTGGTTTGCTCCTACGCCATCAAATCGCAAGGCACGCCGATCTACGATCTGGTGTCGAGCTCCTATACGCTGCCGCTCGTAGGCGCGTTCGTGCCGCTGGTGGCCGGCCTTTACTGGAAGCGCGCGAGCACGCAAGGCGCCGTGTTTTCGATCGTGCTGGGTCTCGCCACCTGGCTCTTCTTCCTCGCCACGCCGGCCGGAAAGGCGTTTCCGGCGCAGCTCGCCGGCCTGCTCGCGAGCGGCGCCGGCATGCTCATCGGCTCACTCGGCCGTCAAGCGCTGCCAAACCGGCATGGCACCCACCATCGCCTTGCCGGCACCACCGAAGCGCTCGACTCCCAGCCTGCGCCGGTCCGTCCGCGCTGAACGTCCGCTAACGACCCGAAATGAAAGAGGCTCGGGCGACCACTGCCACGAGCCTCAGTGCGCCATCGCCAGAAAGGGGCGAAAGTGAACGGCGCAGGCTGATTCTCCGCGCCTAATTGTTTAGAGCCGCTAAGGAATCCTGATAGAGATGACAGATAGAGCGTTTATGCCAGGGCCGGTTGCGGTCCTAGGGGGCGACGCGCCCGCAGAGCGATAATAGATGTGAAGGAGGAGGACACCGTGAACAAGCACGCTTCGCTGTTCGCAAAGCTGTCTTGCGTTTCCATGCTCGTATTCTTTGGACTGTGTGTGAGCCCGGCCTGGGCGCAGCACATCATCGTCGGCATAGACAACAAGGTGTTCTGGGACGCCGACGGAAAGCCGCTCTTCACAGAGCCGGGCAAAGACGCGGTAGTCGTCCTCGACATACGCAACCGCATGAATCCCCGGGTCGTCGCGAAGCTGGCGCTGACGAACTCGGTATTCGGGCCGCCGGTAAATCTCGCCATCACTCCGGACGAGAGTTTGGCCCTCGTGGCTAATTCGATGGATTGGATACAGGAGGGTGGCGCGTGGAAAGGAGTTCCCGCCAACGACCTCTTCGTGATCGATCTCAAGTCGAATCCGCCCGCGCTGATAGCAACCGTCAAGGTCGGCAAGCAGCCCTCGGGCATGGGGATAAACCGCGCGGGCAGCCTCGCGCTGGTCGCCAACCGAGCGGACAACTCCATCGCAGTCCTCTCCATCAGCGGCAAGGAAGTGAGCCTGATCGATACCGTCCCCATGGGCGAACAGGTGTCGGCAGTGGCCTTCACTCCCGACGGCAAGCGAGCCCTCGTTTCGAAGAATGTCAACAACAAGGCGGCGCTGCTGCAAATCGACGGCCAGAAGGTGACCTACGACAAGTACGACATGCTGGTCGGCCTCTTCCCTTACAACCTCGGCATCACCCCGAATGGCAAACTCGCGCTGACGGCAAACAACGGCGCCTCCGGATCGGCCGACGGCAACGTGGACACCGTAGGTGTAATCGACCTTGAGGCCTCTCCGCCGCGCTTGATAGATCAGGTCGTTGTCGGCGATGGGCCGGAGGGATTCGCGATCAGCCCGACCGGCCAACTTGCCGTTGCGATCCTCCTTCGTGGCAGTAACGCCTCGAAGTCGAAGTTCTTCTACCACCGCAATGGTTCGGTCGCCGTGCTGAGAATCGACGGCAAGAAGGTCAGGAAGATTGCGGAAGTGGAAGTGGGTGGCTTGCCCGAAGGAGCCGTATTTAGCCCGGACGGGAAGTTTCTCTACGTGGGCAACTACATGGACGATGACATCTCGATCCTAAAGGTAGATGGGACGAAGGTTACCGATACGGGCAAGCGGTTCAAGCTTCCGGGCCACCCGGCTTCGATGCGAAGCGTCGTGCCCTGAGCGATTGGCTTATGTCCGCTTGCGGCCGATAGCGGACCTATGTCGGCTTACGACCCAAATCGGACCTTCCGTAGTGAGGGAAATAGCGAATGAGCATGTCGAGCGTGACGCCACGAAAGGCCATCGTGCTAGCTCCAGGGAAGGGGCGTGTGTATCCGATGGGCCGAATCTCCGCTGTGTTCAAAGCAGACGAAGAGGAAACCCAGTCGCGGTATTCGGTATCGGAATGGTGGCTTGAGCCAAGAACTCAGGGGCCCGGAGCTCACTCGCACACCGAAGATGATCTCTTCTATGTCCTCGAAGGCGTCATGAGTGTTCGCGTGGGCGAGGAGTGGTTCGAGTGCCAAAAGGGGTCTTTCGTTCTCGTGCCCGGCGGAGTCACGCATGACTTCGAGAATCGAGGAGGCGTTCGTGCGGGTGTCCTCAACTTCTCTTCGCCTGGGCCCTTTGAGCCAGACATGCCGAGCATCGTCGAGTGGTTCGCCCAGAATCCGCCGAAAGACACCGGCACCTAACATTTCGTTGTACGCGACTGCCTTAGGCAGCGCCCGAACTCAGGCGTAAGACCGCTCTGACATTGGTAGCGGCACAAGGAACAGAATGTGCGCTTTTGGCCGTTAGCCGACGTTTGCGAGAACTTGGCCCGACCTCGCAGCGCAGCAAGTTAGTGATGGCGATCGGTGCGGCTTTCTAGCTCGGCCGGACAAAGGATCGCTTGCGCCCCTTCCCGCGCCTGCCCGTGGCCTGAGGTTCCGTCGGGCGAGCCCGACACGTCCGTGGCGTCGTCAAGAAGCGACGCGAAATCTCCCCGATAGCGCTGGATAGCTTGCTGTGGTCTATTTGGTTGGCGATGAGGAACGACACTCCCTTCCGTCTGCTGACCCACGAGGAGTTCGCAAAGCTTCCGACGGAAGAGAAGTTCGCTTACTTAGCCCGCGCGATCGAGAGCCCGTCTGGCGAGAACCAGCGCTCTTCTCAAACTCGCCGCAAGCCAAGGTCTACCCGGACCGCTGCAAAGCCCAAGGGCGCGAGGCCGCTGGTGCAGCATGGCGCTGCTACTTCGGGAAGTGAGTGATGGGATCGTGAGACTCGCCAGCTGCTCGAGCCTACCGTCAGCGAGCGCCTTGCGCACAGCTGCACGCTACCCTGCTACTAAGCGCTGACGTCGAACCGAAGGATAAGTAGTCCGCTCGTCCGCTCCATCCACGGCGCCTGATCGACGTAGTTGCGCGCGGCGCTGAGCATGGCGCAGGAACCGAAAGGCGCTCTTCCGCGATCAGCAGCGCGCTGCGCGCGTATATCCGCGAGAGCGTTGCGGAACTCGAGTAGCCCGAGGGTAAGATTAGGCGGTGGCCTCCATCACCATACGGCCGCTCTCGCCGTGCCTCGGCGCCGAGATCCGCAACATCGATCTCACCGAGCCGCTCTCGCAGGACCAGGTCGGCGCGCTCAAGGACGCGCTAGGCAGGTATTGCGTGCTCTTTTTCCGCGAGCAGCCGATCGACCTCGAGGCGCACCGCCGCTTCGCGCAGTACTTCGGCGAGCTGCACATCCACGTCGGCGGCGAAGGCACGGCCTCGAAGCCCGATCCCAACTACCCTGAGGCGCGCGTGCAGCACTTCGACCGCAACTCGAAGCGCGTTTCGGGCGAGGTGTGGCATACGGACCAGTCCTGCGCGGCGATCCCGCCGATGGCGAGCATCCTGCACCAGACCATCATTCCGCCCGACGGCGGCGGCGACACGCTGTTCGCCAGCATGTACGCGGCGTACGACGCGCTCTCCGACCGGATGAAAACCTTCCTGACCGGCCTCAGCGCCACGCATGACGGCAACAAGCTCTTCGACAAAGGCACAAAGACCGTCTACCCGATCAGCTCGCACCCGGTGATCGCCGTGCATCCCTGGACCGGGAAGAAGCTCATCTACGTGAACCGCGGGCAGACCACGCACATCGACGGCATCCCGCGCGAGGAGAGCGACGCCATCCTCGGCTTCCTCTTCCAGCATATCGAGAACCCGGAGTGGCAGATGCGCTTCCACTGGCGCGAGCACTCGATCGCGTTCTGGGACAACCGCTGCGCCCAGCACCGCGCCATCTGGGACTACTGGCCGAACGTGCGCTCGGGCGTGCGCGTCCAGATCAAGGGTACCCAGCCGCCCCTCCCGGCCTGACAGGGCTATTTGTGGCGCGGATCGAGCGCATCGCGCAGGCCGTCGCCCAGCCGGTTGAACGAAAGCACCAGCAGGAAGATCGATAGGCCCGCCATCCACGGCGCCTGGTCGACATAGTTGCGCGCGGTGTTCAGTAGATAAACCTTGTGCAAACAATCTCTGTCAATCGGACGCGGTTCGCGCGTCCCGTTTAGTACATTCGCGCTATTGCGATCGAGGTGCGATTGTAGAAAGATCGAAAATGCCTGGGTCACTTAGGCGAGTTGCTGGCGCGTGGAAACCGCCACCTGTCCAAGGGACATCAGGCACCAATTGACGCGGTGGTTTCGCGAGCTTCCGTGACCACCGAGAGTAGGGAGGCGTACGGTGCCGGACACCGTCACAGCAAACGGCGAAGGATTCGTCGTGTTAGGGAGCGCCATTCGGGAGACGCTGTATGTGTCGCTGGCAACAATATTCGCTCCATTTCAAATGGTGAGCGAAGAATCGGACGATGTTGCCGAGCTAGGCGAACCGCTCACTCCTGCCGAGGCGCCGAAAAAACTAGCGCATTAGCATCAATTCAAGACCTGACCCCGGCTATTTGTGGCGCGGATCGAGCGCATCGCGCAGGCCGTCGCCCAGCAGGTTGAACGATAGCACCAGCAGGAAAATCGACAGCCCCGGCCAGATCGCCATCCACGGCGCCTGATCGACATAGTTGCGCGCGGTGTTCAGCATGCTGCCCCAGCTCGGCGCCGGAGGCTGTTGTCCCAACCCCAAAAACGAAAGGCTCGCTTCCGCTATCACGGCCGCCGCGATGGCGAGCGTCGCCTGCACGATGAGCGGCGCGACGATGTTCGGAAAGATGTGGCGCAGGGCGATGCGCCAGTGCGGATTGCCGAGCGCGCGTGCCGCTTCGACGTAGTCCTCCGCCTTTGCGGAAAGCACTTGCGCGCGCGTGAGGCGGATGAAGATCGGCGTCGCCGAGATGCCGATCGCGATCATGGCGTTGGTGAGGCTCGGGCCGAGGAAGGCGGCGAGCGCGATGGCCAGGATCAGGAACGGGCAGGCGAGCATCGCGTCGGTGATGCGCGAGATGAGCGCGTCGACCCAGCGGCCGAGGTAGCCGGCGAGCATCCCGATCGGCACGCCGAGCGCGAGCGATATCGAAACCGAGACCACGCCGGCGAGGAGCGATGCGCGCGTGCCCCAGATGACGCGCGACAGCACATCGCGGCCGAGCTCATCAGCACCAAGGAGAAAGGCGCTGCTCGGCGCCTGGCGCACCGCGCTCCAGCTCGTCGCCACCGGATCGTAAGGCGCGAGCCAGGGCGCGAGCAGCGCCACCACGATGAAAAACAGCACCACGCCGAGGCCGAACATCGCGCCGCCGCGGCGCATGAGGCGGCGCCAGGCTCGCCGGCGCGGAGTGACTTGCAACTCTTGAAAAACGACGGCAGCCATCAGTGCCGCAGCCGCGGATTGACGAGGTAGTACGCGAGATCGGCGAGCAGGTTGAGCGTGATGTAGACCGTCGCGGTGAAGAGCACCACACCCTGCACGACCGAATAGTCGCGGTTGAACACCGCGTCGACGATCAGCTTGCCGAAGCCCGGGATGGTGAACACCTGCTCGGTGAGCACGGCGCCGCCGAGGAGCTCGCCGAGGCCGAGCGCGCCCAGCGTGATGACGGGAATGAGCGCGTTGCGCAGCGCGTGCTTCAGCACCACGACGCGCTCGTCGAGCCCCTTGGCGCGTGCCGTGCGCACATAGTCGGAGGAGAGCACCTGGAGCATCGCGCTGCGCGTGTGGCGCATCAGCACCGCGGCGAAGGCGTTGCCCAGTACGAACGCGGGCATGATCATGGCGGCGAGGTTGGCGCGCAAATCTTCGAATGGGCTCACATAGCCGGACGCCGGCAGCCAGCCGAGCTGCACGGCGAATAGCAGGATGAGCAGGATGCCGAGCCAGAAGTTCGGCGTGGAAAGGCCCCACAGCGCGAAGACGTTGGCGGCGTAGTCCCACCACGTATCCTTCTTGACCGCCGAGATCACGCCGGCGGTGATGCCGATGACGAGCGCGATCACGATCGCCATCGCCGCGAGCTGGATGGTCACCGGCAGCTTCTCGACGATGAGCTCGGTCACCGGCTTCTGGATGCGCACCGAGTCGCCGAGATCGCCGTGCAGCACGCCCGAGAGCCAGTACCAGTAGCGCATCGGCAGCGGCTCGTCGAGATGGAACTTGGCGCGCAGGAAGACGACGACGTTCGGGTCGCGGTCCTCGCCGGCGAGCGCGATCGCCGGGTCGCCGGGGAGGAGCTGCTGCAGCCCGAAGATCAGGATCGAGACGAAGACGAGCGTCGGGACGAGCGTCGCCAGGCGCTGCAGCAGGTAGTTCAGCATTTCACCGCAGGGTCAATTCGTCTTCAGCCCTTGCACACGCACCATGCCGTCGGGCACCGTGCGGAGCCCGCTGAGCTTTGCGCTGTGCGCCCACAGCCAGTTGCGGTGGTAGAGATAGACGATCGGTCGGTCTTTGGCGACGTGGGTCGCAACCGTTTCGTAGAACTTCGCCCGCTGTGCAGGATCGAGCGTGGTGCGCGCCTTGTCGATCGCCTCGTCCACCTCGGGCACGCAATAGCCGGAGGTGTTGAGCGGCCCCTTGCAGGCGATGAAGGTCTGCAGGTTGCCGTCGGGATCGGCGCGACCGCTCCACGCCAGCACGTAGGCTTCGAACTGTCCCTTGTCGGCGAGGTTAAGCGAGGTAGCGAATTCGGTCGACTGGATCTTTACATCGAAGCCCGCGTCCTTGGCCATCGCCTGCACAACTTGAGCGATGCGCTGCGCGTCCGAAGTGGTCGGCGTCATCAGTGTGAAGCTCGGATTCGTTATGCCCGCCTGCTTCAGCAGCTCCTTCGCCCGCGCGACGTTGCGCCTGGGAATCGGCACGTTCTTCGCGTAGTAGCGATTGTTCGGCGCGACCCATTGGTTGCCGGGCTGCGCCTCGCCTTCCATCGCCACCTTCACGATGGCGTCGCGGTCGAGCGAGAGCTCGAAAGCCTCTCTCACGCGCGCGTCGCGCCCCAGCGGATTCTTCTGCGCCAGCTCGCTCTTGCCGGTGTTGATGGTGATACCCTGGTAGCCGATCTCGACGATGCGCGCGATCTTGAAGCGGCCGTCGCTCTTGAGGGTCGGGACGTCGCTCGGCGCCAGGCGCTCGATGAAGTCGAGCTGGCCCGAGCGCAGGTTGGCGAGGCGTACCGTGGCGTCGACGATCGGCAGGTAGACGACGCGCTGGAAATGGATCGCACCCTTGTTCCAGTAGTTGTCGTAGCGCTCGAGGACAATGCGGTCCTGCGCCACGCGCTCGCCGAAGCGGAACGGTCCGGAGCAGACCGGGTGCGCGCCGAACTTCTCGCCGGCGGCCTGCGCCGCCTTGGGCGACACCATCATGCCCGCGCGGTCGGTGAGCACTGCGAGCAGCGGGGCGAACGGGGCCGACAGGTTGATGCGCACGGTGGATGGATCGACGACGTCGACGCTCGATACCACCGCGAGCTCGCCGCGCCGGTTGGATCCCTGCAGGTTCTTGTGCCGCTCGAGGTTGTACTTCACGGCGGCGGCGTCGAACGTCTCGCCATCGTGGAACGTGACGCCGCTCCGCAGCTTCATCGTCAGCGCCTTGTTGTCGCTCGACCATTCGTACGAGGTCGCGAGCTGCGGCACGATGTTCAGCTTCTCGTCGAGGTCAAGCAGCTTGTCGCACAGCCCGGCGAACACGATGCGCCCGACGAAGGTGCGCGCGAGCGTCGGGTCGAGGATGTCCGGGTCCTCGGCGAGCCCGATGCGCAGTGTCTGCGCTTGCGCGCTCAGCGCGACCGCGGCGAGCGCCAGGAATGCGAGCCGTTTCATGCTTGTCCTCCTCCGGTTTGGAACGCTGCCTGCAGGCGCGCCAGTCTCTCATTGACGCGCGTCAATTGCGAACCGGCTGCGAAAGGCTCGAGGTCGCGCCAGAAGTGACAGGCGACGCCGCCGCCGAGCCGCGGCTCCTCCGCCGCGCAACGCTCGCCGGCCCAGGGGCAGCGCGTGCGGAACCGGCAGCCGGAGGGCGGCTTGAGCGGACTGGGCACATCGCCCTCCAGAATGATCTTCCTCTTGCCAGCCGCAGGGTCCGGCACGGGGATCGCGGAGAGCAGGGCGCG
>JACXTT010003490.1_pt1 | contig 24143 bp, 26 predicted proteins | sample 9270951 | NCBI WGS metagenome assembly JACXTT01 (sample SAMN15532306, study PRJNA645909) | rock metagenome | isolation source: weathered quartz diorite | place: Puerto Rico | collected 2017-06-21
AGCCTCCGGGCGCGGGCCGAGCCGATCCGGCCCCGCGTGGTGCTGACGCGGACCATGCCGCTCGGCAACAAGACCGGCATGACGGATGCCGAGCGCGACCTGCTCGGCCGCTGGCTCGACCAGGGCGCGCCCGACTGACCGTGAGCAACCGCCCCGCCGCCTTGCCGCTGGCCGAGATCAACCGCATGAGCCCCCGAGATTTCCGCCGGGCGCTGGGCGAGGTCTTCGAGGGCTCGCCGTGGATCGCCGAGCGCGCCCTGGCGGCCCGCCCGTTCGCGAGTCGCGAGGCGCTGCACGAGGCGATGGTACGGGTGATGCGCGATGCCTCGCGCGAGGAGCAGCTCACGTTGCTCCGGGCCCACCCCGATCTGGCGGCAGGGACCGGACGCGCGAGTGCCTTGAGCGCGGCCTCCCGCGCCGAGCAATCCGGCGCCGGCCTCGATCGGCTGAGCGATCACGACTACGAGCGGTTCGGGCAGCTCAACGCGCGCTACCGTGAGCGATTCGGCTTTCCGTTCATCATCGCGGTGCGCAAGCACGACACCCCGTCGATCCTCGCGGCCTTCGAGCGCCGCCTGCACCATCCGTTCGACGCGGAGATCGACACCGCCCTCTCCGAGATCGCCGACATCACGCGCTTGCGGCTCGCGACCCTGGTGGCGGTGTGACCCCGTCGGGCGGCGGCCTCACCACCCACGTCCTCGACACCGCCCACGGACGGCCGGCCGCCGGACTGCGCGTCGACCTCTCGATCGTCGACGCCGACGGCCGCACGCGGCTCGTCCGGACGGCCACGACGAACGCCGACGGTCGATGCGACGCGCCGCTCCTAAGCCCCGACGAGATGCAGGTCGGCCGGTACGAGATCCTCTTCCATGTCGGCGCATATTTTCGCGCGGCCGGCGACGCCCTGCCGGATCCGCCGTTCCTGGACGCGGTGCCGGTGCGCTTCGCGATCGCCGATCGCGCGGGTCGCTATCACGTGCCGCTGCTCGTCTCACCGTACGGCTACGTGACGTACCGCGGGAGCTGAGACGGGTCGTGACGCGCCGGCCTCAGTCGAGGACGGCGATGCCCTCGATCTCCACCAGGAAGTGCGGCTCGGCGAGTCCCTGCACGACGACGAGCGTGTTGGCCGGATAGGGAGGCGACGGGAACAACTCGTCGCGCGCGGCGGCGACGAGCGGGCGGTACCCCCAGTGGGTGATGTAGGTCGTCGTCTTGATCAGATGCCGGAAGCTTCCGCCGTAGTGAGCGAGGATCGCGCCGAGATTCCGGTAGCACTGGCGGGCTTGCGCTCGGGCGTCGCCGACACCGATCGGCGTCCCTGAGGGGTCCATCGCGAGCTGGCCGGCGATGTAGAGCGTCTGGCCGACCCGCGCGACGTGGGAGTAGTGCGCCTGGGGCGTGTGGACGTTGGGGGGATTCGAGAGCTCACGCTCCATGGCGCACTCCCTCGGGCGCGCGTGGCGAGACCAGGTCGTCGAGCTCGCGATAGTCCGGGAGCTGCCGCTCGATCGGCTTGCCGTGCCTGAGCACGACCCGGTTAGCCTGCGGACGCGACAGGAGCTCGCTCCACGTGCGCCCCTCGAAGAGGACAAGATCCGCGGGGAGCCCCGGTCCGATCCGGCCCGCGCCGGCCAGACCCATCAGGTCCGCCGGCGTGGCAGTCACGGCCCGCGGCCACTCGCCAAAGGGCCGGTCGAGGTGGGCGATGCGCGCAGCCTCGCGGAAGACCTCGAGCATGTCGTGGTCGCCATAACCGTGAAACGCGTCGCGGCAGTTGTCGCTCGCGACGGCCACACGCACCTGGCGCGCGGCCAGCTCGTGCAGGAGGGTCACGCCGCGCCAGCGCGGCGTCCGTCCGGGTGCGCGGTCTTGCAGGTAGAGATTGCACATGGGCAGGCTGATCACGCTGATGCCGGTCTCGACCACGAGGTCGAGCGTCTCGGCGACGACGTCGGGCGCCTGCACCGCGAGGCTGCAGCAATGGCCGCAGACGACGCGACCCGGGAAGCGCCTGCGCCGCACCGCGCGCGCCAGATGCGCGAGCGCCCGGGCGCCGACGTCACCACTCTCGTCGCAGTGCAGATCGACGTCGAGCCCATGCGCGGCCGCGAGCCCAAGCATTCGATCGAGCAGCGCGTCGATCTCGGGTGAGACGTAGCCCACCGCGCCGAGCACGCCCTGCGCCGCGGCGACACGCTCGGCCAGCGCCGCGCCCTCCGGCCCGCCGAAAACTTGCAGCGGCACCAGCGAGACGGCCTGCAGCTCGATGCGGCCCGCCCACTCCTTGCGGAGCTCCTCGAACACCGGCCAGCTGATCGCCGCTTGAGGTCCGGCGGAATCGAGATGGGTCCGGATGGCCCGCGTGCCGTGCGCGAAGCTGCAGCGCAGGCCGAACTCCATCCGCCGGCGCACGTCTTCGGCCGACCAGTGGGCCGCGCGATCGGCCATGACCGTGCGAATCGCGCCGGCGAACGTCCCGTCGGGGTTCGGCGCGCGCTCCCACGTGTGGCCCTTGTCGAGATGCGTGTGCGCGTCGACCAGGCATGGCCAGACCTGGCCGCGCCGGAGATCGATCTCGACCGCGGCTTCCGACCCGTCGACCTCGGAGACGCCCGCCGTCTCGACGTCGTCGATCCGCCCATCCCGCAGGGTGAGATTCACGACGACGAGCCCGTCTCCCGACGCGCGCGCTCCCACCGGGAGCGCCGTCAAGAGCGGCGCCGGAACGGTCGCGTTGCGCAGGCGGACCGTCGCGCGGTCCGGCACGGCGACGAAGCCGGCGATCGCGGTCGTCATCCCTCGCGCTCGGTGGCGCTCTCGTGCCACTTCCGGAGCAGCAGGTGCGACAGCGCGGTCAGGGCCGCGAAGATCAGGACGCCCGTACACGTGATCATGAACAGCGCGGCGAACATGCGCGGGATCTGCATCGTGTAGCCGGATTCGAGCACGCGATAGGCGAGGCCGGACTGCGCGCCGCCGGTGCCGGCGACGAACTCCGCCACGACCGCGCCGATCAGCGCCAGGCCGCCGCTGATGCGGAGGCCACCGAGGAAATACGGCATGGCGCTCGGCAGCCGCAAATGCCAGAAGACCTGCCGGCGGCTCGCGCCGTAGAGCTGGAAGAGGTTCAGGAGGTTGTGATCGGCGCTGTTGAGTCCGAGTGTCGTGTTCGACACGATCGGGAAGAACGCGACGATCCACGCGCAAATGAGGAGCGCGATCGGGATGTTCTTGACCCAGATGATGATGAGGGGCGCGATGGCCACGATCGGCGTCACCTGGAGAATGACCGCGTACGGGAACAGCGAGAGCTCGATCCAGCGGGACTGCGTGAACAGGATCGCGATCGCGACCCCGGCGACGGTCGCGACCAGCAGCGCGGCCCCGGCAATCGCGAGCGTCACCAGGAGGGACGGATAGAGGGTGGCCCAGTCCTTCACGAGCGTTTTCAAGATCAGCCACGGGCCCGGCAGAATGTAGATCGGTATCTGCTGCACCCACGACGGCCTCCCACATCGCGAGCGCCGCGAGGCCGACGGCGGTCGGGGGCAGCGTGAGACGGACGATTCGGGCGACGCGTTGGCGCCGCGGCGGCGTGGCTGGGACGTCGGCCCGCGCCGGTGCGAGCTCACGCACGGGGACGCCGCCGGCCGCGCGCTCGGGACCGATCGACGGGATGCTCGACATCCCTGTCACGTGCGGCTGGCCTCGGCCAGCCGTGCCGACACGTTGCGGCAGTACTCGTTGTAGAGGGACGACGTGCGGAACCCATCGTCCCGGACGTCCGGCCCTTCGACGCCGATGGCGCACGCGGTGCGGCCCGGGCGCGCGGTCATGACGGCGATCCGCGTCGACAGGTAGACCGATTCGTACACGCTGTGAGTCACGAAGACGACGGTCCATCGCTGGCGGGCCCAGAGCTCCAGGAGATCGTTGTCGAGCTTGAACCGCGTGATCTCGTCGAGGGACGCGAATGGCTCGTCCATCAGCAGCAGGCGCGGCCGCGTGACGAGCGCGCGCGCGATCGACACGCGCATCTTCATGCCGCCCGACAGCTCCCGCGGATAGGCCTTCTCGAAGCCATCGAGACCGACCATCGCGATCGCCTCGCGCACCCGCGGCTCCGAGTCCTCCGGAGCGACCCCGCGCAGCCTGAGCGGCAGCATGACGTTCTTCCATACCGTCGCCCACGGCATGAGTGTCGGGTCCTGGAACACGAACCCGATGTCCCCCTTCGCCCCCGCGGGCCCGCCCGTGTCCGCCCACTCGATCCGGCCGGACGAGACCTCGCCGAGCCCGGCGACGAGCCGGAGGACGGTGCTCTTTCCGCATCCCGAGGGCCCCAGGAGGCTCAGGAACTCGCCCTCGCCGACGTCGAGATCGAGGCCGCGCAGCGCGACGACGCCGTTCGAGTAAACCTTGTCGACGTTCCGGAGCCGGACGATCACGTCTTCTTGAGATGCAGGCCGTGTTTCTTGTTCACGAATTTCAGCGTGTAGGCGCGCGTGAGGTCGAGGTCGGCGGTATAGAGCCCGGCGTCGACCATCGTCGCGTGAAAATCCTTCCACCTGGCACTCGACATGGCGCCGATCCCGAGCCTCTCTGCGTCGCCGGAGTCGACGAGCCCGTGGCGCTTCATGGCGGAGAGGCTGTAGGCGATCTGGTCGTCGGTCATCTCCGGGTTGTCCTTCTTGACCAGCGCGTGCGCCGGCCCCGGATCGCCGTAGAGATAGCTGTACCAGCCCTCGATCGTCGCGTTCACGAACCGCTGCACGAGCTCGGGCTTGTCGTTGACGAGCTTCCACGACGTCTCGATCGTGGTCGCGTAGCTCGAGTAACCGGCGTCCGCCAGCAGATGCACGACGATCTTCGCCCCGGCCCGCTCGATCTTGTAGGGCTCGCTCGTCGCGAAGCCCTGCTGGATGGCCGACGGATCGGCGAGGAACGGCGCCATGTTGAAGGTATAGGTGCGGATCTGGTCGTCGGTGTAGCCGTACTTCACGCGCAGGAACTGCCAGTAACCGGCGCGCGCGACCGGCGAGATCATGATCGGCTTGCCGCGCATCGCCGCAAGCGAGTCGTTACCCTGGCCGGCGTGGGCGATCAGCACCTGTGGATCCTTCTGGAACACGGTGCCGACGCACACCATCGGAATGTTGTTCTTCACGTAGTTCAGGGCACTGAAGCAGTTCGAGCCCATGTTGAAGTCGATCACGCCCGACGCGAGGAGCTGCGGATGGTTGATCTGCGGACCGCCCATCCGGATCGTGACGTCGAGGTCGTATTTCTTGTAGATGCCGGTCGTGACCGCCTGGTAGTAGCCCCCGTGCTCGGCCTGCGCCTTCCAGTTGGTGCCGAACGTGAGCTTGTCGAGCCCCTGCGCACGGGCGGCGCGCCGGGTCGGCGCCAGCGCGCCGGCAATCCCGAGCGAGGACGTCACGAGGAACGATCGGCGATTCATCGTCGTCTCCTAGGATTCCTTCGGCGCGAGCCGAATCTCGCGCTTCGGGCTCCGGTAGATCGATTCGAGCAGCTGGGCGAGACGGGCCGTCTTGGCCTCGCACATCAGCCGGCCCTTCTCGGGCGAGGAGCGATGCGGATTGCCGATGGCGCCCGTCTTCGACAGATCCGACGCGACCCACGCCTCGATCGCGTCGTGGCCCTTGAAGGAGTAGCCGATGTCCGGCGTCGGATCGAAGACATATCCTTCGGCGCGGTCCATGTGGACCAGGGCCGGCGTGAGATGGCGCACCATCGAGGTCTCGGAATCGCCGGAGTGCATGGCGATGGCGGCCTCCTCGGGGGCGACGAGCCCGGGTACCTGGCCGATCCCGCCGAGGAAGATCTTGAACACGCGCAGGTCGGTGTCGATCCTCAGGTCGCGGAAGAAATCGTCGAGGGTGCCGACGTTGCCGCCGTGGCTGCCCAGCAGCACGAGCTTGGTGAAGCCGCTGCGCGCCACCGACGCCGCCAGGTCGCGCAGCACCATGCGCAAGGTCTCGCCCGTGAACGTCAAGGTGCCGGGGAAGGTCGTGTGCTCCGTGCTCTTGCCGTAGTTCGTCGGCGGCAACGCCAGCACGATCACATCGTCGGGCAGCTTCGCCAGCGCCGTGCCGAGAAGCTCCATGCCGACGAGCGTATCGGTGATGAGCGGCAGATGCGGTCCATGCTGCTCGACGGCGCCGACATTGATGACGGCCGTCGCGTTCGGATCGCGCTTGGCGATTGCGTCGATCTCCTGCCACGTGTAATACGCCCAGTAGCGGCGCGGCGGGATCGACCCGTGGAGCCCGGTACCGATGGTCGCGGGAAGGTCCTTCAGCATGACGGCCTCACACGCCGGCCGTGACCGGCCGGCTCTCCGGCATCCGGGCGGCGAGCGCCGGGCGTATCTCGGACCAGAACCGTCCGAGCTGCTCCAGCGTCTGCGCCCGTCGCATGCCGGGCAGATGGGGAAAGATCAGGAGCGCCTCGAAGCCGAGCTCGTCGTGCATCGCCAGGAGCTCGGCGCGCGCCTGCTCGGGCGTACCGACGACCCACGACTTGCCGGCCATGCGCTCCTCGAGCGTGAACGGGCCGCGGCCGGCGAGCGCCGCGTTGCGCCGCACGATGTTCGGCCACAGGAGCTTGGTCAGCTCGTCGTGGCCGCGCCGGGCGGTCCGGATCGCCTCGGCCGTCGAGTCGGCGACGTGCAGCTGCACCTGGAGCACACGGTCCTCGCCGGGCCGGAGCCGCGCGCCGTGCAGCTCCTCGACCAGCGCGCCGTACCGTCGCCACCACGGGACCATTCGCTCCCACGGATGATTCGCCAGGACGGCCACGTGGCGGTGGCGCGCGGTGTACGCCAGGGTGTCCTCGCTGCTGACCGGCTGGTAGATGCGCACCGGCGTGTTGATCGGCCGCGGGACCAGGGGAAACTCGCGGACGGGCTCGCCGCGGAAGGTCAGGCCGTCCGGCGGGATCGTGTAGTGGCGCCCGCGGAACGCGAAGCGCTCGTTCGACGTGGCCGCCTTGAAGATCGCGACCTGCTCCTCGAAGATGTCGCGGTTGTGCACGTCGTCAGCGTTGCCGCCATAACCGACGTTGACGCCGAACACGTTCGACTCGCGCTCCTCGGTGCCGCGCCCGAGACCGCAGAGCAACCGCCCGCCGGAGAGCACGTCGGCCAAGGCGTAGTCCTCGGCGAAATGGATCGGGTGCCAAGCGGTCAGCACATGGATCAAGGCGCCGAGCCGGATGCGCTGCGTGTGCTGCGCTAGCACGGCGTTGAACAGCAGCACGTTGGGAACGACCTCGAAGCCGTGGTTGTGAAAGTGATGCTCGGCCGTCCAGAACGAGTCGTAGCCGAGCACGTCGCAGGCCTTGGCGTACGCGATCAGGTCACCGTAGACGCTCCGGTAGTCTTCCTGGCGATAGCTGCGCCGGTGCGCCGGCGGCCCTTCCACTCCGGCGTCGGGCATGTCCACGGTTCCGTAGAAGAACGCGCCAAAGTGCATCATGGCCTCCCCATGGGTCCGCTGCGCACTGCCCGCCGCGTGGGCAGGCGCTCCTGTCGACACCGTGGCTCGGAGATACAACAGGAGGGTGGACCAGCGCAACGGGCGGGCGCCGCGCTGGCGTCCCCGTCACGCACCGCTCACGCGGCGAGGTCTTCGAGCAAACGGCCGAAGCCCTTGAGGGACGGCCGGAGACCGAGAGCGCGGAAGGATGCCCAGATGCTGGCCTGGTTCGATGTGACCACGGGCTTGCCGGTGCGCCGTTCCAGCTCGGCGACGGCCTCGACGGAGCGCCACGCCGTGCACGAGCAAAGCAGCGCGTCCGCATCGGGCCGGCACACGCGCGAGGCGAAGGCCACGACCTCTTCGGGGTCGGAGTCGTTGATGCCCTGGTTACCGGAGGCGGCGGCGTTGGGCTCACCCTCGACGTTCAGCACCTCGAAGCCCGAGGCCTCGAGGTAGGCGCGCAGTCGCTGGTTGTTCCAATCGGGGTATGGCGTGGCGACCGACACGCGGCGCGCACCGAAATGTCGGAGCGCGTCTACCACGGCCGGGGCGGCGGCCACGGCGGGCACACCCGCCGCCTTCGAGATGGTCTGAAGCATGTCGCGATCGTAGCCGGGTCCACGGTAGAAGCTGCCGGTCGTGCAGCCGTACGCCACGACATTGACGTTCGCGGTCGCCAGGTACTTGGCGCCGGATTCGATCTCGGCGTTCATCCGGTCCATGCCGGCCGCGCCCTCGTCGCCGTTGGTCAGCCACAGGCGTTGGCCGTGGATGGTGACGTCACGAGGCGCGACGAGCTGGAAGTCCGCCTCGAACGTCGTGTTCGTCGAAGGCACCATCACACCGATCCGCTTGCGTAGCGTCATCGCTCACCGCCCGTCGTCGACCTTGTCGATCTTCGGCTAGTTGTCGCCAAATGATGCGCCAGTAGCCCTTCGCTGGCCACTGCGCGATCACACTATCACGATCCTTCACGCCCCCGAGGCGGCGTGGCGTCTCACCCTGGCGGCCAGGCGGTGCGCGTGGAACTTCCTCGCTACCAGAGTCCTGCGCCGCGCTCAGGCGGGTGATAGGATGGCCTCGGATTCGCGGGAGATCGACCATGGACTTCGCCTCCGCCGCCTACGACGTCGACGACGCATTTGCCGCCAACGAGCTTTTTCTGGACAACGGCTGGACCGACGGGCTGCCGATCGTGCCGCCGACCGAGACGCTCGTGCGAGTGTTTCTCGACGCGGCCCGCCTGGCGCCGGGCGACGTCGTCGGCGTCGAGCCCGTGCGCCGGCGACGGATCACCGCGGAAAAAGTCGCGATCGCGGCTGTCATGGCCGGCTGCCGACCCGAGTACATGCCGGTGGTGCTCACGGTGGTCCGCGCCCTGTGCGATACGGGGTACGGGCTGCACGGCGTCTCCGCCTCGACCGGAGGCAGCGCGCCGTTCATCGTCGTCAACGGCCCGATCCGGAATGCGATCGGCATGAACGCCACGCACAACGCGCTCGCCAACGCGAGCCGCGCGAACGCGACCATCGGGCGGACGACGCGATTGATCATCCTGAACGTACTGCACGGCGTGCCCGGCGGCCTCGATCGCTCGACGCTCGGCCATCCCGGTAAGTTCACCTACTGCGTCGCCGAGGACGAGGACGGGAGCCCGTGGCTCCCGCTGTCGGTCGAACGCGGCGTTCCGGCCGGGGACTCCGCCGTGACGATACTCGCGGCGCTGGGCCCTCACCAGGTACTGAACGAGTGGACGCGTGATCCGCGCGAGATCCTCGACACGTACGTCGGCGCGATCCGCGGCAACATGCTCACGTATTCGATCTGGGCCGGCAACTACGCCATGGTCATCGGCCGGCAGAACCGCGAGGTCTTCGCCGCCGCCGGCTGGTCGAAGAAGGACATTCGCGAGTATGTGCACGAGCGCGCGCGGGTGAAACGCGTCGACTGGGCATCGGTCGGCAAACGCGCGGTGGTCGGCAAGGACCCGGACCGAGTTCATACCGCACTGCGGACGCCCGACGATCTGCTCGTCGTCTCCGCCGGCGGACCGGCCGGCGGGTTCGGCGCGATCATTCCCCCCTGGTACGCGGAGAAGTCCGTGGCTGTCACGATGCGCATCGAGGAGAAGCCATGAGCATCCGAGTCCTCGACCCCCGAGTCGATCCCGAGCTCGAGCCGCTCAGTCTCGCCCCGCCCGCCGTGCTGAACGGCGCGACGATCGGCCTGCTCGACAACGCGAAGATCGGCACCGCGAGCTTCTACAATCATCTGGAAGACCTGTTGCGCAAGCACGGCGTGCGCGAATTCATCCGGCGCCGCAAGCCCGACACGTCGCGGCCGGTCCCGCCCGAGATGCTCGCCGAGCTGTCGGTGGCCGACGCGATCGTATCCGGGATCGGAGACTGAGGGAGCTGCTCGTCGTGCAGTCTGCACGACGCACTGGCCGCGGAGCGGCGCGGCGTTCCGGCGGCGGCGCTGATCACCGACCGGTTCATTCCGAGCGCGAAAGAAATCGCGTCGATCGAAGGATTGCCGGACTACCCGTTCACGGTAATCGCGCATCCGATCGCGGGGAACACCGACGACGAGTTGAAAGCTAAGGCGGAGCAGGCGCTCGACACGATCGTGCGCATTCTCTCGTCCCGCGCGTCCTGACAGCGCGCATGGCGCTGGCGCAACGTGGCCCGCTGACTACGGGCACCGCGCCCTATTCCCGACTTCGCCGACGGGCGCTGCAATGCCGTACACCAGCCGCACCCGCTCCGGTCCGAGGGCACGCCAGAACACCGATTGCCAGAAACTCGCCGTGTCGTTGACGGCCTGATCCCAGGCGATCTCGGTCACGCGATCGATCTGGCGATCGAAGAAGAGCGTTCGCGCATGCCGCGACGATTTCTCGGCGATCGAGTATGCGAAGCAGGAATAGTCCTTGATCAGCATGAAGCCGCGGTACGTGTGGTCTTTCTGCCACGAGCGGTACAGCATCTGGTCCTCGACTTCGCGATGCTCCTCCCGGGTCTCGCCCCAGGCGCCGTGGAGCGGCTGATTGAGGTCTTGCACGAAGTGGGTCGCCTGGCCGAGCACAAAGGCCACGTCATCGAGTCCGCGTCCTAGCCGGATCATCTCCTCGGCGTCGTTCGCAAACCGCTTGAAGGTGTCCGCGGCCTCGGTCCGCGGCGGTGGCGACGCTCCGCGGAGGGAAATGATGGGGATCTTGTGACTCACGACGCGGTTGAAATCCGGTTCGAGCAAACCGGCTAGCAACGCCGATGCGTGGGACGTGAGCGCCTCCCTCATCGGCGGCGGCAACGCGGTCAGCGCGTCCAGCGCGATCCAGCGATGGCCCGCGAGACTCCAGGCCCATGAGGTAGGGATCGAGCTGAGCTGGAGCAACGCGACGATGAAGCCCAGCAGAGCCGCGGCACGAATGCGCCGCATGAGGGCATCGCTCATGCGGTGCATTATCCCATCGTGGTGGAGGCTGGGAAGAAGTGTTAGCCTGCCGGCGTGCCAAACCCGATCACGTTCGACGGCGGCGCCGACGCGGACCACAAGGCCATTCTCGCGGCCCACGACGCCTATCTGCACGCCAACGCCGCGTTCGACTGGCCGGCCCTGAAGCCGATCTGGAGCGACGATCCCACCAACGTCTTCTTCAACATGAACGGCCACACGTACGTGGGGCTGGAGCACTGGAGCCGGCTCTGGCAGTACTACGCACAGCACAAGGAGAGCGGCTGGTGGGAGCCGTTCGACGTGAAGGTGATCGTCCGGGGCGACATGGCCGCGGTAACGTGCCATCGCAAGACGACGTCGCGCTGGCGGCCAGAGACGGGCAAGCCGGACGTGGGACACGTGGACAAGTCGTTCATCTCGCGCTCGACGATGGTGCTGCTGAAACAGCACGGTGAATGGAAGACCGTCCACGTGCACTTCTCGGAAGGCCGCGATACGCCCCGTCCGGGGAATGTCTAGCGCGACCAGGCCGGCCCTCGCGCTACGTTGCCATGGCGGTCTGACCCCGCGGCAGTGCGTCGAGCAGGCCGTTGCCGCCGAGCGTGCCGGCTTCTCGACGGTCTGGTTCGCGGAGAATCCCTTTGGACGAGGCGCGTGGCCCGGGGCGGCGGCGTGCGCCGTGGCCACCCGGCGTATACGGATCGGCCTCGGGATTCTCAATCCCCACCAGCACCACCCGACGCTGATGGCGATGGAGGTCGCGGCGTTCGACGAGCTGTCCGACGACGCGCGGCGCTGGGGATCGGCGCGGGGATCCCGTCGCGCATCAAACAGACGCGCGCGCCCGTCGATCGGCCGATCGCCGCCGTGCGCGATGCGGTGACGATCACGCGCGCACTCTTGCAAGGCGTGACCGTCACCTACATCGGCAAGGCGTTTTCTGCGGACGGCGTGCGGCTGGACTTCACGCCACGGCGCGAGAACGTGCCGATCCTGACCGCGGCGATGGGCGAACAGGCGCTACGCCTGTGCGGTGAGATCGCCGACGGCGTGATCATCTCCAACCTCGTCCCGACGGCGTTCACGCGGCGCGCCGTCGCGATCATCCGCGAGGCCGCGACGCGGGCGAACCGCCGGGCACCGCGCGAGGTCGTGCAGTACGTGCCCGGCGCGGTGTGCGCGGACGGCGCCGAGGCGCGGCGGATCGCCAAGCGTAGCGTCGCCGCGATGCTCACCGCCTACGCGCAGACCGCATCGGCCGCGACGCGGGCGGCGATGAGCGAGCACGGCCGGCCGGAGGACTTTGCGCGCGCGATGAGCCGCCTCACCCGTGGTGACGCGCCGGAAGACGCGATCGACGATCGCCTGCTCGCGGAGTACGCCGTCGCCGGCACACCGGACGAGTGCCTGGCGCAGGCGGAGCGCTACGCGGAGGCCGGCGTGACCGAGCTCGCGATCGCGCCGATCGGCGAACGCCCCGCCGACGACATTGCGCGGCTCGGCGACGCGATCACGTAGCGAGGGCGGGACCCACAGCCCACCGGAATCACTCCCTGGAGCGCTTTCGTTCGGTTCGTGCCGTCGCGGGCCGCGGACCTAGTTGGCCGCACGGCCGGGATCGTAGAACCCCAGCATGCCCAGGGGGATGCCGAACACATAGTCGTACCAGTGCCAGCCAGCCATCAGGTCCTCGCCGCGGCCGGTGCACGAATCTACCTGGACGGGTGGCCGGCCCGTCCATTCCGCCTTGCAGTCCGACTGCCCTGCCTGTTGGGTAGCACACGCAGCCAGCAGCGCCAGTAACGCAATCATCACGAGCCACTTCATGCCCTTAAGACTATGCTGACCACGGAATAAGTGACAAGGCCGGCCTCCGCGGCTCGTCGAGCTTTATTTGACACGGCGCGGCCGTCACCGGAGTATCGGTATGAAGCAGGAACTGATCCGGCCCCAGGGCCGCGAGGTGGGAGGAACAGGAACCCATGGCCAGCAAGCACGCGCAGGACCTTCGGCACCGGATCGATGCGGCCTCCGAGAACTTGAGCCGCCAGCTCCAGGGCATGGACGCCTACCTGGAGCGCTCGGACGCCCCGGGTGAGTGGACGACGCGCGAGGTGCTCTCGCACCTCCTCTTCGAGTCGGGCTTCGACCCGGCGGCCACGCTTTCCACCTTCTCGGAAAGCGACTACCCTGTCGTGGAGATCGCCCCCGGCGACACATTCCTCGACGAACAGCGCCGACAGCTGACGCTCTCCCAGTTCCGGGACGCGCTCGATGCCCAGCGCCGCCGCGTCCTTGAGTACATCGACGGGCTCGAGGAGTCGGCCTTCGAGCGGCGCCGGGCGCGTATTCCCCTCTTCAAGCAGTTCATGGGCACTGACGAGATCACGATCGAGATGTATCTCGGCGCCATGTTCGACTATCACTGGAACGACCACGCGGGCCAGCTCGAGAAAATCCGTCAGGCCGTCGGCCTCGGCAGCGACACGGCCGCGAAACCCGACGGCGTGCGCGCCTAGCACGTCATGGGCGGCGGGCTCGTATCGCCTGCAGTCGATATCGGGGCCGGCCCCGACTCGCACGCGACTGCGGTGCCGTTCCGGACCGAGCTGAGCCTGGCGCCTCTCATCCGGTTCTGGACGCAGCTCTCCGCCTACAGCGAGTTGGGCCGCGGGCCGTTGCCCGGGATCGTCCGCGAAAAGATCAAGCAGGCGCCCGAGCTTTCCACGGCCATCGACGACGTGTCGCTGATCGCCAAGCACCGGCAACTCGTGGATCTCATGATGAGCGCGATGTTCCCACCCGCCTTCTGGGAACAAGAGTACGGCGCGGCGCTCTTCCCGTTCGAGCTCCGGGCGTTCTACGCCACGAGCATATTCCGTCGCACGCTCATGAACGACGACGGTACGCTCCGCGGCCGCGTGAACGCGGAGGAGCAGCGACTCCGGGACGCAAAGCTTCTGCTGGCCTACGAGTTGATTCTCGAGCGCACGTACGGGATCGACCTCGGCGTGGAGATCCCTGTGGTCTTCACGTCCGAGGACCCGGCCACGACGCTCGAGCGCTACTTCCGGCTGGACTTCGACTGGCGCTTCGTGGACGTCAAGCTCGATGGGCCCGCCCCGAAGCTCACCGACGCCATGCGGCGGCGGCTCGAGAGCGGCAATGTGGAGCTCGACGAGCTCCGTGACCTCGTGCCCCCGGAGACCGTCACGTTGCGCGGCTTCATGACGCTCAAGGCCGTCGACGTGACCGATCAGGAGGTGCTGTCCTCGCTCAAGCGCGACTTGATCGACAAAGAGTCGATCGTGTCGAGCGTCCGCCTCGAGAGCCTCCAGGCCAAGCTTCGAACGCTGTTCCGGCGGCCCGGCCTGCACCTGGGCCTGGCCGCGGTGGAGGGCGATCGCGTGCTCGTGCTGAACGACGCGATGAGCCGCGATCACGCCCATGTCTTGGCGGACTCGGCGTACCACAAGACGTCCGAGTTCACCGGGTCGCTGTACGAGCGCGCCGTCATCCAGAACCGGCCCGTCATCATCGACGACCTCGCGGCGTGGCCCGACCGCACGCGGTCCGAGGAAGAGCTGATCGCCGCCGGTGCCCGCACCTTCGTTTGCGCGCCGCTTCACTACCAGGACAGGGTGATCGGCACGCTCGAGCTCATCTCGACCAGGCCGGGCGACCTGAACGCCACGCACCTGCCGAAGCTCGAGGAAGTGCTGCCGCTCTTCTCGATGGCCGTCCAGCGGAGCGTGGAGGAGCTCGATACCCGCGTCCAGGCCATGATCAAGGAGAAGTGCACGGCCATTCACCCGGTGGTGGAGTGGCGCTTCCGGAAGGCCGTGCTCAACACCATCGCGCCGAATGGCGCGAGCGTCTCCGACGCCGCCATGGAGATGGAGCCGATCGTGTTCGAGAACGTCTTCCCGCTCTACGGCCTGGCCGACATCCGCGGCGCGTCCGCTCAGCGGGGAGTGGCCATCCAGGCCGACCTCCTCACTCAGCTTCGCCTCGCCGCCGACGTTCTGCGCGCCGCCCGTGACGAGCGATCGCTCCCGGCGCTCGACGAGCTCCACTACCGGGTCGACAAGCGCATCGGGCAGGTCCAGCGGGTTCTCAACTCCGGTGACGAGATCGGCATCGTCGGCTTCCTGCGCGCGAACGTCGAGAGCCAATTCGACCACCTGAGCACGTTCGGCACTGATGTGCGCGCGCGGATCGAGCTGTACCGCGGGGCGCTGGACGCGCGACTCGGCGTAGTCTATCGCCGGCGACAGCTCTTCGAAGAGAGCGTCTCTCGCATCGCCGAGACCATCTCCGCGTACCTCGACCTCCAGGAGCTGGGCGCGCAGGCCATGTTCCCGCACTACTTCGAGAAGCAGAAGACCGACGGCGTCGACTATCAGATCTATGTCGGCCCGAGCCTGCTCGAGGACGGCCGCTTCGACCCCATCTGCCTCAAGAATTTGCGGCTCTGGCAGCTCATGCTCACGTGCGGCATCGCCGCCCGCGCCCACCAGCTCCGCGACCGGCTTCCCGTCCCACTCGAGACCACCCACTTGATTCTGGTGCAGCACACGCCCCGGTCCATTCGCTTCCGCTTCGACGAGAAGCGCTTCGACGTCGACGGCGCGTACGACATCCGCTACGAGATCGTCAAGAAGGGCATCGACAAAGCCGTGGTCGACGGCACGTCGGACCGCGTAACCCAGCCCGGCAAGATCGCCGTCGTCTACAGCCAGGGCCCGGAGGGCCGCGAGTACCGCACGTACATCGAGTACTTACAGAACCAGGGTTACCTGACCAGCGAGGTGGAAGAGCTGGACCTGGCCGAGCTCCAGGGCGTGCAGGGCCTCCGAGCGCTGCGCGTAGCGGTCGCCCTGGAGAACCCGGCCATCTTGCAGCGCGTGGCGCTGGACCTCGACAGACGCTAGCAGGTCTTTAGCGCGAAGGCGGCGCGCTCATCGTCGAGACGTGCGCGCTGACGACCTTCCAGCCGAGATCGGGGAAGCGCACCCACGTCTGGCTCTGACGGCCGATCGCGTCCTGGCCGCGCACCTTGAACTCGAGGTTCACGGTGGCCAGGTCGCGGCCCAGCGTGAGGATCTCGAGACGGATCCGCTTCTCCTTGATGCCGGGCCCCGGCGGGCGCGCCACGCGGTGCGCGTGGATCTGCGCGAAGCCATAGCCGTGCTCGTTGAACGCGTAGCGGATGGTGTTCGGGCTGTCCCAGAACGTCGCGTCCAGGACCTCGACGCTCTTGTCGATCAGCGCCTGCTCGTAGCGCTCGAACAGCGCGCGCACTTCCGCCACGACCTCGGGAATGTTGACGGTCACGTCCATTATCGGGAGGCCTCCAGCGCTCGCGCGATCGCAACCAGTGCGGCGTCGCTGCCATGGCCACCGACGATCGACAACCCGACCGGCAGGCCATTCACCTTGGCGCCTGGGACGCTCACCTGCGGCACGCCGGTGAGCCCGCCGTGCGCGGCGAGTCCGAGGATGCGCGCGCGCACCGGCTCGAGCGCCGGCAGCGACTGGCCCTTGAGCGGCGCCGGGAATGGCGTCGTCGGCATGCAGAGGATGGTCCCCGGCGGCAGCAACCATGTCATCCGCGCTCGCGCCTCGCTCCGCACCAGCGCGGCCCAATCACGCTCACTCTCGGGGATCGCGGCGGCGCGCGCCAGGTTGCGCGCCACGCTGTACTGCAGCCGTGGGTTGTCGCGCTCGAGCCACGGCTTGAACGTCTGCCATGCCTCCCACGGCTGCAAGGTCCGCTGCGCGCGCGCCCACGTCGTGAGACCGGACGGCGCGAGCAGGTCGTCGCGGACGTCCTTCATCAGGGTCGCGAGCGCGCGCACCAGCGGCTGCAGGACCGCCGCGGTTTCGGCGTCGGCAAGGCCGAACGCGTCGACGGCGACGACGAGCCGCGTGGGGAGCACGGCTGGTATCGGCTCGCCCAGCATCACTTCCGCGACGCGCGCGAAGGTCGCCGCGTCGCGCGCGAACCAGCCGGTGGTGTCGGAGCTCGGCGCCTGCGGCAGCATTCCCGTGAGATCGAGCCGACCATGGGTGGGACGGATGCCGTAGAGCCCGCAGAAGCTCGCCGGCACGCGCACAGAGCCACCGGTGTCAGTGCCGAGCGCGGTGTCGCAGAGGCCTTGCGCGACGGCCGACGCCGAGCCAGAGGACGAGCCGCCGGGTACGCGGTCGGGTGCCGCCGGGTTGAGCGGCGTGCCATCGAACGGGTTCTCGCCGAGGATCCCGAGCGACACCTCGTCGGTGATCGTCTTGCCGATCAGCGTGGCGCCGGCGTCCAGCAGCCGCTGCACGGCCCAGGCGTGGCGCGTGGGCACGGGATTCTGCCGGGTCCAATCCGGATTGCCGCCGCCCGTCGGGTGGCCGGCGACATCGAAAAGGTCCTTGGCGGCGAAGGTCAGCCCGGCCAGCGGACCGGTCGGCGCTCCAGGAATGCGTACGCTCGCACCGGCGACGAAAGGACTGGTCACGGCGAGATTCTACGCCGGAACGTCGAGGAGCACGGACGACGGGGCGCTCCGAGGCGCCCCGCCGCCCGCGCCGCGCAGTGGCTTATGGTTCTACTTGAGTCGTCGTGCTGCCTTTCGCCGTCAAGGCGATGTGAGAGAAGGCGGAGTCGGCCGTCGCGCCATGCCAGTGCTTCTCTTCCGACGGGATATGCACGACGTCACCGGGGATGATGACCTGTTGCTCCGTCTCGGTGGCGATGATGCCCTTGCCCGCGGTCACGAACAGCACTTGATCGCTGCTGTGCGTGTGCATCTTGTTTCGCGCGCCCGCGGCGAAGTTGACGATGCCCAGATTGAAGTCCTTGCTCGCCTCGGGCGTGAGCAGCGTCTGGCGCGTGACCGGGCCGCCGGTGAACAGCGGAGCATTCACCGGTTGCGCCGGGATTTCACTCGGTCTGTGTACCTTCATGAGTAGTCTCCTCTCTCAGTATCCTTCCAGGCAGCGGTCGACCATGGCGCGGCCGCGGCTCCAATCGTACCAGCGGTACAGTCGCATGTCCGCGACGTGCTGGGCGGCCGAATAGAACATGTCGTACTGGAGCTGGCGGCCGCCGAACTCGGTGCCGACCAGGTCCCAGATCAGCTTGAGGAGCTTCACGCGCTTCTCCGTGTCCCCGGCCTGGAAGTAGCGCATGTCCTCGGCGGTGTCGGCGCCGACGAACGCACGATCCGACGAGGGCACGGCGATGAACGCGCCGCCAGCGAGCTCGCGCAGCGTCCGCATGAGCTCCGGAGCTTGCCGGCGCTGAATGTTCATCGCGGCGTAGATGTAGAGCAGGTTCGGCCGCGCGATGCCGCCGCGCACCAGCGGCAACGTCTCGGCGGCGTGCGCCAGCGCATCGATCTGGGCGCCCAGCAGGCCGATCTCCGCTCCGAGCTGCGTCTGCACCGGAGGCAGCGAGTGAATACCGTGGAGCTCCGCCAGCTTGAGCGCGAGCCCGGCGACGAACTCCATCTTCACGGAAAAGCGGACGAGCGTGTGGAAGTTCACCAGGGTGTGGGCGGCGGTGTCGTGCCACTGGGCGTTGACCACGTCCACGTTCCGATAGATGAAGACGTGCTCCCACGGCACGAACACGTCTTTCAGCACGACGACGGTGTCGATCTCGTCGAAGCGCGACGAGAGCGGATAGTCGTACGTGCTCGTCGCCATGGTCCCGTAGGGGCGCCGCGGATAGATGCGGAGCCCCTCCGCGTTGGCCGGGATCATGGCGCAGAACGCGTAGTCCTCGTCCCCAGGGACGAGCGGCGTGATGTAGCTCACGAGCAGGTAATGCGCCATGACCGCCGAGGTGGCGATCATCTGCGCGCCGCGCAGCACGATGCCGTCGTCACGCTCTCTGACCACGCCGGCGTAGAGGAACGGCTCACGCTGTTTGTGCGCGGGCTTCGATCGATCGCCCTGCGGCGGCACCACAGCGTACGGGATGAAGAGATCTTCGTCCCGCGCCCGTGCGTAGAAGCGGAGCAGGTTGTCGGCGAACTGCTTGCCGCCCCGCGCGAAGACGTCGGGCGAGCCCGCGAACCCCGCGAGGATCGACGCGCCCGAGTCGGCGGTGCGCCCCATGACGCCGAACGAACACTCCGACCACGCGCGGTGAATGTGGCGGCGGAGCGCGAGATCGGCCGCGGAGCGAGGGATGAGCCACATGGCCGACGTGCGGGCGCCCGTCGCCGGGTCGACATACGTCGTGGTCTTTGGATCCCAGCTCTCGTGCGCCAGATCGTACATCGCCGCGACCTGACGGATCGGCTCCGCGAAGGCCTTATGCGCGGTCACGTCGGCCACTCGCTCGCCGTCCAGGTAGACGGCGCGTCCGTCGTTGAGGCTCTCGAGGAACTGTCGTCCTGTTCGCATGGTAAGTGGCGGCTATGATATAGCAGCGCCGTGACCCCAAACAGCTTCCCCCACGTCTTCTCTCCGTTCCGCATCGGGTCGGTCGAGCTGCGAAACCGCATCTTCGTCCCCGCTCACACCACCAACTACGGGGACGATCACCTGCCGAGCGAGCGGCACGTTCACTATCATGCCGAGAAGGCGCGAGGCGGAGTCGGTCTGATCATCTTCGAGGCAATCCGGGTCCACCCGACGAGCATCGGTCGCGCCCAAGGCGTGATCGGCTACGATCCGCGCTGCGTCCCGCGTTTCCGGCGCGTCGCCGACGCAGCCCACGATCACGGCGCGCGGCTCTTCGGCCAGATCGTCCACGTCGGTCGGCACGCCGAGGGGTTCTTTGGGCGCACGGCGACGTGGGGCGCCTCGGCGATTCCATGGTCCCCGACCGGTCCGATTCCGCACGAGATGAACGAAGACGACATGGCCGAAGTCGTGGCCGCGCACGTGCTGACGGCGCGTCATCTGAGAGAAGCGGGGCTCGATGGGCTCGAGGTGCACTTCGGCCACGGGCATCTGCTCCAGCAGTTCCTCTCGCCCGCGTCGAACGTGCGGGCCGACGCCTACGGCGGCAGCGAGGAGAACCGGCTTCGCTTCCCGCTGCAGGTACTGCGCGCGGTGCGCGAGGCCATGGGGCCAGATTTTCCGGTCGGGATCCGGATCAGCGCCGAAGAGTTCATGAGCCCCGGCCTGACGCTCGAGGACATGCAGCGGCTCGTCCCGCGCATCGTCGCCACCGTGCCGGTGCACTTCGTGAACGTCTCCCACTCGGCTTATCACGCGAGCTACTCGCTAGCGACCCAGATGGCCGACATGCACTTCCCTCGAGCGGCGTTCCGTTATCTGCCAGCCGGCATCAAAGCGGCGGTCCCGCACCTGCCGGTCTTCGCGGTCTGTCGGTTTAATCGCATCGAGCTCGCCGAGGAGGTGCTCGCGGCGGGCGACGCCGATCTGGTGGGCATGGCGCGCGCCCATATCGCCGACCCGTTCCTCGTAACCAAGGCTCGCGAAGGTCGGCTCACAGAGCTCCGGCCCTGCATCGCGTGTAATCAAGGATGCATCGCGATGGTCGAGCTTCATCAGCCGATCACATGCCTGATGAACCCGACGGCAGGTCGCGAAGCCGAGTGGGGCGAGGGCACGCTCAGACCGGCGCCCCTGCAGCGTCGGGTCCTGGTCGTGGGCGGTGGACCGGCGGGGCTCGAAACCGCGCGGACCGCCGCGCTGCGCGGCCACGCTGTGACCGTGTGGGAGCGCGAGGCGGAGGTCGGCGGCCAGGTGAACATCGCGGGTCGGATCCGATCGCGCAGCGAGTTCACCTACGCCCGGACGTACTTCGAGAGTCAGTGCCGGGCGCTGAACGTGGCGATCCAGTGCGGCGTCCACGCGACCGCCGAGCGGGTTCTCGCGTTCCAACCCGATGCGGTCGTTCTGGCGACGGGCGCCCGTCCCGCGCCCATGGCGATTCCTGGAGCCGTGCGCGTGCACACCGTATGGGATGCACTGCTCGAGCCCGAGACTCTGGGCCATCACATTGCGTTCATCGACGCCGACGGCAACTGGCCATCGGTGGCGACGGCCGAGCACCTGGCCGATCTCGGCAAGAAGGTGACGCTGATCACGGCCGGAGCCGGCTATGGATCGCGCATCACGATCTACAGCATGCTCGCCGTCCGCCATCGTTTCCGGGAGAAGCAGATTCGGGTGATGGCGCTACGGGCCGTTCGCGCCGTGGAGGGCTCGACGCTCGTGCTCGAGGATGTGTCGACCGGCCAGCCCGATCGATTGGAAGGCGTCGACAGCACCGTGGCCGCGGTGGGTAGCGCGGCGGAGGATCAGCTCTATCGCGAGCTGCGAGGCCGGGTTGCGGATCTTCGGATGGTCGGCGACTGCGTGGCGCCGCGCACGGCGCTCGAAGCGATCTACGAGGGCCATGCGGCCGGCCGTGCACTATAGCGACGCGGGGACTTAGATGCCTTTCAGCTTCGCCAGCAAATCGTCGGTCGTCTGAACGTCGCCGAATGTCACCAGGAATTTCCCCAGCGTGTGATTGTGCAGTGCATCCGTGTGATCGGCGTTGCCGTCCGAGACCATGATCGTGCGATAACCCCACATGGCTGCATCTCGTGCAGTCGATTCGCAACACGTGCTGGTGGCCACGCCAGCAACGAGTAGCATATCGATGCCATTCTTGCGCAACAGGTCATCGAGCTCCGATGGATAGGGAATGAACGCCGAGTAGCGGTATTTGATCGCGATCTTGTCCTCGGGCGAGACCGCGCAGGCGTCGTAAATCGGAAATCCGGCACCGGACCTCGCCAGGAGCGACTGGCGCTTCGCCCACCTTGCCGCGCTCGTTGCTTCCCTGCGGTTCGCCCAGTCTTGTGGGTCTGCGATGAGCGCTTCTGTCTGGATCCAGATCACCGTCCCGCCGGCCGCCCGAATTGCCTGGGCCAAGCGATTGACGTTGGGCACGATCGTCCGCGCCTCGGGCGCACAGCCTGGCATGCCGTCGGCCACGAAGTAATTCTGCATGTCAACGACGACGAGCGCCGTCTTGCGCGCATCCAGCGTGTCATAGGCGTTGACCCGGCCGTCCCGTGTCTCCTTCGCCTTGGTCACGAACCACGGATCGATGTTCAGCTCGTGCATGATTCTCTCCACTCGTGAGAGGCGCCCTCGCACACTGCGCTCGCCACCAGATTCAACAGGTCTGATCCTATCAGCGTGCCGAAGCCCTGTCTCGCCCGAAGGCAAAGCCTCAATTTTCGTCAAGGGTCTACCTGTATAGATTCGTCGCAACAGCGATGGCCCAATGTGTGGAACGACATTGTCGCCGCAGCACCTCGGCGGCGAGGGAGAGCTTCATGAAGAAGATGATCCTGGTCAATGTGGTCGCCCTGATTGGTCTCGGCCCGGCGTTGGCGCCGGCGCAGCCGACCACCGGTGGCAGCGGGTTCACCTGCGACACGAAAGGCCCGCAGTCCGACGATCGGACGAGACGCAGCAGTCCGGGGACCAATTCCGACGTCACCACACGGAGTGCGTCTCCGGGCGACGCGCAACGTGCCGGTACCCCGGGCACGTCGTCCTCGGCCCCGACCTCGAGCGAGCCGATCACCAAGGCCGACTGCGAGCGGGCTCATGGCACCTGGGAAGAGATGCAGATGAAGTGCACGCGCTGTTAAGGAAGTGGGTCGGCTTCGACCCCAATTTTCCGGAATTGACGGTTTGTCCAGTTCAGGATAGAGTCCCGCGCGACGACCGGCGGCGTGAGCAGAGGGAGGCAATGGCAACAACACCGGTCCTGGTTCGCTCCACAGGGCACGGCGCTGAAACTCTCCAGTTCCAACGGCTCGAACGGGTCAGAGCGCAACGGCGGGTCCACCGACGCCGCCGATTGTTCGTCGTCGCGCCGCTGGTGATCGCGCTGGCGGGCGTCTTGGGTTTCACTATCACCCGTCGCGCGTCGTTCGACCGTCTCCATTTCCCCAGTGCACCGGCGCCTAACCCAGCGGATGCGTTGCCGGCGGCCCCGAGCTCCGCGTTCGGGCCACCGTCGGCGGTGGTGCCTCCACCCACTCGGCCCGACGCGGTGGAGCGGACGGCGACTGAACCAAGTCGTATCGAGCTCAAAGCCCACCGGCGGGCGCGCCCGCTGCCCGGCAGCCAGGATCGCGGCGCGGTCACGCCCTCACGCGATGAATCACAAGACACGGGGGCCGTCGATCCCACCGCGGCGATCGACTGGCTTCTGAAAACGTCTAGGACGCGTAGCCACTAGCTGTCCACGGAGGAGAAATTGCCATGACCCCCCAGGACATCAGGTCTCAGCGTTTCGGCGTGCGGCTTCTGCGTGGGTTGAACCCTGAAGAAGTGTCGGCGTTCCTCGAGGATGTCGCCGAGGCGTACGGCGAGCTCCAAAAGTGGAATGACGAGCTCATGGCCCGGGTGCAGAGCATGTCCGAGGAGATCCTGGGGCTGGCAGCGCGAGGGAAGGAGCCGTCAGGGCCGACCCCTATCGAGATGCTCAGGACCGCGACCCTGCGGGAAATCGAGGCGTTGCTGCACGACGCTCAGGCCCGCGCGCAGACGCTGATCGACGGAGCGAAGGAGAGCGAAGCTGCCACGCTACGAGAAGCCGAGGCGGCGAAGGCACGGATTCAGACCGAAGCCGAGGCGCAGGTAACGATCGCAAAAGATCGGGCCGCATCGCTGCTCCTGGCCGCCAGGGAAGAGGAGGCGGCCTTACGAAGCGAGATCGCCGGTTTGGCCCAAAGCCGCATTCAGCTCGTCGACGACATCCGCGCCGCGCTGAATACCTATCAACAGTGGCTCGCGACCGTAGATCCGCGCGGTCGGGCGCTCGGTCGGCGAGAAAAGCTCGAGCTGTCGAACGGTGACAACGAGAGTGCCAGCGCGGACGAGGTCAAAGCGGGATAGTCCGGCCTGCTCCGAAAGCCCTGACCCGTCTTGGCGGGCCGGGGCCCCTCCTACCAGCCAATCAAGCAGTGCCGTTGACGCGGGACTGAGCTCTCTGGCGTCCGGGAAAGGCCTGCTTGCGAGAAGCGCCGTGGCTGAGGTACCTTCTGCGGAACCTAACACCCGACAGAAACGGTCCCGGTCCCAGCGAGGGCGCTATGCAGCGATACATCGCGAGACGGGTACTGCAGAGCTTTCTGGCCATCTGGGTCATGAGTCTGATCGTGTTCTCCTTGGCCCGGTTGAGCG
>JACXTT010003491.1_pt1 | contig 24133 bp, 20 predicted proteins | sample 9270951 | NCBI WGS metagenome assembly JACXTT01 (sample SAMN15532306, study PRJNA645909) | rock metagenome | isolation source: weathered quartz diorite | place: Puerto Rico | collected 2017-06-21
ACGCGTGGATCGCCGCCGAGTTCGCCCTCGCGTTCCGCAGCATGCTGGCCTTCGAACGCGAGGCGGACCAGGCCATCGTGGTCGGTGCGGGGATCCCGGCCGAGTGGCTGGACGCCGGCGATGGCATCGGCGTGGACGGCCTCCCGACCTGGTACGGGACGCTCGGCTTCACGATGAAGGGGGACCGCGATACCGTGGACTTTGAGGTCTCCCTCACGGGTGAGGTCACGATGCCCGCGGGCGGGATCGTGGTGCAGCCGCCCGGCGACGCGCCCCTGCAGCGGGTCGTGGTGAACGGCAAGCCCACGACCCGCTTCACGCGCACGCAGGTCACCATCGAGGAACTCCCCGCGAAGGTCCGGCTGATCCGGTGAACCGGGTTCCGATCACACGCGCGACGTGGGCGCGATTCCGCGGCGCGGTCGAGGACTTCGCCAACTGCGAGGTCGGCTGGCGTGCACGAGGGCTCTTTGCCGTGCTCATCGGCCTGCTCCTCGCGTTCAATGGCCTGAATGTCCTGAACAGCTACGTCGGCCGGGACTTCATCACCGCGATCTCGAACCACGACACGGCGGGCTTCACACGCGAGGCCATCGCCTACCTCGCGGTGTTCGCCGCCTCGGCGGCCGTGGGCGCCTTCTACTCCTTCAGCGAGCAGCGCCTGGGTTTGCTCTGGCGCGAGTGGCTCACCCGACGGCTCCTCGGCACGTACCTCGACCGGAGGGTCTACTACCACATGAGCGCCGCGGGCGCGCTCACGAACCCCGATGAGCGCATCGCCGAGGACGTCCGGGCCTTCACCGCGACCACCCTCTCGTTCGTTCTCCTGCTGAGCAACGCGGCGATCACGGTGGTGGCGTTCTCGGGCGTGCTCTGGTCGATCAGCCGGCCGCTGTTCGCGCTCGCCGTCCTCTACGCCGCGGGCGGCTCCGCGCTGACCGTCCTGTTCGGTCGTCCGCTCGTCTGGCTCAACTACAACCAGCTCGACCGGGAGGCCGACTTCCGGGCCAACCTCGTTCACATCCAGCAGAACGCCGAGTCCATCGCGCTCCTGCACCGCGAGGGGCGGATCGGCGCGAGGCTCGCGCGCCGGTTCGACGACCTGACCGCCAACATGCGACGGATCATCGCCGTGAATCGCAACCTGGCGTTCTTCACGAACGGATACAACTACCTGATCCAGATCATCCCGGCCCTGGTCGTGGCTCCGCTCTTCATCCGGGGCACGGTCGAGTTCGGCGTGATCACCCAGTCGACGATGGCCTTCTCGACCCTGGTCGGGGCACTCTCGCTCGTCGTCACCCAGTTCCAGTCGATCTCCTCGTTCGCCGCGGTGATCGCGCGCCTGGGGTCGCTCGTGGACGCCATGGAGCCGGTCCGATCGCCCGCAGCAGCTTCGATCGAGCTGCGCGAGGACGACGCCCGGGTCGCCTACGAGGGCCTGACGCTCCGCGCGCCGGGGAACGACCACGTCCTGGTGAGCGAGCTGTCCGTCGCGGCTCCGCACGGAACGAGGGTGCTGATCGTGGGGCCGAACGAGGCGGCGAAGGTGGCACTCTTCCGGGCGACCGCCGGGATGTGGGAGAATGGACGTGGACGGATCGTCCGGCCCGGACTGGACGCCATTCTGTTCATCCCGGAGAGACCCTATCTCCCTCCGGGAACGCTCCGGGACGCGATCGTGCGGACGGGACGGGAGGACATCGGGGACGGGCAGATCGTGCCCCTGCTGCACGCGCTCGGCCTCGAGAGCCTGCTCGAGCGCGCGGGCGGCCTCGATGTCGAGCGGGACTGGGACGATGCCCTCTCGCTCGCGGAGCAGCAACTTCTCTCGATCGCCCGCATGATCCTCGCCGCCCCTCGCTTCGTCTTCCTCGACCGGCCGCGCTCTGCCCTCGGCTCCGAGCAGCTCGCTCGGGTACTGGGGCTGCTCTCGGAGCGGTCGATCACGTATCTGACCATCGGCAACGGCGACGACGGTCTCGACGACCATGACGCGGTCCTCACGCTCGCCGACGACGGCGCCTGGAGCTGGAAGTCGGTCGAGGCCCGACCCGAAGGCGTGGCAAAGAGCGCCGAAGGATCATGACGATGACACTCCACCCGCTGGCGGGCACCCCCGCCCCCGCTCGCATGCTGATCGACGTGGCCCGGCTCGAGCGGGAATACTACGAGCGCAGGCCCGATCCGGACGACCCACGGCAGCTCGTCCACTTCGGCACCAGCGGGCACCGCGGCACGTCGCTCGACGGAACCCTGACCGAGACCCACATCCTGGCCATCGCCCAGGCCATCTGCGAGTACCGCCGCGGTCGGGGCGTCGACGGCCCGCTCTACATGGGCAAGGACACGCACGCGCTGTCCGCCCTGGCCCAGACCACGGCGCTGGAGGTGCTCGCGGCCAACGGCGTGGAGACCATCATCCAGCGCGAGGACGGCGTGACCCCGACGCCGGCGATCTCGCACGCGATCCTGGTCCACAACCGCGGACGCACGCAGCAGCTCGCGGACGGCATCGTGATCACCCCCTCACACAACCCACCCGAAGACGGTGGCTTCAAGTACAATCCGCCGAACGGCGGGCCGGCGGACACCGACGTCACCGGCTGGGTCCAGGATCGCGCCAACCAGCTCCTCCGGGCCGGCAATGCCGGGGTGAAGCGCGTGTCCCTCGCGGCCGCGATGCGCGCGACGACGACCCGGGCCGACGACTTCGTCCTGCCCTACGTCCGGGACCTCGCCGGCGTCGTCGACATGGACGCGATCCGCGCCGCCGGCGCGAAGCTCGGCGTCGACCCGCTGGGCGGTGCCTCGCTGCACTACTGGGAAGCCATCGCGACCGTCTCTCACCTGAACCTCACCGTCGTGAATCCCACGATCGATCCGACGTTCGCCTTCATGACGCTCGATCACGACGGGAAGATCAGGATGGACTGCTCGAGCCCGTACGCCATGGCCGGTCTGGTGAGCCTGAAGGATCGGTATCAGCTGGCGTTCGCCAACGATCCGGACGCAGACCGGCACGGCATCGTCACTCCGTCGGCCGGGCTGATGAACCCGAACCACTTCCTCGCCGTCGCGATCGACTACCTGCTCACCAGCCGCCCCGGCTGGCCGGCGCGCGCAGCCGTCGGCAAGACCGTGGTGACCAGCAGCATGATCGACCGGGTGGTCCGCCGTGCCCGCCGCCAGCTCGCGGAGACACCCGTGGGCTTCAAGTGGTTCGCGCCCGGCCTGTTCGACGGCTCGATCTGCTTCGGCGGCGAGGAGAGCGCCGGTGCGAGCCTCATCCGAACGGACGGCACGGTCTGGACGACCGACAAGGACGGGATCGTCATGGCCCTCCTGGCCGCCGAGATCCTCGCGCGAACGGGCAAGGACCCGGGAACCCGCTTCCGGGAGCTGACGGGCGAACTCGGGACACCGTACTACACCCGCATCGATGCACCGGCCACACCGGAGCAGAAGGCCGTCCTGCAGAAGCTCTCACCCGAGGCCGTCAAGGCGACCCGGCTGGCGGGTGACCCGATCGTGGCCACGCTCACCCGCGCCCCGGCGAACCAGGAGCCGATCGGCGGGTTGAAGGTGGTCACCACCGACGGCTGGTTCGCGGCCCGCCCTTCCGGGACGGAGGACATCTACAAGATCTACGCGGAGAGCTTCCGGAGTGAGGCTCATCTCGAAGCCATCGTCGGCGAAGCGCGCCAGATCGTGGCGGGAGCCCTCACAGGACGCTGACCGACCCGGTCCGACGAAGTCTCAGCGGGAAACGGCGGCGACCGCCTCGATCTCGATGAGGAAGGCGGGGTGCATCAAGGCCTGGACACCCACCCAGGTCGACGCCGGCGGCTCGACCCCAGCGAAGAACTTCGCGACTCGCGAGGCGACCTGTGCGGCCACTTCGCGGTCGAGCCCCACGACGTAGACCTTGAGCATCGTGACGTCGGCCGGCCCCGCACCCGCGGCGGCGAGCGCCCGGCCGACGTTCTCCAGCGCGACCTCCGCCTGGGCGCCGACGTCGGTGCCACCGAGCGGGCGCCCGCGCTGGTCGCAGGCCGTCTGGCCCGCGACCCAGATCAGACGACCGGGCGCGGCGGTGACGACCTGGGTGAAGCCCAGCTTCGCGCCGGGGAACAGGTCGGAGGGCTGGATGTGCTCGTTCATCGGACACCCGCAACGAGGAGGACCGAGCCCGTCGTGGCGGCGACCCGATCCCTGGAGATCTCGGTGTACTCCGGCGACCGGGCCCAGCGCTCCAACGCGCCTCGGTCGGGGAACTCGAGGAGGACGACCTTCTGGTGCGGCCACGTGCCCTCGAGCACCACCGGGGACTCATCGGCCGCGAGCAAGCGCCCGTCGAAGCCGGCGAGCACACGCATGAACTGCGACACGTAGCGGTCGTACCGGGCGCGGTCATGGATCGAGATCCGTGCGAGTGCGTAGACGCTCATGAGCTTGCCTGTCTCTCCATTTCCGCGGCCATGAGGCTCATGGCCTGCTCGACGATCGCGGGACCGGCGGTCTTCGGGCTTCCCGCATCGAACGGCGGGTCGGGATCGTACTCCATCGCCAGCTGCGTCAGCTTCGCCGCCTCGTCTCCGCGCAGCTTCGCGAGCAGCACCAGGCCGAAGTCGATCCCCGCCGTCACGCCGCCCCCCGTGATGCGGTTTCGATCCATCACGACGCGGCCCTCCACCGGCTCCGCTCCGAACGCGGTGAGCGCGTCGCGCGCCGACCAGTGGGACGTCGCCCTGTATCCCTTCAGCAGCCCGGCCGCTCCCAGGAGGAGCGACCCGCCACAGACGGACGTCACGTACTTCGACGTGGGAGCCCGATCGGCGAGGAACGCGAGCACCTCGGCATCGGTCATGTGCTCCTGCTGACCGAAACCGCCCGGCACGAACAGGATGTCGAGCTCACGGGGACAGGTCGCGAAGGTGGAGTTCGGCTGGATACCGACGCCGGTATCCGAGCGGACGAGGTCCTTCGTCTTCCACACGAGATGGATGTTCGCGAACCAGGAAAACACGGTTGCGGGCCCGATCAGGTCGAGCAGCGTGAGCCCCGGGTACAGAAGCATGGCGATCTCGAGCGGTGGCTGGGTCTGCTTCATCGTCTCCTCCTCCTTGCAGTCGCTGTGTTCGCGGGTAGCGCGCGCTCCACGAGGGCCTGGAACGCCGTCCGGGCGCGCGCGTCGGCATCGGCGGCGCGCAGGAACCGGTGTGCCGCGTGGTGCCCAAGATAGATGCCGCTCAGCTCCCACACGAACTGCTCGACGTCGAGATCCTTTCGCAGGTGGCCGAGATCGACGGCCCGCCGAACGAGATCGACCAGCATGCGGCGCCAGGCGGCTTCCATCTCCAGGATCTTGTTCCTGACCCGGCCCTCGACGTCGTCGAACTCGAAGAGACCGGCCGCCACCGGACACCCGCCCGGCAGCCCGGCGCGCTGCGCCCATCCGAACCAGTTGCGGACCAGCGCCCGGAGACGCGGGAGACCTTCGCCGGCCGTCATGGATGGCCGCACGATGTGCTCCATCGCGAAGTCGCCCATGTGGGTCAGGAGGTCCACCTGGACGGCTTCCTTCGAGCGGAAGTGCGCGAAGAGCCCGCTCTTCGACATCCCGGCCTGATCCGCCAGGACCCCGAGCGTGACGCCGCCCAGACCCGACTCGCTCATCAGGGCCATGCCCTGATGGAGGATCCGTTCACGGGTCGAGGTGGCGGACCGCGGCACGAGGCTAAAAAGCACGACCGGTCGTGCTTTGTCAATCCCGGCTCGGACGCCACCGCCCGCTGCGAGGACCGGACGTCCGCGACCATGCGCGCGAGATCGAGCGGGCCTTCGGGATCCTGAGCGAAGAGCTCGTCGACCACCTGTTCTCGCCCCTCTTCTTCTTCTTCCTCCTGCCGGCCCTTCCCACCCCGGGCAACCGTCGTGCCCGCGCGGCACTGCGGACGCTCGACCGCAACATCCAGGCGATCGTCGCCCGGCGGCGGGCGCAGACGTCGGCCGCCGACGAGGATCTCCTCTCGCTCCTGCTGCATGCACGCGACGGTGGTGGGGAAGGGATGGGCGACCGCCAGATCCGCGACGAGCTGATGACCCTGCTCCTCGCCGGACACGAGACCACCGCGATGGCCCTCTCGTGGACCTGGTATCTTCTCGATCGCCATCCGAGGATCGCAGAACGGGTACGCGGCGAGATCATGCGGGCCGCCGAGGATCGGGATCCGACCATCGACGACCTGCCGCGCCTCGGCTACGTCACGCAGGTGATCGAGGAAGCCATGCGTCTCTACCCGCCGGCGTGGATGTTCACGCGGACGGCGAGGGAGGCCGACGAGATCGGTGGCTACCCCGTCCCTCCCGGGACGATCGTCACGCTGAGCCCGTACCTCACCCACCGCGCGCCGGAGATCTGGCCCGATCCGGAGCGGTTCGATCCCGACCGCTTCACCGCCGAGGAGAGGGAGCAGAGGCCGCGGCTCGCCTACTTCCCATTCGCCGGCGGGCCGCGGCAGTGCATCGGCAGCGACTTCGCCATGACCGAGGCGACGCTCGTGCTGGCGACGATCGCGCGGCGCTACCGTCTCGAGCTGGCGGCCCGGCGGAAGGTCGTCCCCCAGCCGCTGATCACACTTCGCCCGCGGGGTGGTCTGCCGATGATCCCGCGGGCGGCGTGAGCAGCCATCCCGGGGCGTCACTGCGATCGGAGTTCGCGCGCGCGTTCGAGATGCCGCATGGCCTCATCGGGGCGTTTCAGACCATCGCGGTACACCACGCCGATGAGCTCCTCCAGCGCACCATCCGCGGGGAAGGACGAGGACATCTGCTCCAGCAAGGTGACGGCCTCGGCGTCCCGGTGCAGCGCGCGTGCCACGCTGACATACTGGCCCGCGAGCGCGACGTATTGTGCCGGGAGCGCGGTGTGATCGGGCCAGACGTAAGCCTTCTCCAATCCGCCGCGCAGCTCGTCGTAGGCGTCGGCGACCTGCCCGCGCTCGTAGTAAAGGACCGCGTTGGTTGAATACTCGCTCGGAAAGTACCGCATGCGGATCGCCGCCGCTCGCAGCAAGTTGCTCGACGCCAGGATGATCCCGACGCCCGAGAGGCTGGCCAGGGCGAGCGGCCGCCAGTCCCGCCGGGCGACGCGCTCTCGAGCCCACTGGACCGCCGCACCAGCATAGACGAGCAGGACCGCCGTCCCTGGCAGCCGATAGCGGCCGATGACGAACGAGTACATGAGGGCGCCCACCGCGCTCACCAAGAAGTAGCGGAGTATCCGATCGCGCGCGCCGCTCGCATGCTGGAGCCACAGTCCGATCAGCCCCAGCGCGAGCACGTGTTCGAAACGCAGCGAGAAGTGCAGCAGCGGCAGATGATCAACCCAGTAGTACCAGTTGATGTTGTCGATCGCCTCGTAGCTGCCGAAGATCGCGCGCAGCTTCACGGCCTGGAGGGCGAGAAACCGCTGCCAGTCGCCGTGGTACGATGCCAGCGTCAATCGAATGGCGGCCCAGAGATGGCCGTCCGCCTGCTCGAGAATGGGGCGCGTCTCGGGGGGAACCCGCCAACCGAACCCGGAGCTGCCCGGGGCGTTGCCGTGGATGAACACCTCGATGCCGCTCTGTGAGAGGGCGAGCGGCGGTGCACCGACCGTGATGTTCCGGGCGACCAGCGGAGCGAGGCCGAGGCCAACGCCCACCGAGAACCAGAGGAGAGCCCGGGTGAGGGCGCGGATATCGGCGTGAAAGCGTCGCACCATCCACACGAAGACGAACGGCGCGAAGAGCAACGTCGTCTCCCGGGCAAGCGTAGCGACGCCGAGGAGCCAGCCGGCGACGAGCCACCGGCGCGGCTGCGCCTCGTCACAACGGACGAGAGCCCAGAGCATGAGCAGCGAGAGCGTGACGCCGAGCGTGTCGCGGAGAAGAAACAGTTCGAGAAGTTGAAGCGGCCCGTAAAGCGCCGCGGCGAGGCCGGTGAAGAGAGCGGCGCCCGCGCCGAAGAGTCGCTCGGCGAGGAGGAACGCGAGCGCTACGCTGGCGAGCCCGAGGAGCGCCTGGCAGAGCGCGATCGCCCAGAAATGATCGCCGGCCACGAGCCGGAACGCGGCGAGCGTATACGCGTAGAGCGGAGCCTGGTGAAAGATCTGCGCCCCGCCCCACCATCGATCCCAGGTTTCAGGCGGTGCGATCTCCCGCATCCACGTCGTGTATTGATGCACGGGTTCGCGCCCGAGCAGATCGCCACGAAGGATGCGCCCCGACCACTCGTAAGCGAGGGACATGTCGGCCTCCGGCGCGCGGAATTGGTATTCCGCCATGGGAGACCGTGACATGGCCTGGATGTTCACGAGCCGCACGGCGAGGCCGAGTGCAAGGACCAGCAGCAGTGATCGGCGACCTGTCATGCGGGGCAGTGTCTCGTAACGCGGCAGACGCTGCCGGGCAACGTACTCGCACGCGTGGAGCGAAACCGGCCACAGGGACGTGACTGACGAAGATGTGGCGAGTGCTGTACAAGGAAGCCGGCGCTACGGAGCCGAACTGTGAATTGAGCGCTGGATGGGAGACGAGCCATGGCGAAGTTGACGGGGCGATATGCGCAGGTGGTCAGCAAGGGAGGGCCGATCGAGCTGGTGACGCGGGAAGTCCCCGACCCCAGGGCTGGCGACGTTCGGGTGCGGGTGCAGGCGTGCGGAATTTGCCACAGCGATTCGCTCACCAAGGAAGGCCTATTCCCGGTCAGGTATCCGCGGGTGCCCGGGCACGAGGTGGTCGGGCTGGTCGACGCGATCGGCGAGGGCGTGACCCAATGGAAGGTCGGGCAGCGCGTCGGGCTCGGCTGGTACGGGGGCCACTGCGGCAAGTGCGAGCCGTGCCGGCGCGGCGATCATGTGGCCTGCCAGAACCTGCGCATCCCGGGCATCATCTACGACGGTGGCTACGCCGACTACGTGATCGCTCCGGAGATGGCGCTGGCGGCGGTGCCAGAGTCCCTGAGCGGTGCCGAGGTGGGCCCGCTGCTGTGCGCCGGGATCACGACCTTCAACGCGATCCGCAACAGCGGGGCGCGTCCGCCGGATACCGTGGCGGTGCTGGGCATGGGCGGCCTGGGCCATCTCGGGGTGCAGTTCGCGGCGAGGATGGGCTTCGACACCGTGGCCATCGCGCGCGGCGAGCATCATGCCGAGTTCGCGCACCAGCTGGGCGCCCGGCACTACGTCGACAGCACCAAGGAGAACGTGGCGCAGGCGCTGCAGAAGCTGGGCGGGGCCAGGACCATCCTGGCGACGGTGACCAACGCGGACGCGATGTCCGCGGCGATCGGCGGGCTGGGGTACGGTGGTCGATTCGTGATCGTCGGCGCGCCGGCCGAGCCGATCAAGGCGAACGTGCTGCCGTTGCTCATGGCCAGGCAGACGATCGCGGGCTGGCCGAGCGGGACCTCCATCGATTCCGAGGACACGCTGAAGTTCTGCGCGTTCACCGGAGTGAAGCCGTTGATCGAGAGCTACCCCCTGGACAGGGCGCCGGAGGCTTACGAGCGCATGATGAGTGGGAAGGCGCGGTTCCGGGTGGTGCTGGAGACGGGGGCCTGAGGGGCGGGCGCGGCAGCTCACCCGGCGAGCGCGTAGAGCTGCCACTCGTCGGGAACGCCCTTGAGCGGCTGCATCCCGCGGTCGACGAAGACCAGGCCCGAGCCTGCGACGAGGTCCTTCACGGTGCGGGAGACGAGCACCTCACCCGGACCGGCGAGCGCGGCGACGCGAGCACCGATGTGGACGGCGATCCCGCCCACGTCGTCTCCGCGGACCTCGATCTCGCCCGTGTGGAGACCGACGCGCACGTTCATTCCGAGTCCGCAGACGCCGTCTCGGATCGCGCGGCCGCACACGATCGCACGCGCCGGGCCGTCGAACGTGGCGAGCGCCCCATCGCCCGTCGATTTGACGAGCCGCCCGCGGTGCGACCCGACGCACTGGCGTACCAGGGCGTCGTGGTCGTCGAGGAGCGACCGCCACCGCCGATCCCCCAGCGCGCTCGCCGTCTCGGTCGAGCCGACCACATCGCTGAACAGGACGGTGGCGAGCACGCGGTCCGCGACCGCATCACCCCGCCGCCCGGTCAGGAAGGCTTCGATGCTGTCGGCCAGCGCGTCGACATCGCCGGAGCTGGGAAGGTGCTCCCCGGGTTGCTCCAGGAACCGTGCACCCGGAATGTGGTCGGCGAGGTAGCGGCCGAGGAAGGGCGGCACGGCATGGTCGTCCGTTCGAGACAGCACGAGCGTTGGGACGGAGATCGTCGGGAGGATCGCACGAACGTCGGTGGCGGCGATCACGTCGAACATCGCCCGCACGCTGCGCGGGGTCGACGCTGCTCGCTCGACTCGAGCCATCTGCGCACACGCCCGTTCGTTGGACGCCCATTTCTTCGCGAACCACGCCAAGCTGGCGCCCGTTCCCCACCCGCTGGTGATCCCCTCGACCATCGTGCTCATGGAATCGGACCCAGCATACCCGGGCTCGCTCAGAAACCTGGCAAACGTCCCGTACAGGACGAGCGCCAGCGTGCGCTCGGGGTAGGTAGCCGCGAACATGACGCTCATCGGACCGCCTTCGGAGAGTCCGACCAGCGCGGCGCGTTCCGAGCCGACGGCGTCCATCACGATGCGGACGTCCTCCATCCGCTCCTCGAGCGTGGGCGCCCCGATGACGCGCTCGGAGAGGCCCATCCCCCGCTTGTCGAAGCGAACGAGTCGCGAGAAGGCAGCCAGACGGCGGAAGAGTCGGGCGGCGCGTGGGTCCTCCCATTCGAGCTCGAGATGACCGATGAGGCCGGGGACCCAGACGAGATCGAACGGGCCCTCGCCCAGGACCTGGTAGGCGATCGTGAGATCACCGCTCCGCGCGTAGCGTATGGGTGGGGTTTCGTCCGGCATGGATCCCCGTGGAGGAGGCTAGCAAGCGGGGCACTGAGAACACAAAGGGTCCGGAAAATCCCTATCGCGACCGAATCTGCCGGCATTTGCTCGCGTGCCGACGATGCAGCACCATTGCCGCCGACGTCACCGACGCAACGGCTTCTGCGGTCCCGGTCAATCGTGCACGTTCGAAGTCACCGGATGCAGCTGCTTCAACATCCCGTGATCCGTCGGCGCACCCCGGGTCGATCAGAGGTCAGGAGAAGACCATGAGCGAACGCGACGAGCGCCAGATGAGGCATCGCGAGGCCGGCCCGGGCGAGGTCGTCGTTCGCGGGGGTGCGGCCGGGTTCACGCAGGAGATTCTCGCTGGCCGGCACCGGCTCACGGCGGACGAGCCGATCGCTGCGGGCGGCGCCGACGCCGGACCCAACCCCTACGACCTCCTCCTCGCCAGCCTGGGCTCGTGTACCTCGATGACCGTCGCTCTCTACGCGCGCCGCAAGCAGTGGCCGCTCGAGGCCGTCACGGTCCGCCTCCGACACGCGCGGATCCATGCGGCCGATTGCAGCGAGTGTGAGACCCGCGAGGGGATGATCGATCGGATCGAGGTCGACCTCGACCTCGCCGGGCCGCTCACTGAAGCGCAGAGAGCGAGGCTCCTGGAGATCGCCGAACGATGTCCGGTTCACCGCACCCTGACCTCCGAGATCGACATCCGCACGCTGCTGACCGGCAATGACCCTCGGTCGTAGGTCAGCCGCCGTCTGCCGACGTCCCGATCAGCGGAGCGGCGAGAGGTGGTCGGGGAGTTTCTCTAGCCTCCGGAGCGCGCTCCGTGCGGCGAAGTAGCCGCACATCCCGTGAACGCCGCCTCCCGGCGGAGTCGATGCCGAGCAGATGAAGAGGCGCGGGTTCGGGGTGGAGTACGGATCGAGCCGGGCGACGGGCCGGGTGAAGAACTGCCAGAGATCGGCGACCCCGCCGGTGATCGCGCCGCCCACGTAGTTGGGATTCTCGCGCTGTAGATCATCCGTGCGCATCGCGTGGCGCGCCAGGATGCGGTCGCGGAATCCGGGTGCGAAGCGCTCGATCTGCCGCTCGATCACGTCCGTCCGGTCGACGACCGACCCCGGAGGAACGTGGCAGTAGGCATAGCCCGTGTGCTTGCCGGCCGGCGCCCGGGAGTCGTCGAACTGGCTCTGCTGCACGACGAGCACGAAGGGCCGCTCGGGATGCTCCCCGCGCCAGACGGCGGCCTCGCCGGCTGCGAGCTCCTCGAGCGTGCCGCCGAGATGAACGGTCGAGGCCTCGAGGCAACGGGGATCCTTCCAGGGAATCGGTCCGTCGAGCGCCCAGTCGAGCTTGAACGCCCCAGGACCGTACCGGTAGCGGCGGAGCCGGCGAACGTAGCCCTCGGGAAGGACGGGTGCAGCGATGTCGGCGAGCTGCGCCGGGCTGGTGTCGAAGAGGACGATTCGGGTGCTGGGAATGTCCGGGAGCGATCGGACGTACCGTCCGGTCTCGATGGCTCCGCCGAGGGCTCTAAGGCACGAGGCGAGCGCCCGGCCGATCGCCTGTGACCCACCTGCCGCGACGGGCCAGTCCGCCATGTGCGCCGTCAGGGCGAAGAGCGTTCCCACCGCGGCGGTGAGCGGCCTCTCCAGCGGCAGGATCGAATGCGCCGCGCAGCCGGCGAGCACGGCGCGTGCCCGCCGTCCCCGGAAGCGGGCACGGAACGCTACCGTTGCTGGCAGGAGACCCGGCAGTCCGAAGCGGGCGAGCCGGATGGGGTGCCGCGGGATTCGCAACGGGCCGAGGAGATCAGCGAGGAGCTCGTCGGGCTCGCGCAGGAAGGGCGTGAAGAGCTTCTCGTAGGTCCGCGCGTCCTCTCCCAGGTCGCTCGCCGTCTCGTGGAGGGAGCGCCGGAGCAGCACGGCCGGCTCGTCGTCGAGCGGATGGGCGACGGAGGCGGGCGGGTGTATCCAGCTCAGGCCGTGCTCGGCGAGCGGCAGGGTCCGGAACCAGGGCGACAGGACCCCCATGGGGTGACAGCCCGAGCACACGTCGTGCGCGAACCCCGGAAGCGTCAGCTCGGCGGTGCGGATGCCACCGCCGATCTGGTCCCGGGCCTCGAGCACCCGGACGGAAGCGCCCGCGCGCGCGAGCTCGATGGCGGCGGCCAGTCCGTTCGGACCCGAGCCGACGATGACCGCGTCGTCCACCGGTCTCAGCTCTCGCCGCAGTCCCAGGGCTTCCGCTTCGCGAGATCGGACAGCTCCGCGTGGCCTTCCTCGAGGACCCCGCGCGCCGCATCGACGATCCGCCAGTGCAGCGTCGAGCCCAGGATCGGCTGCGCCTCGACGCAGATCGCCCGCAGCTCCCCTTCCTCGAAGTGACACTGCGCCTGGATCCGCTCGATCAGCCGCTCGTCGGCCAGGTGGCCCTCCCCGAAGTTCCATCCGATGACCGAAGCCGCGACCGCCTCGCCGTCGACGTAGGTGTATTCCCGAAAGGCATGCCCGTCGGTCGCCTTCGGCAGCAGCATCCCGAGGATCCGACCCTGGAGGTGCAGGGTGCGAAAGGCCAGCAACCCCGAGTCGGCCTGCACGGCCTGCTCCGGGGAGAGGAAGCGCTCCTGCTGCTCGGGCAGCAGCGGCGCCGCGCGCTTCAGCAGGTCGAGCTTTCGCTGGCTCCCCTTGCGAAACAGCCACGCGTTCCACGCCCAGTTCCCCGCGTAGTAGCGCATCGCCACCAGGAAGGAGACCCTCGACGGCACCAGGTTGCCGATCAGCGGCAGCATGAGCAGCGCGACCACCAGGTACGCCGTGAGAGCCCAGGACCCCACCGCGAAGAGGCTCACCTCCGGGTGGCCGACGAAGAGGAAGAACGCGGCATAGATGCTGAGGACGTTCCACTCGAACACGGCGGCGATCGGCAGATTGCTCAGGATGAACCCGTGCAGCATCAGCGCGAAGAGCATGCCGACGAGCAGGAGCGGCCCCGAGTGCGTGACGAGGAGCAGCGTCAGCGGCGTCGCGAACTCGAGGAACGTGCCCGCATGCGCCATCGCCTTCGCCAGGGTCGACGGCCGGAGGTCGTCGGGGTAGGCGACGAACAGCCGCCGGCGCAGCGCGGCGCTCTTCAGCAGCGGGTTGTTGGCGGTCATGATCGGCACCACGTACGCGAACGCCACCGTGAGCTTTGAGACGCCCGCCCAGAACCAGATGGCGAGCTGCACCCACTTGCAGGCGGCGATCCAGTTTCCGGCGAGCAGGAAGCAGACGAGCATCGCGAAGTGGTGCTCGACCCGCGCGGCGAGGAAGATCGTCCGGTCGCCGAGCCCGCAGAGCGGGAGCAGGACGACGATGGGGATGAGGTGGGTGGCGGCGATCCCGGGCTGCACGAGCGCCCGGAGCAGCGACAGGACGAGCGCCGCGTAGAGGCCGACGTCGAGCCACGTCCGGGTCGTGCCACCCAGCAGCGGCAGCTCCGGAAACGGCGCGAGCTTCGTCGTCCCGGGACGGAAGAAGTGCAGCCATGCGGTGAACGGCGGCCAGATCCTGATCCCGAGGGGCCCACTCATGCACCCGAAGCCCATCACCTCGACGAGGCTGGCCCACAGGAAGGCCTTCTGGAACGCGACCCCCTCGAAGACCCACGAGGTGAAGTTCCGCGGCGTGCCGAGTCCGGGCGTGAAGCTGCAGAAGAACATCCAGCCCAGCACGAAGAGGGACAGCTTCACCGCGTGGAACAGGTACACCGGCCACGGATATCCGATGCCCTGGAGCACGTAGGCGTTCGTGCCGATGCGGACGCGCTCCGTGAACGCCTTCTTCGACCACTCGGCGGGGTCGAACGCGGCTCCCGTGGCGCGAGAACTCATGGCGTGACCGCCTCTCAGACCTCCTCACCCCAGACGGTCTTCACCTTCTCCTTGCCGATCATCTGCGCGGGCGAGTAGCCGCCCAGGTGATGCCCCCCTCCGGGATAGCCGGCGACCTTCCACCCGACGTGGTCGGCGTTGCCGCCGTAGGCGGGCTCGGCGAGGAAGCCGACGATCGTGTGCATGCGCACCGTGGCGAAGAACTCGGCGGCGCCGACGCCGCCCGACGGCCATCCCTCGGCCTTGCCCACCTCCATCGCGGCGAGGATGTCGTCCTGCTGCTCGGGCCCGAGCTCGACGAAGGGCTTCCCGAGCTTGTGCTTCGCGACCCCGTCCAGCCCCGCGAGACCCTTCGCGTAGACGGGCTTCAGCGCGGCGTCCTCGTGCGCGAGCGCCTTGTCGATGAAGTTCACGCAGTTCGCCTCGCGCGCGCCGGGCTCGTGATCGGTGGGGATGATCCGCGCGGTGAGCGCCTCGACCGTCTTCCACTGCGCCTCGCTCAGGACCTCGGGGCGAGTCGATCCCTGCGCGGCGGCGAGTGCGCGGGGGCGCGGCATGCTGAGCAGCGCCCAGAGCGCGCTGCCGTAGAGACCGCTCTGCAGGACGAATTCACGGCGTGAGAGATGGGACATCCGCTCCCCCTTACACGTTCTGCCGCTTCGCCTCGGCGACGAAGTGGTCGGCGACACGATAGGCGTTGGCCAGGATGGTGAGCGTCGGGTTGTAGCCCCCGGAGGTCGGGAACACGCTGCCGTCCACGATCCAGAGGTTCTCGACGTCGTGGCTCCGGCACCAGCGATCGACGACCGACCGCTTCGGGTCGTCGCCCATGCGGCAGGTGCCGTGGAAGTGCATGAAGCCCTTCATCGCCGAGCGCTCGGTGGGGAGGGAATAGTACTGCGCTTCCCACCTGTCGGTCGCGCCGGCGGCGTCGGCCATCGCCATCATCCGCTCCGTGTACCAGCGGTTCATCGCGAAGTCGTTGGGATGCTGGCGATGGGTGATGCGGGGCGCCGGGAGGCCGGCCCGGTCCTTGACGGCGGGGTCGAGGTCCACCTGGTTCACCTCCATCGGGAGGTCCTCGAGGACCGCGGCGATCGCGACGGAGCGCGGGAACTTCCGCAGGTAGTCCTTGAAGTCGTGGCCCCACGCCCGCTTCGCCGGGTACCCGATCTGGCTCACGAGCGCGAACGAGAGCGGCTGGTTCGTCAGGCTGTTCGCCTCCGCGACCACGCCCCCGCGGATGAAGCCGCGCTTCGGGTCGCTCGGATGCAGGTCGTCGACCGCGGCGTGGCTGTGCAGGCCCGTGAACCCGCGCGACGGCTCGTCGATCGTGAAGGCGACGGCGGCGATGTGGTGCAGGGTGAGATTCCGCCCGACGAGGCCACTCGAGTTGGCGAGGCCGTGGCGAAACGAGCCGCTCGTCGACATGAGCAGGAGGCGCGGCGTGCCGACGGCGTTGGCGGAGACGACGACGTGGCGGGCGGAGACCTCGTGCTCCTTCCCCTGCCTGTCGAGATAGCGAACGCTCCGCGCGCGGCCGTCCTTCCCGATGGTGATCTCGCGCGCCTGCGTGTCCGGGCGCAGATCGAGCTTCCCGGTGGCGAGTGCCTTCGGGATGCACACCGAGAGCGTCGTCGCCTTGGCACCGATCGGACATCCGTATCCGAGGCACGCCCCGCCGTGGACGCACTCCGGACGCGTGCCGTACCCGCGTGAGTTGATCGCGACCGGCGTCGGGAAGGGATGATAGCCGAGCTTCCGCGCCGCCTGCATCACCCGGTTGCTCGCGGTGCGACCCGGGTGCGCGGGATTCGGGTATTCCTTCTTCCGCGGCGAGCCGAATGGATTTCCACTCGCGTCGCCCGAGACACCGAAGTCCCACTCGGCCCGCTGGTAGAAGGGCTCGATCTCGTCGTACGTGATCGGCCAGTCCGCGAGGCTGGCGCCGGCAACGGGGCCTTCCGTCGAGAGCACCCGGAAGTCGTCGGGCCGGAAGCGCCACGACCACGCCGCCCAGTGGGTCATCGTCCCGCCAACGCAGTCGGCCATGTAGTTGAAGCGTCCGGTCTCGGTCGGGCTCCGGTCGTCGTAGCGGTAGGTCTCGACCTGATTCGGCGAGAAGACCTCGTCACGGATGATCGTGCGCAGCTCGTCGTCGTGGAAGTCGGCGGGCTGGAGGAACGGCCCGCGCTGGAGGGCCACGACGCGAAGCCCCGCCGCCGTCAGCTCCTGGATCATCACCCCGCCGCCCGCCCCCGTCCCGATCACGCAGGCGTCGAACTCTTCCTTGGCCATCGTGGCCCCCCTTGCTGCGCGCACAGGAGCCCGACGGTCGTCCGGAAGTCAAGGAAAACCCTGCATCCGCCGGCGTGGCTCACGCGTAGCGTGGATGACCAACAAATTCCCGCGGCCTCGAGTCCAATCCGGCCCCGACGACCGCGGAACAGCACAGGAGGAGTGGCCCATGTATTCGCGATCTTCCGAGAACCCAAGCCTACCCCGGCGAACGATCGCCGCTCTGGCGGTCGTCGGGGTGCTGCTCGCCGCCCCGGCCGCACGTGCGGGCTTTCTACCCCTGCCGGCCAACGGCTCGCAGGTGAACAACGACCCCGCCAGCGGGATCGACCCGGGCCAGGACGCCGGGGTCTCCGACGTCGCCGGCGGCGCGGTGACGGCCGGCAAGGTCCCGGTCCCGTGGGCGACCTTCGAGCAGCAGGTGGCCGGCGGTGCGCAGCAGGTCTTCGTCCGCGCGTTCAAGGGCGGGGCGTGGGTGACGCAAGGATCCCCGGCGTCGCTCAACATCGACCCGACCCAGGAGGCCGAGGCGCCGTCGATCGACTTCGCCGGGACGGGACGCACCGTCCCATGGGTCGCGTGGTACGAGCCGGCCGCGAGCTCCGGGTGGCCGACGAACATCTTCGCGAGCCGTTTCAGCGTGGCGGCCAACCGCTGGCTGCCGTCGGGCCAGGGCAAGGGCCCGAACCATCTTCCGTCCCTCAACATCCACACCGGTCGCACGGCCGAGAACCCCTCGGTCGCCGGCGGCGCCACCGTCGCAGGCAACGATCCGGTTCCATGGGTCACCTGGGAGGAGAACGACGGCGTCTCGGATGACAGCACGACGCTGCGACAGATCTTCGTGGCAAAGGCCCTGAAGCAGGCGGTTCCGGGCACGGCATGCCCGGTCGGAACCAAGCCCGTGGGCGGCGTCGACGTGAACGGATTCTGCTGGCAGCAGGTCGGCCTCGATCGGCTGAACCCGAGCGGGCCGCTCCCGTCCGACAGCGGCGATCCGACACTCAACATCGACCCGACCCGCTCGGGCGTCGAGCCGGACATCGCGTTCACCGGTCCGAACGACACCGTGGCGTGGGTCGTGTGGTACGAGGAAGATCCCACCCAGATCGACGGGCTCCGCAGCAACGAGATGGTCTTCGCGGCGAAGATCGTCGCGGATGCCAGCGCCGACGGTGGCTTCCACTGGCTGGCCGTGGGCAACGGGACGGCCGGGCAGACCAACGTCCTCGACACCTCGGGCGTGCACGGCTTCGGCAACTGCGCCGAGAGCCAGGACGCCGAGGACGCGTGCTCGCTCAACGCGATCGCGCGCCGCGACGCGGAGAACCCGCGCGTCGCCGCCGGCACGCTCAAGCCGGGGGGCACGACCGTGCCGTGGGTGGTCTGGCAGGAGGACCTGGGCCTGGGCGACGGCAAGCACGCCGTCTTCGTCTCGCGGCTGGTGGGCGGTGATCATTTCGAGCTCTTCAACGGCGGCCAGCCGGTGTCGAACCCGGCGAACGACGCGACGCGACCCGACATCACGTTCTCGGGCAACGTGCCGTACATCACCTGGCAGGAGGAGATCTCCGACGCGCAGATGACGTTCGGCGGACACTTCGAGGGGTCGGTCTTCAAGCTCGACACGCCGACCGGCATCCCGAATTCCGCGTTCGGCAACGCCAAGGATCCGCTGCGCGCGCCGATCTCGTCGGGCTGCACGGCCAACCCGTTCAACGCCGACGGCGCGAGCTGCCAGGGCGGCGCGGTCGGGACGCCCTTCTTCCTCTACACGGCCGGCGACCCGGGCGCCCAGAAGCTCTTCGCCCAGGCCTTCGCGCCGACCGACGTCTCGACGCTCGCCGCGACCGACGTCACCGAGACCGATGCGACGCTCAACGGCTCGGCAAATCCCGGGGGCGCCGCCATCCTGACCCACTTCGACTTCGGCCCGACGACCAATTACGGCGGCGTCACGGCGGAGGCCCGCCTCGACGTGGCGATCGTCCCCACCGCCTTCGACACGACGCTGAACGGTCTCACGCAGAACGAGACGGTCCACTTCCGGGCCGTCGCCCGGACCGACTTCGTGACCGTCGACGGCCCCGACCAGAGCTTCGTGGTCGAGAACGTGCCGCCGAACATCTCCATCGACGACCTCTCCGACATCGTGAGGCGGAAGGACCTCGACCCGGGTCGCCTGCTCACCGTGCAGCTCACGGTGTCCGAGCCGGCGACCGTCACGCTCGACATCCTGAACAAGAGGAACAAGGCCATCAGCGAGGTGACCCTCAACCAGGCGAGCGCCGGCTCCTTCGCGGCGCAGATCTCGCTGAAGCACATCGAGGGGAGAGTGACCCTCCGTGCGACGGCGACCGACGCCGAAGGCGCGACCGGCACCGCCGAGCAGCAGTTCCGGGCGAGGTAGCTCCCCGCCTCCCCGTGTGCGCGACCGCGTCGGCGGACCACCGCCGGCGCGGTCGTGTTTTCGCCGGCTGAGCTAGGTCTTCATCGGAACCGGCCCGCGACCTCTTCCGCGAAGAGCCGCATGGATCGGACGACGAGCTCATCCGCCAGGCCTCCCACGCCCATCCACAGGAGGAGCCGCTCGTGCTTCAGCCAGTCATCGTACGCGTAGTCGGGGAGCCGCCCGCCCCGCCCCTCGTACAGCTCGTAGCCACGCGGCATCTCGCGCGTGGTCGGCGTGCTCAGATGCTGGAGGATGCCCAGGTCCCACTCCAGTGCCGCGCGCGCGAGCGTCCGCGCCTCGCGGCGGGTGGGCGCGAGGAAGGCGTACTTGAGCACCGTCGTCCGGGCGAGCACCGATCGGGGCTCCAAGGCCGCCGCACGAGCGCCGCCCGATGCGCGCGAGCTCCTCCACCTGTTCCGCAAATGGACTTGCTGGTGCGCACCGCGCGCTAGCTTGCGCGGTCCTCGGTTCACTTCATCGGCGAGTAGTCCGTCGGATCCGCGAAGACGGACTCCATCTTCGTCGTGAGGGCGCCCTGCGCGTCGGAGGCGGCCTTCACCTTCTGCCATTCCGGATCGTGATGAAACGCCTGCCAGTTCCTGGCCGCCGCCTCGCGGCTGGGATGCGCCAGGATGTAGATGAGCGTGTTCTGCCTGAGCGGCGCGTCCTGTGGCTTGAAGTAGCCGACATTCGTGATGCCGTGCTTCTCGAAGATCGCCAGCGTGTGATCCCGGAAGCGCGCGTGCAGTGCGTCGAGCTTGCCTTCGGCCGCCGTGTACGTCCGGATCTCGAACACGCGCGGGCTCGGTTGCGCGTGAACCGCCGACCAGGGCTGACACAGGTTGCCGAGGCAGAAGCCACCCGCAAACAGCAGCGTCGACCAGAGAAGCTTCGGGCGCGTCATTCGCGTCATGGAAGAAGTCCAGCGGAGTCGTTCAACGCCGTGCTCGCCATACGTTCCCCTTCCTTGGCAGTAGCGGTCCACGTCCATCTGAGCGCGATGCGCTCGAGGCGACAAGGGGGGCCGTGCCGGCGACGATCCGTGAGGTCGTTGCGTTACAGGGTCTTCAAGTATTCGATCAGCGCGGCCCGTTCGGCGTGGGTGAGCACGTCGGTGAACTCGTGGCCGGTGTTGGACTGGCTGTACATCCGCGTGTTGTAGATCTTGCGGTCCTCGATCTGCGCGTTCGTCCAGGTCGGTGACTGGACGGTGCTGAACATGTTCCACGCCAGGGAGCCGTTCGCGAAGAGGATGTCGAGCCACGATTCCACGAGCGGCGTCGCGTACGGATCGGCCGGATCGCAGTCCAGGTAGGGCGTGACCCCGGGCGACCCGCACTGCAGGTCGTCGTACTTCCACCCGAGCGCGACCGGGTCGTAGGCGCGCGCGAGATCCGTCTCGTAGCCCACGACGACGCCGGCTTCCGCAGGCTTCGACATCCGGCGCCAGAACAACGGACGCCTGGACGAATCGAGCACGCCCCAGACGGTCGGCACCGAGCCGTTGTGGAAGTACGGCGCCGAGGCCCACACGCCGTAGAGCGGCTGTGCCAGGTATCCGATGAGGTTGTACTTCTCGGCGCAGCCGTCCTGGCCGTAGTAGGCGAACCAGCTCGCCCGGGCCGCCTGCTCGACGGCCCGGGAGTTTGCCGTCATCCGCGCGGGGTCGGTGTTGATGATGTCGATCGGCGTGACGTTCGCCGCCATGCCGGCCAGGACCGGCGACGCGAGGAATCTCCGGCTCTTCACGTAGCGTGGCGCGTAGGCTCCATGACAGCTCGCGCACGAGCCGTTCCCGCCCTCGGGCCGCCGCACGGGATTGGCGCGCCGAGGTGCCCACAGATCGAGCTTGTGAAAGAGGACCGCCCCTTTCCTGGCGAGCCCTTCGTCGATCGGCAGCGGGTAGGCGGGCGCGCGCAGGCCCAGCATCCAGGTATTGGCCGCGAAGTCGTGCTGGGGGATCCAGTCGTAGCCCTGCTGGTACTCCGGCGACGCCGCGCCCGGCATGTACCAGGAGAGCTCGATGCGCGTGGAGTCGCTGCTCATTCCGGCGTCGTAGAACTTCGCCGGCCGGTGGCCGAGGTTCCACCAGTTCGGCGGGTCCTCGCTGCCGGTCGTGCCCGAGATCCAGAGCCCGGGATTCAGCACCATCGCCGGAACGGTGGTCCGGAAATCCCACAGCGTGAGCATGCCGAACAGCTGAAAGTTCGTGATGTTGCCGCTGCCGCGGGCGCGGTTCAGGCTGAGGACGGTGAAGCCGTTGTTCGCGCCGCCGAACTCGCTCAGCAAGAGATTGACGTCGGCGAGGCCGTTGTTGCCGTTCAGCGGGCCGAGCCCCGGTCCATCGGCGGCCGTTCCGACCTGGCCGCTGTGGCAGATCGAGCACGTGATGCCGACGTTGCCGCTCCAGCTGCCATCGGCATTGTGCGGCTGGGTCAGGGCCATCGGCAGCTGACCGGAGCCGCCGTTCGTGAGATTCGGGTCTTCACCCGGCAGCGGGTAGGGATTCCGCTCGGCGCTGAGCGGCGTGCCGTAGCGCTCGGCGACCAGCCGGTCGAAATCCGCGGGACGAGCGGACAGGCCCCAGCGCAGCCACAGCGCGTTGTACTGATCGGCCGTGATCGACCACATGCTCGACGACTGGTTGCCGCTGAATTCCCAGCCGGCTTCGGGGAGCCCGTTGCCGCGGAGCAGCCGGCCGCCGGCGGCCGCCAGCGCGCGCAGCTCGCCGCAGGTCGCCGGCTGCTGATCCAGGCACGCGTACCAGGCGACGTTGAACGCCACCGCCTTGTCGGACGTCGGCATCACCAGCGAGCGCGGATCCGGCGGCAGCGGGGTGTCGTCGGGCCGGTCCTGGCAATAGGTGAACCAGTAGTGCCCGCCGTGATCGCTGCCGAGCAGGCTGGACCGCGCGGCAGCTGACCCGGGAGTGCCGAGCACCAGGCCGGCGAGCAATGCGGCGGACGCGACCAGGTGACGGGCCCGAGAGCGAGCGAGCGCGCGAGAGCTGGGGGCATCGACCATGTCCACGGCGTGTTGGCCTACCAGCTCCGGGTCGGGTACTCGCTCACGCCGACTGGCGAGCGCGAGCGCAGAAAATGAGGATGAATGGCGCCGAGACGGGGGAGGAGAAGGTAGCCTCCCCCCTTGCGCCTTCGAACGGCGGCACGCTCATTGCGGAGAAGACCGCCCAGACCTAGAGTCGGACGTGCCGCCCCCGTCCTGCTCGGGTCGAAAACACGCACCGTCGAGTGGCGAGGAAGCCATGGACGGACCGACTCCCACGACGAGACAAAAGGCTCTCGCGCTCAACCTCGACGCGCGAACGTACGGCACGCTCGCCGAGATCGGCGGCGGCCAGGAAGTCGCCCGCGCGTTCTTCGCCGCCGGAGGGGCGGCTGGAACCGTCGCCACGTCGATCTCCGCCTACGACATGGCGGTGAGCGACAGCCTCTACGGCGCGGCCAAGCGCTACGTCAGCCGCGAGCGTCTCGAAGCGATGCTCGCGCTCGAGTTGTCGCAACTCGTGAGCCAGCTCGGCGAGAAGCGCGGCGAGAGCAAGTGCTTCTTCGCCTTCGTGAATACCGTCGCCACGCGCCGTTTCGGAAGCGACGAGAACGGGCGGGGATGGCTCGGTGTGCGGTTCCAGGCCCACCCGCGGGAGGAGCCGTCCGAGGTCGTCATCCATGCGCACCTGCTCGACAGGGTAGCGGCGCACGAGCAGGAGGCGCTCGGAGCCGTCGGGGTCAACCTGATCTACGGGGCCCACTTCATGCACGACGCACCCGAGCGGCTGATCGCCTCGTTGCTCGACGAGCTGTCGCGCGAGCGCGTCGAGATCGACATGGCGAAGTTTTCCGGCCCCGCGTTCGCGGGCGTCGACAACCGTCTGATGAGCCTCCAGCTCGTCGAGCTCGGCTTGACGGATGCGGCGATGTTCACCGCGCTCGGCGAGGTCGTGCAGCCGTCGGAAGTCCTCTACAAGAAGGCGATCCTCGTCGAGCGCGGTAGCTTCCGTCCGGCGACGAATCTGACGCTCGATCTGCTCCAGCGCGCGATGGAGCTCTTCGCGAGCGACCCTGCGGTGCGCGAGCGCGGCGCGCCCGTCGTCCTGGCCGAAATGACTCTCCGCAGCCTGACAGCGGGAGGCGGAGCTGGACATGAAGACTTCCTGGCGCGCGCGGACATCCTGCGTGCACTGGGCTTCGACGTGCTCATCTCGCGCTTCGAGCCGTACTATCAGCTCGCCGAGTACCTCGCGGGCCATACGGACGGTCCGATCGGCCTCGCCGTGGGTCTTCCCGCGATTCGACTTCTCATCGACGAGAGCTTCTACCGGAATCTCCCGGGCGGTTTCCTGGAGTCCGTCGGCCGGTTGTTCAAACGTTCGCTCAAGATGTACGTCTACCCGGAGCGGGATCCGGTGACGGGACACGTCCGGACCTGGGACAGCGTGGAGCTGCCGCCCCCGTGGCAGCTCCTGCACAAATTGCTGGCGGAACCCGGACACATCGTGCCCAGACCGCCCCCCGACGAAACGTACCCGGCGATCCACCCCCCCCGGGGTC
>JACXTT010003492.1_pt1 | contig 24132 bp, 16 predicted proteins | sample 9270951 | NCBI WGS metagenome assembly JACXTT01 (sample SAMN15532306, study PRJNA645909) | rock metagenome | isolation source: weathered quartz diorite | place: Puerto Rico | collected 2017-06-21
TTCTGCGGAATTCGCAAACGGGACCGTACGTATACCCGGTCAAACCCCCAGAATTCACTAACTGGAGAGATGAGCAACATGCCTGGCAGCATACGTGTGTTCTCTTCAACCAGTCCTATCACATGACGGACATGTACGTAGAGGGCTCCAATGCGCTCAAACTCTTCTCCGACCTCGGCATCAACAGTTTCGCCAAATTCGACGTCGGCAGTGGGAAGCAATTCATTCCGTGTAATTACGACGGATACGTCATCGGCGACGTGATTCTCGTTCGATTGGAGGAGAACTTATTCAATCTCGTCGGCCGTCCCTCCGTTCACAACTGGGTCCAGTATCACGCCGAAACCGGCGGATACAACGTTAAGCTCGAACGCGATGAGCGTGCCGCGGCGAGACAAGGTCCCATCGTGCGCAAGGCATATCGATATCAAGTGCAGGGTCCGAACGCGATGAAAGTCATCGAGAAGCTGATTGGGAAGGCCCCGCCGTCCCTCAAATTCTTCAACGGCTGCACGCTGACGATTGCAGGTCGCAACGTTCGTGCGTTGCGTCACGGTATGGCGGGGCAGCCGGGGTTTGAGTTGTTTGGCCCGTGGGCGGACGGCGAGGCGGTTCGCATGGCAATCGTCGAAGCGGGCGAGGAGTTTGGACTTCGTCAGGTCGGCGCTCGCGCTTACTCGTCCAACACGCTGGAGTCGGGGTGGATTCCATCTCCGATGCCCGCCATTTATTCCGGCGAAAAGACGAAGGCTTACAGGCAGTGGCTGCCGGCTGATGGGTATGAAGCGAAGGCATCGCTTGGCGGCAGCTTCGAGTCACCCAATATCGAGGACTACTATCTGACTCCTTACGATCTCGGTTACGGGCACATCGTAAAGTTCGACCATCAGTTCATCGGCAGGGAAGCGCTCGAAAAGATGGCAGGAAAGACGCACCGCCGAAAAGTCACGTTGGCGCTGAATGGGGACGATGTGACGCGCGCCATCGGAACGATGTTCCAGAAGAGCGACCGGGCCAAGTACTTCGATTTTCCATCGGCTGTCTACGCCACTTTGCCGTATGACAAGGTGACGAAGAAAGAAAAGACGATCGGTATTTCAACATGGTGCGGCTATAGCTCGAACGAAGGCAAGATGCTCACGTTGGCGATACTGGATGCCGAGCATGCCGAAATCGGCAGCGAAGTGACTTTCGTTTGGGGTGAATCTGGCGGCGGAACGTCCAAGCCCACGATTGAACGCCACCTGCAGACCGAAATTCGCGCGATTGTTAGCCCCGTTCCCTACGCGGACGTCGCACGTACGGAGTATCGCAAATAATCGCGGTGAAATCGGAACAGAAATTGCTTTGCCGCCGGCATGGTGTGGGAGAGGCGATACAATGGCGTTTATGAAAATCCCCAAACCAGCGACAGTCCAGGATCTGCTCCAGATGCCCAAGGATGGCCGCGTTTATGAGCTCGTCGATGGAGAAATCCTCGTGAGTCCCGCGGGTATGCGGCATGCGGAAGTCGCGGGAAAGATTCTCGCAATTATCGCGACTTTCTTGGAAAACTCGCCGATTGGCAAGGTCTACACACCTGACGTCGGTATTTCGCTCCCGAACGGCAATGTTCGCTCGCCCGATGTAACGTTTATTCGAAATGACAAGCTGCCTGGAGGCAAATCGCCTGAAGGTTTCGGAGAACTGGTGCCGGATTTTGTAATTGAGGTGCTTTCCCCGAGTGACGGCTTGACGGAAGTTGGACGCAAGATCGGAGAGTTTTTGGAATGCGGAGTTCCACTCGTTTGGCTTGTTGATCCTAAGGCAGAGACCGTTACGGTCTACAGATCTTTGTCTGATACGCAGCATTTCACCGCAGGCGAGACCATTACGGCAGATGCAATTCTTCCTGGATTCGCGTGTAACGTTTCAAGGTTTTTTTAGAACTCCTCCTATTCGTGACGCAATGCGATCATCGGATCCACTTTCAGCGCGCGTCGCGCCGGAACGAAGCTTGCCAATGCCGCGATGGCGATGACAAAACAAGAGAGCCCGACGAACACGACGGGGTCGTAGAACGGTACGCCGTGCAAGAAATCGCTTGAACCAGGAAAAGCCAGTCGCGCGTGAAGGACCCAAGAGACGGTCATCGCGCCGGTCAGGCCGAGCAACGCTCCGACGAATACCGGTGGCAGGCCTTCGACGATAATATTTCGCAGAATCGTAGCCGACGGCGCGCCGAGTGCTATGCGGATTCCGATCTCCTTGGTTCGCTGTCCGACCAAAAACGCCATGACGCCGTAGATGCCCACAGCCGCCAAGGTGAGTGTTAGAGCTGCGAGAACCGTCACAAAGTAAGTGAAGAACCCCGTGGCGAATCTCAGAAGGGCCAACGGTCCCTCCTCGAGGCTTCTCATTTGCAGATACGGGAGCAAGCTCGCGTCCACGCCTTCAAGTGTTTTCCGCACGGCTGCAAGAGCTGATTCTCTATCGCCCTGAATACGGAACAATAGCCCGCTTAATCCGCTATCGTTGGTCGGAAGATAAACATGCGCCGGGTCGATTCGAGTGGGGTTCGCAAAACGGACATCTTTTGCAATGCCGACTACCTCGAATTCGGTGAAAGTGCCGCGGAAGGCAAGATCCAATTTTAAACGTTTCGATAATGGATCCTCTGCCGGCCAGAACCGCCGCGCCGTCGATTCACTGATGATGGCGACATGCGCGCCCTCGCGCGCTTCCTGCTCTGTGAACCCGCGGCCGCGCACGATCGGAATGCTCAAAAGATCGAAATAGGAATCGGCGGCATAACTCGCCAGGGTCCGGTCTGCTTTTCGGTCGACGATGATCGGTGGCGTGTATGTTCCGTAAAGAGGCGCGTACCCTCTCGTCACACTGCGTATCTCGGGCAGAGTCTTTAGACGATCGATCACGCGATGTTGACGGCTCACGGCCTCAGGACCACGGCCGAAATCCGTTCCAAGCGTATATACGGTACGGGTCTCGAAGCCTGGATCCGAGTTTTCCAAGCGCAGGAGTCCGCGCATCAACAGGCCTCCCACTAGGAGAAACAGCACTGATATCGTCACCTGCGCTGCAATGAAAATGCTCCGCAGCCGCGACCGCCGCATTCGTTGGCCGAAGAAACCGCTTTGGTCTTTCAACGAGCTTGCCAGTTCGGGCCTAGTGATCTGGAGCGCGGGCAGCAACCCGAACAGCATTGAGGTGATAACGGACATCAGCATTGCATATCCATAGACTCGAATGTCCGGTGTGAGATCGAGTCTCACTGTGGCTCCACCGATGAACGGGGCGGCGATACTCGTTGTAATACGGCTCCATAGGAACTGGATCGTCCACGTCGAAGCGAACAAGCCGGTAATGCCCCCGAGAATCGCGAGAAGGAAACTCTCGGTCAACAACTGCCGAACGATTCGCGTTCGTCCGGCACCCAGAGCGAGCCGAATTCCGATCTCACGCTGCCGGGCTGTACCGTGTGCCAGCATGACGTTTGCGAGATTCGCGCACGCAACGAGCAAGACCAAGCCGACGACAAACATTGCCGCTGCCGCTGCGATGCGAAAGCCATAGTCATCGACGTTGCCGAAGAGGGCCGTGCGTTCAATGGTAACGGAGCTTGTTTTGACCGGCTCCGGCTTTGTTCTCGGGAACTGACGGAGAAGCACATCGACCTGGCCCTGCGCGGCTGCCAACGACACGGCCGGCTTGACGCGCGCCAGCATGTTGAACTTGGAATCGTCCGAGCCGTTCAACCAATCGAGATTACGCAGGTCTTGAGCCTCGAGGACGCCCCAGAAATCAGGCACGATCGGAGTCAACGTTGTTCCCGAAAACGCTTCGGTAGCAACGCCGATTACCGTAAAAACGGCATTCTTGGTCTTCAGCGTCTTCCCGAGCACCTGCGGATCGGCATTGAATTGCCGCACCCAAAATAAATGGCTAAGCACGATGGGATTGGTTGCGAAGGCTCGCCCCTCATCCGCCAAGAATGTGCGGCCGGCTTCGGGCCTGATGCCGAGAACATCGAAATAATTTACCGAAACGATCTCGACTTGAAACTTGCCGAAATCGGAGACCACTGGTGACACCATGCTCGACGCCACGACGCCTGTGAATGCATCACTGTGCTCACGAATATAGCCGTACTCGTCATACGAAAAGCGGTATTGCTGGTCGCCGCGGTAGCCGTCTTGAAACCAACGTTTGAGGCGGACCACTTCGTCCGGGTGAACGACGGGCAGCGGCCGAAGCGCTACGGCGTTATATACGGAGAAGAGCGCAGTGTTGACGCCGATGCCTAATGCGATCGTCAGGACTGCTGCCATCGTGAAACCTGGATTCTGTATCAGCCTGCGTGAGGCGTATCGAAGGTCCTTGATCACATTGTCGAGCGCGTTCAGGCCAAGCATGTCGCGACTCTCTTCCTTTCGTTGTTCAACTCCTCCAAACGCCCGCATGGCCGCACGCCGCGCTGCTTCAGGCCTCATGCCTTTGGCGATGTTCTGTTCCACTTGCCTCTCGAGGTGGTACCGGATCTCTTCGTCCAACTCGAGTTCCACGGTGCGGCGTTTGAATAACGTGCGCAGTCTTAATCGAATCGCCATTTGAGTTTTGAACGACCTTCCTATTCGTATTTGAGCGCGGTCATCGGATCAATTCGCGTGCCACGACGAACCGGAATGAAATTCGCGATAGTTGCGATCATCGCGAGAAAGAGTGAAACGGCAATGAAGACGCCCGTTTCCGTCGGCCTGACTTCAAACAAGTAGGGTTGGAGCAAACGCATGAGTGCCCAAGCAGCCGCGAGACCCGCGGCAATGCCAGCGCCAATCGGAACCATCGAACGGCTGATCATCAAGCGGAGCACGCTCCAGCGCGTTGCTCCGAGAGCCATGCGGATACCAACTTCGCGCGTCCGCTGCGCTGACGAGTAAGACGTCACGCCGTACACGCCCGCAAGCGCGAGTAAGAGACCGGCTCCCGCAAAGGCAGCAAACAGAATCGTCCGGAATTTCGAGTCGAGAAGAGTCCAATCCTCAGAGAGTGCCGTTTCCATGGACCACCGGTTCGTAACGATGACTAAAGTGTCGCCGATCGAGGCGATCTCACGCCGGATCATTGAGCCGATGTTTGCTCTACCGTCGCGAGCTTTAACAAGGAGGATCCCGCATTGTTGGCACGAACGAAATACCTGTGCCTCCGGAGATTTCGTCAGACTCGGCCTTTGATCCCTCACAACGCCGCCTATCGTCAGCCACGCACCGGGATTCCATTCCCAGCCCAGTCTCAAGCGCCTGCCGATCGGATTAGTATCCGGCCAATATCTCCTCGCGAATGTCTGATTGATAATCACAACATCCGGATCACCATCTTTAAAGGTTTGTCCCTGGATGAAAGGTATTTGAAGCGTCTTGAAATACTCGCTGGTTACTTGGGTGTCGAGGACAAGCGCATTCTCTCGTTGTGATTGTCCTTCGAGCCAAAATCCCATGTACGCGCCGGAAAAGACGGGACCGCTTCCGACCATACTGACCGATTCCACTTCAGGGTGTTGTTTGATGCGCTCAATGACTGTGCTGCGCAAGTCGCTCGCTGCGGTTTGCGTGCGGTAACGCAGAGGTATGTTGAGCCGCGCTCCAAAGACGTCATGCGGTTCAATGCCGAGCGGAACGTTGACGAGATTCCAAAAACTCGTGCCTATCAGCGCGGCTCCGATCAGCAGCAGTGCCGCTAATCCGATCTCGATGGCGACTAGTCCGTGGCGTAGATAGCGGTTGCGGGAATTCTCCGACGCATGATGCGCCCCTTCTTTCAACGTGTGTTGCAGATTTGGCCGGGAAAAGGCGAAGGCTGGGAAGACACCAAACGTGATAGACGTCATCATCGTCGTTATCAATACAAATCCAACGACGGTAGGGTCGACATAGATTTCTTGAACGCGTGGAAATCTTTCTGGAATCCATAGGAGAAGCAATTTCGTTCCTGCATATCCGGCCAACAATCCGAACGCGCCTCCAACGAGCGCGAGCAGAAGACTCTCTGTAAGAAGTTGCCTCACCAGCCGGCGGCGGCCGGCGCCTATCGCGGCGCGAACGGCGATCTCGCGTTCACGCGTGATGGTACGCGAAAGCATGAGATTCGCCACATTGATGATGGCGATTAGAAGAATGAAACCGACGCTGCCAAAAAGCAGAAGGAGCAGTTTCCGATTGGACGCGTCGACTGGCGTCAGGGGCTGAATTTGCACGTATCGCAGGACGCTACTTCCCGGATGATATTCGGCTTCAATTTCCTTGATCAGCGAATTGGTTGTGGCCTCGGTGCGCTCCTGAGTCATTCCTGGTTTCAACCTGCCGATCAGACCTCTCGGAACCTGACCTCGCTCAACCGGAGTGAAGATTTCCGCGTCCGTGTTTATTGGAGCGCGGAAACCTTCCGGCATGACACCGATAATCACAATGCCGCGTTCGGCGAACTTCAGTGTTTTGCCCAAGACATTCGGGTCTCCACCGAGACGGCTTTGCCAGAAACCGTGCGTCACTATCGCAGGGTTTGGTTCGGCGACCGCCAGGTCGTGTTCCGTGAATTCTCTACCGATCCGCGGCTTGGCCTGCAACACGGAAAAGTAATTGAGAGGAACTCGTCCGCCAATGATCACTGGGGTATCACTGCCATCCATGAACGTAAACGGCGCATATTCAAACGAAGTGAGGCCGTCAAACACGCGTGTGCGATCCGGCCAGTCCGTGCCTTTTGGCGGAGGTACGTATTGGCGTCCATTGATCGTTGCACCTCGTACCTCGGAAACCACGACGAGACGGTCGGAATTTCCGTATGGAAGCGGGTGAAGAATAACGCCGTTGACAACGCTGAAAATGACCATGATGCCGCCGATGCCTATCGCGAGTGTGAGCACTGCTATAGCCGTGAAGCCCGGGCTTTGCTTCAGCACGCGGCTTGCATAACGAATGTCCTGATAAAAGGTATCGAGTAGGTTCAAGCCCCGAGCATCACGACACTCTTCCTTGCTCTGTTCCACGCCTCCCATCGCGCCAAACGCTCTGTACCGCGCCTCACACGGGGTCATTCCTTGATTGATGTAATGTTCGGTTTGCCGTTCGATGTGGAATTGAAGCTCATCGTCGAGCTCCTCCTCCACGCGCTGACGGAGAAAAACCGAACGCACTCTCATCAGAAGCTTGTATGTTGAACGTCGAATGTTCATCGTTCAGGCCTCCGTTAGCTTCACAACATGAGTGATAGCCGCGGACAGCCGGTTCCAGTTCGCCGCTTCTTTTTCGAGTTCTTTGCGTCCGGCGCGAGTGAGCGAATAATACTTCGCGCGCCGATTGTTTTCGCTCGACGCCCACTCCGCCTTGATCCAACCTTCTTGCTCGAGTTTGTGGAGCGCGGGATAAAGCGATCCGTCGCTGACTTGAAGGACGTCGCCCGACACTTGTTTCAATCGTTGGCTGATCGCCCAGCCATGCATCGGCTCGAGTGCAAGAATTTTCAAGATGAGAAGGTCCAGAGTTCCCTGGACAACGTCCTTCGGTTTGCTCACGTCGACTTACCTCGGTTACCGAGATAAATACACCTCGCTCCACTCGGTAAGCAAGAGGAAAGTTTATTCGCTGATGTGTGGTAAGTTCCCGGCATGGCTGAAGCCGTAGACCTCAAGACTCAGATGAATCAGTTGATCCGGGGATACTGGACGACGCAGGCGATCTACGTTGCGGCCGAGCTTCGGATTGCCGACTTGCTTGCGGATGGATCGAAACATCCGGACGAACTTGGTAAACACGCCGGCGTCAAAGGCGACATGCTTTATCGCGTGCTGCGTGCACTGGCTGGCATCGGAATTTTTGCTGAAGATGCTGATGGCCGTTTCATGCTGACGCCGCTGGCGGAGACTCTTCGCGGCGACAGCGGGCAGCGCGCATACGCGAGGCTGCACGGCCAAGAGCTGTATCAGTCGTGGGCAATGCTGTTGGATGCGGTTCGAAGCGGCGAGGCTGGATTCGTCGAAGCCTTCGGTATGCCGGCGTTCGAATACTTCAGCAAGCATTCGGAGCGTGGTGCTGTTTTCGATAGAGCCATGACGGGTCATCATGGCGCTGAAGCGGATCCGATGTTGGACGCTTACGATTTCTCCGGATTTAACGACATTGTCGATGTCGGAGGTGGGAACGGCTCCTTGTTGACGGCCATTCTTAGGCGGCATTCGCAGATGCGCGGGGTGCTTTTCGACTTGCCGCGTGTGGTCGATCGTGCTCAGTCGGCAGTAGAGGTTGCCAGTCTTCGCGAACGGTGCCGCTTTGTGGGCGGAAGCTTTCTCGAGTCGGTTCCGGCCGGAGGGGATGCTTATGTGCTCCGTCACGTTGTTCACGATTGGCGTGATGAAGACGCTGCCACAATCCTGCGGAATTGCCGGAACGCAATGAAGCCAGACGGGAAGATTTTGGTCGTCGAGATTGTCGTTCCTGCCGGCAACGATCCAAGCTTTGCGAAATGGATGGACCTCATGATGGTGACATACGGAGGAAAGGAACGCAGCGAGAAGCAGTATCGCCAGCTGTTCGCACAAGCCGGACTGCGGCTTACGCGTCTCGTTCCGACGAAGGATGTGATCAGCGTGGTCGAAGGCGTGCGCGGGTGAAGAGAAGTGATAAGAGCGGATCACGTCGGCAGTCTCTTGCGTCCCAAGCCCCTGTTGGACGCACCTAACAACGTCGAACTTCAGAACAAATCCATTTTGGATGTTTTGACCCGGCAAAAGGATCTCGGCTTCAAAATTTTCACCGACGGCGAGTTCCGGCGCCGCGGTTTCATGAGCGGCTTCTATGACTCCGTTCAAGGAGTCGATATGGATGGATCGATCGCTCGAGGCTGGCAAGGCGGGCCCGCGAGCGCACGTCTCATGGGAGTGGTTGTCGAACGAATCAGGCAGACGAAGCGACTCGCCAAGCACGAGGTCGACTTTCTGAAGCAACATTCGCCGGGCGATATCAAGATGACCATCCCTTCGGCAAATCAATTCCCGGCGATCGCTTATAAGAAAGGTCTGAGTGACCGCGCGTATAAAACTTATTCGGACTTTCTCTGGGACATCGTTCCGATCATCAAATCCGAAATCGAAGCGTTAGGGAATGAAGGCGTGCGTTATATCCAGCTCGACGCCCCGCGATACAGCTACTACATCGATCCCAAATGGCGGCAATACGTCCGGGACGAGATGGACGTCGATCCCGAGCCAGCTCTCGATGAAGCGATCCGTGTCGATAACGCGTGTGTTCAGGACGCAAACCGCGATGGGGTCCTGTACGCCATTCACCTTTGCCGCGGAAACAACCAGAGCAAATGGTATGCGGAAGGCGGTTATGACCCGATCGCAGAAAAACTGTTCAACCAGCTGAACGTCGATGCGTTTCTGTTGGAATACGAATCGGAGCGCGCCGGCACGTTTGAGCCGCTACGATTTGTACCACGAGGAAAAATTGTTGTTCTCGGACTCGTGAGCAGCAAGGTTCCTGGAATGGAAAGCCAGGATGAGTTGAGACGGCGGATCGAAGAGGCCAGCCGTTACGTGCCGCTCGAGAACCTCGCGCTTAGTCCGCAATGCGGGTTTGCCTCGACGATGGAAGGAAACCGGCTCAGCGAAGATGACCAGTGGCGAAAACTCGAGTTGGTAGTCGAGACCGCGCGCAAGGTGTGGGGGACCGCGTGAACCAGTTCATTTGTACGACGCGACGGTTTCGTCCTGGCCTTCGATTCGAAATCGCGTGTCTTCACCTCCGACGACCTTCCACGCTTTGCCGATCAAGCGAACAATCTCCTTCTGTTTCGTCTCCGGCAATGTGTTCCAGCGCAAATCCCAAACGACAACGAGAGTCTGTCCTTCGACTAAAATCTCGCGCTGTCCGACTCGACGATATTCGGAGCGCCCCATTGCGCGAAGAAATCGCAATTTGTCGGTTGGACCGATCGTTTCCAGCTCCGTACGGAAGAACACGCGCGGCACAATGACAAAGCCGATCACGCTCGTCACCACGGCAATTACAAGGATTTGCCATCGTAGCTTCCTTTTCGCCGGAGGGCCGGTTTCCACAACGGTGGCAAACTTCGCCCCACACTTTGGACAGGTTTCCTGTTTTTCATCGGTTCGATGTCCGCATTGCTTGCAATACATTTGGGCGTACTATATGGCGCATCTGGAGGCGATGCATGTCTAAAACTCTGTTCAGCTTCCTCCTCATTGCTGTGGTGACGGTCGGCGCTCGCCAGCAAGTTCCGCAGAAGTTTCATCTACAAGAAGCCACGATCGATCACATTCAACAGGCGATTGTCAAAGGTGACGTCACCACCGGCGGCGTCGTCGAGCTGTATTTGAAGCGCGTCAAGGCCTATAACGGCACCTGCGTGAACGAGCCGCAAGGTATTCTCGGGCCCATCACAACGATTTCACACGCCGGAAAGATCAATGCACTTTCGACGCTCAACCTTCGGCCTGCGACACGAAAGGCCTGGGGTTTTGATGATCGGAAGGCCCGCACGTTGACCAATGCGGCCGACGATAATCCGAACATGCCCGACGCCCTCGAAGTGGCCGCGGAGCAGGATCGCCGATTCAAGCAAACGGGCCGGTTGGTCGGACCGTTGCACGGTGTCGTTATGGCAATCAAAGACCAATACGACACGTTCGACATGCGCACAACCTCCGGCGGCGACGTGGAATACGCGAACGATCGTCCTCCCGATGACGCAACCTTCGTCAAGCGGCTGCGCGATGGCGGAGCGATCATTTTGGCGAAAGCGAACCTTGCGGAATACGCCGTCGATGGCGCCCGCAGCTCCTTTGGTGGCACGTTCTGCAATCCATATGACACCGAACGCGAACCCGGTATGTCGAGTGCGGGCTCAGCGATGTCGGTAGCCGCCAATCTCGTGACGTGCGCGATCGGCGAGGAAACTGTCGTATCGATTCGATGGCCTTCAGCACTCAATAGTCTCGTTGGCCTTGCGCCAACGCAGGAGTTGGTCAGCCGCAACGGCATGATGGGCGCAGGTCTCAATATGCGGACCGGCCCGATGTGCCGCACAGTACAGGATGCGGCCAAGATACTCGACGTGATCGCCGGCTACGATCCTAAAGACGAGATGACTGTCCACAGCATCGGCCGCACGCCGGCGCAGCCTTACGCGAGCGTTGCCGGCGCGCGGCGGCTGGATGGTGTGCGCATCGGCGTTGTCCGCGAATACATGAGCAAGAAGCTCTTTTCGAAAGCCGATGAAGAAAGCATCGACATTGTGGAACGTGCCATTGGCAATCTGCGTGAGATTGGCGCAACCATCGTGGATCCCGGTTCTGAAGGCGTGTTGTTTCAGTCGTGCATCGTTCGTTATGCTCCCGAACTTCTCAATAGCGCACTTGTGCGCCAATCTCAGGCGACCTCCGACCAAATTGCAACACTGCTGGCCATGCGTGCCGATCCCACGAAGGCACCGCAAAATCTTTCGCTACGTAACCTCGGCGGGTTGGGCGCGCAAGGCGAAGGGAAGTACATGATCAATCGTTATCTGCAGGAACGTGGCGATGCCAACATCAAAAGCAATGCGGATCTGATCGCCAAGGCGAAGTTTTATCAGGATCCGAACTTTCCCGATCGCAAACAAGCGCGCGAGGCCGCGGAGCGCGCTACAGTCCTGGACACCGCGGGCCGGCTTCAAACTCGTTTTGCACTCGAGACGCTATTGCGGCAGTGCATGCAAGAACAGAGACTTGATGCGTTGGTCGCTCCGACTTCTACCGTTCCGCCGCGAAAACTGACGGCGCCTCGTGAGCCGGTCGTGAACGGACGCAACGCGATCGGTTGGTCTTTGATTGGTCAGCAGGGTTTTCCGGTAATTACCGTGCCGGCGGGTTTCACGACCGCCATCTGGGACCGCATAGCCGACGGCAACGGCGGCACACGCTTGGTTGGGCCGGTATCCGCCAAGCTGCCGGTTGGTGTCGACTTCATCGCTCGTCCGTTTGATGAGGCCCTGCTGTTCCGCATCGCCTCTGCTTACGAGGCTGCAACGAAACATCGCACCCCTCCTCCGGATTTCGGCGCACTGCCGGGCGAACCGTGAGAATCAGTTGCCTTCAAGCGCCTTAACGTGGGCAGTGACACTTTCGGCCAGGCCATCCAGACGGTATCCGCCCTCAAACACGGAAACGAGGCGGCCGTGACTGAATTCGTCGGCGAGCTTGACAACGACGCGGGTCATCGCAGCGAAGCCCTGAGGTGTAATATCGAACTGCCCTAACACGTCGTTGCGCATGCTGTCGAAACCAGCACTGACAAGGATGAAATCCGGTTTAAACTTTCGGGCTGCTGGAACCAACTGGGTTTCGAAAACCTGTAGGAACTGTGCGTCGCCTGCGCCCGGAGGCATTGGTACATTCAGGATCTTGCCGGCTCCCGCTCCTCGGCCGGTTTCCGCGGCCGATCCCGTGCCGGGGTACGCGCCATAATGATGGGTGCTGAAATAGAAGACGGATCCATCCTCATAAAAGATGTCCTGAGTTCCATTGCCGTGATGGTAGTCCCAGTCCACGATCAACACGCGGCCGATGCCGTGCTTCCTTTGCAGATATCGGGCTGCTATGGCCACATTGTTGAAGATGCAGAAACCCATCCCGCGATCGGGTGTGGCGTGGTGGCCGGGAGGCCGGACTGCCGCGAAAGCGTTTCTGATTTTGCCGGATACAACCGCGTCCACAGCATTCAATACCCCGCCAGCGGCGAATTCTGCGGCTCGTAGAGAATCTGCTGAAACCAACGTATCGCCCGTGCTCAGTTCTCTGAATCCTCGAACATTCGACAATTCGCGGCGAACCAAGGCGACATAGGACGGTTTGTGCACGAACTCCAGTTCTCGATCCGTAACACGGCGAGCGGGGATCCGGTAAAGGCTCTTTAGAACGCCTGCTCGCTCCAGTCCGTCGCGCAGCGCGAGGAGGCGCTCAGGGCGTTCTGGATGGCCGGTCGTGTCGCCGGACAAGTGCTGCAGATAAATGTCGTCAAAAAGCAGTCCCGTTTGCCGGACCGAGATCGGTTTTTTCTGAAAAGGCAGCCCCGCTCCGGCCGCGACCAGCATGAAAGCTATCGGAACTAGGCGAAGAAACCCATCAATCATTGCGGCCTCACATTATCGCGTGTAGACTTCGGGCCAAAAGAAATAAACAACAAGGGGGAGGAAACCCATGAAGTCGTGGATTGGAGTGTGCGTCCTTTTGACGATGGTCGCTGCTATCGCCTATGGGCAAACCGTCGGAGCGAGCGTCCAGGGGATTATTAGTGACGCGACAGGTGCAGTACTTCCAGGTGCGAATGTCACGATCAAAAACTCGGGAACGGGAGCCACGGTCGAATTCGTGAGCGATGAAAGGGGCCGCTATTTGGCGCCTGTGCTTCCGCCGGGAGAGTACGAAATTCAGGCAGCGTTGCCTGGATTCCAGTCCGTGTCTCGGCGCGGTGTTCGTCTGGCCGTTGGCCAGAACGCGGTCGTCGACATCAAGCTCGAAGTTGGGCAGGTAACAAATCAAGTCGAAGTCGTTGCCGACGCGAATCCGATCAACTTGACTTCAGCCGCTCTCAGCGGCCTTGTGAACGACAAAGAGATCCGAGACCTCCCCTTGAACGGACGATCGTTTCAGCAGCTTGCGCTGCTGCAAACCGGAGTGAATGCTGCATTGGCTGCCGGCAATGACGTCGTGGGCGGGCGTACACCGAAGATTTCGATCAACGGAGCCAGGCCGGAGCAGAACAATTTCCTGCTCGATGGGACCGACATCAACAATGTATACAACAAGACTCCAGGCTCTTCGGCCGGCGTCCTGCTTGGTGTGGAGGCAGTGCTCGAATTTCAGGTGCTGACGAACTCGTATTCAGCGGAATTCGGAAGATCGTCCGGCGGTCAAATCAATGCGGTGACGCGGTCCGGTGAAAATACGATTCATGGAGCTGCCTTTGAGTTCTTGCGAAATTCGGCTCTCGATGCAAAAGATTTCTTTGATCCCAAGAACCAACCGATTCCTCCGTTCAAACGAAATCAATTTGGCGCAACGTTTGGCGGACCTATCCAACGCGACAAGACCTTTTTCTTCGTCGCCTACGAAGGACTAATTGAACGATTAGGCGTAACGGGCTCAACATTCGTTCCCGACGCGAACGCCCGTCAAGGCATTATTGATGGTCGACAGGTCACTCTGCACCCACAGATCGGGCCATATTTGGACCTGTTCAAGCTGCCGAACGGCCGCTCACTGCCGGGCGGGATCGGCGAATATCTCTTTTCGCGATCGCAGCCCACCGACGAACATTTTGTTCAGGGACGAATCGATCGTCACTTCTCGAACAAAGATACTGTCTTCACGCGATACACCTTCGATAACGGGAAAGTTAATCGCATACCGATAAACAAAACGCCCATTGCTTACACCGGGGAGAGCACTCGCAATCAGTACGCGACAACGGAATGGCGGCATACATTCTCGCCTACGTTCTTGAATCAACTTCGGTTCGGCATCAACCGTTCTACTTCGCTCGCCGACAACGTTCGGACGATTGACATTCCTCCGTCGATGTCGTGGATTCCCGGTGAGAAGTTCGGCTACTTTACGATCAGCGGTGTCGTCACTGAGATGGGTGGCGATTACCGGTTGCCGCGTTTCGACCGGCTGAACAACATCTCGCTCAATAACACGACCTTCGTTACTCGAGGGCGTCACGGCATTCGTGTTGGCTTCGAGGGCCAGCGAATCCATTTCAACCAGAACACTACAAGTCAGCGTGGTGGGATCGTCACATTTCCAAGCCTGGAACGATTTCTCTCGGGAACGCCCAGCACCGTGGAGTTCGTGCTGCCGGGCAAGCTGGATCCGGTTCGTGGATATCGCCAGTGGCTGTTTGCATATTTCGTGCAAGATGACGTCCGGCTCAAGTCGAATTTCACGGTGAATCTCGGACTGCGATACGAGTTCGTTACGGTGCCAACTGAAGTGAATGGAAAGATCTCAAATTTGCGGAACTTCACCGATAGCAAAACGACAGTCGGCGATCCGTGGCACAACAATCCCTCATTTAAAAACTTCGCGCCACGAGTCGGATTGGTGTGGGATCCTTTCAAGACAGGCAAGACATCGGTTCGCGCCGGTTTCGGAATGTTCTTCGATGAGATCCTGCCGAAGTACTACTTCTTCACGGGTAGTTTGAATCCGCCTTTCACGACACGAACATCTCTCACCAATCCGCCGTTTCCAAATGTGGTGGCGAATTTCAATCCCGATACGGTCGCGCCGCAATTGCAGGTGACTAATTTCGATCTCAAGACACCATACATCATGCAATACAACCTCAGCATCCAGCGCCAGTTGCCGTGGAATTGGGACATCACGGTCGGCTATGCGGGTTCGCGCGGGAATCATTTGATCCGAGTGGCCGATCGGAATTTGGCCCCTTGGACATTTGTGAATGGCGCCAAGGTGTATCAGCCTGCAAGCGGGCGGACGAATCCGAATTTTGTGGGCGTGTGGCAGCGCGTCACCGACGCGCAATCGTTCTACAATTCGATGCAGATCAGCGCGATCAAACGATTCTCGAGTGGCTTCCGCGCTCAGGCCTCGTACACCTTTTCGCGATCGGTTGACGACGCGAGTGGAATCAACTCACAGGACTTCAGCAATAACATTCAATACGGCCTCGATTTTTACGACCGAACCATCGATCGTGGATTATCAGCGTTCCACATGAAGCACAACCTGACCTTCAATTGGACATACGAACTGCCGTTTGCCAGGAACACACATGGTGTGATGGCAGCGCTGTTCAAGGGATGGCAATTGAACAACATTACATCCGTAAACAGCGGTCCGCCATTTACAGTACAAATATCCGGGTACAACCGATCCGGCAATTTAAACACGACGAATTTTTCGCTCAACGAGAGACCCAATTTGAAGGCGGGCGCATCGAACAATCCGATTCTAGGGAGCCCGGATCGTTATTATGATGTGAACGCATTTGAGTTGGGCCCGTTGAACCAGCGGGGCAATCTCGGGCGGAACACGTTGATCGGCCCAGGAGTCGTGACTGTCGACGGCTCTGTGGCGAAGGCGTTTAATATCGGAGAAGGCAAGTCGTTGCAGTTCCGCGCGGAAATATTCAACGCGCCGAATCATCCAAACTTTGGCGTTCCTTCGCGAACCGCGTTCACGAGCGCTTCGGGTGTGCCGTCGCCAACTGCCGGACTGATTTCTTTAACAGCGACCAGGCCTCGACAAATTCAGTTCGGCTTGAAGCTGACGTATTGAAGGCTGGGAGATGCACATGCTTTTTCGAATGGGCCTCGTTCTCTTTCTCACGCTGCTGCCGCAGCAGCCGCAGAAAATCACGATCAACTTTCCAACGCGAAGCGGGGCGTCGTGGCCGTTGTTCATTGCGAAAGAAGGCGGCTATTACCAGAAGTACGGGCTGGACGCGAATCTTGTGTTCGCGAATCATCCGGCCGGCGTCGCGATGGTCATCAGCGGCGAAGCACAGATGACAAGCTATTCGCTCGAGTCCGCAATGCAGGCAACGGCGAAAGACTCGTCGCTCGTCATGGTTGGGAATTCTCTCAGCAAGGCGGTCTTCGCTCTTATCGCGCGGAAGGAATTCAACAGCGCGAAGGAGTTGAAGGGGAAGCGGATCGCGGTGAGCACCATCGGCGATCCGCCGTACAACTATGGCATCACGCTTCTACGCAAATTTGGCTTGACGTCTCGCGATGTGCAATGGGTCCCGATCGGAACGGATGTGAACGGCCGCGTTGCGGCACTGGAGAGCGGTCGTGTCGATGCCACGCTGTTGACCGCTCCGGCGTACTTCAAGCTGGAAGCGGCCGGTTACAAAACTTTGGCGAATCTCACGGACTATGACGACATCTTTGCTTCGACGATGTACTTGATGAAGAAGAGCACGATCGCCGCGAATCCAAAGTTGCCGGAGTTGCTGATCAAGGCTCACACTGAAGCGATCAAACGCTTTTATGAGGACAAGGATTTCGCGGTGAAGGCCTATCAGGTCTACGATCCGCAGTCGCGCGACGATGTCGAGCGATTTTATGACATCTACAAAAAGGGGAATCTGTTCGAACGTGTTCCGTATGTAATGGCTGCCGCGTTCAAATCTGTCATCGATCAGCAGTCCGATCCAAAGCTCGTGGAACTGATGAAAGGCGTCGACTACCGGAAGGTCGTCGACAACGGAACAGTCGAGCGTCTGGTGAAAGAAGGCTACTTCGAGAGACTATTTGGCCCTGGCATCAAAGCGGACGAGGATCGAAAATCAAAGCTCGCGCTACGATGATCGGTGTGTGCTTTTTTGCGGCCATTGGTAGGACACTAAGACACAAAGGCACGAAGGCACGAAGGCACAAAGAAAGGCCGCGATTAAAGTGTTCTTGCTCCGCGGCCTTTCTTTGTGCCTTCGTGCCTTTGTGTCTTTGTGTTCCTTTATCTTTCAAAACTAGACCACGACGCGGCCATCCGACCCCTTGTTTACTTTTTCCCAGAAGCCTATAGTGGATTTTGAACGGGTTCGCCGGTGGGAGTACATGTCGGAACTCTTGCCCCGACGATTGGAAAAAAAGGTCGCTCGCTGCCAGGGAGCCCGTTCCCCCACAAGTTTCCCGCCATGGTTTGGTTATAATGAACTTCGTTATGTGTGAAGGGCGCCGTACCCAAGTGGTAAGGGAGAGGTCTGCAAAACCTTTATGCATCGGTTCGAATCCGATCGGCGCCTCTTAGTTGATTGGTTGAGACTTACCTTCGGTTTTCGATGGACCTAAAACGGTTGGATTTTCGGTCACTGTAGCGGGAATTCTAGCGAGGCTCTTGTGAGCTTCGTTCTTCTTCTCGAATTCCGCAATTTCCCGAGCCGCGTTTACTTTCTTGTAAACCCGGAGGGCAGCCTCATGGGCTATCGGATCCCGGTGCGCGGGAATCTTCATATGCCGAATGAGGTAGCGCCCAAAGGACTGCTTCTCGACTATGGTGGAACACTGGTCGAAGAAGTTCGCTTCGATCCTCGCGCTGGAAATGAAGCGCTATTAGCACGAGCAGTTCACAAGCCCGGTCACATCGGCATCGAGCAAGTATTAGCCCGGGCGAACAGAGTTTCGATTGAAGTGGCGGCGCGCCGCGATGAGTTTCATCTGGAAGCGCCCTGGCCGACACTCACCCGGCTCATCCACGATTTTCTCGGAATCCGTTTTGCAGAACCGATGGCGGAACTAGAGATGTCGTTTTGGAGGGCTTCAGTTACAACGACGCCAATGCCTGGAGCGCGAGAAGCGTTGGAGCAGTTCCACAGAAGCGGCCTGCGCATGGGCGTCGTTAGCAACTGCTCGTTTAGTCAAGACGTGCTTCGATACGAACTCGCAAAGCACGGCTTGGCAGACAGGCTTGAGTTTATTGTTGTGTCCGCAGAGTACTCCGTGCGTAAACCAAATGTCCTTTTGTTTGAAACGGCGGCGGCAAAACTAGGCCTCGCATGCAACGACATCTGGTTTGTGGGAGACCAACTGGATACGGACGTGGCTGGCGCCAAGGCGGCGGGAATGACGGCAGTTTGGTTTCAGCAGGGAAATGCTGGCCAGCAGTTGTCCGATGCCTCGATTCTCAAGGTCGCAAGTTGGAACCAGCTTCTGCATCACTACGAGAGCTTAGTCGACATGCCTGAATCCGGATGAGTCTTTCATCGAGTTCGTTCTATCCACCCGGTGGAGTAGGAACGACAGCGTCGGGTACAGAGCGTTCGATTTCTCCGAACTTATCCGGGTCGAGACAATCGAGGGCAAAAATCTTCACGAGCGATGCCCTTGCTCCAAGCAGATCGGTGGGCGCGCTGCGGTACTCGAGTTTGTCCCAGCGGACACCCTGAACCGGCCCGCGACCGAACACCTTGTGAAACGCGCTTGGCGGTAAGGGACTGACGTAGGTGGTGAATCTCTGATTGAGCTCCAACGGTGTGATCGAGCCATGCCATACCTGCTGATCCCCATTGCTGAGATACACGTCGATGCCGCTTGTCCTGAAGATTCGTGACCGCCGGGTATAGTCCAGCCGCATGTCCAGCCGAACCATCCCACACGTGGAAGGAGCTTCTAACGTGACTACCCCGGAATCCAGCGCCTCCTGCGGCTTCGAGAACTTGAGCGGCTCGATACGGACCGGTGGGGGGGCGTTCGCCGAACGAAGCACGTAGTGGCCGTCCGGGTGTTCGTCCTCGCTGACGAGAGCGAAGTTTCTATAAATGTATTCGAAGACATTCGGAGTTTTAGTGATGGCCTGCACACCTCCCATCAATGGGTCGTCGGTCCTGTCGGGGCCGAAAACAATTTCAAGGCCCATTCGATGGCGGCGTTGCAGTTCGCGCAGGTAGTAGTCCTCAAGGTATGGGGTTGATACGCCGTACGTTTCCAGAACCGGGGCAAACAAAGGACGCCGAACTCCGGCGGCAACGTGCATGTCGTAGGGGAACGGGAGCAACGGCACGTTCCGCCGGTCTGCCTGGTCCAGCGTTCCGAGGCTGGCTTTCGAGGTCTCTTCCAGCGGCATGCGCGCAGTGTGAAGTCCCCGGAACGTGTCGCCTGCTCCTACTTCGCCCCTTAGAATCTTCAGCAAATCGGCCGGCGCTTTCATATTGGACAAGGGCCAGGCCAGAACCACCGCAGCCACAGCGGCCAACCACACCGCGGGTTCCGGCGGAGCGCTCCAATCCCGGGGGACAACCAAACTCAGAATCACAACCATGGGCGTGAATGCGGCGGCAATGTGCGCGATGTCACTGCGTACGAACGCCGTCATCACCCACAGGATTGCGGCAACGGCGAGGCCGGAATAAAGCGACGCATCGAGCGGATCCGATTTCCACGCTACGATCACGCACATGGCGAGCACGTACAACGAAACGGCAATCAAAGCTACCGTCTGCGCCAAGGGAAGCTGCCATAGCATACCGAGAGTATTGTGATAACCGCGAAGCATCTCGAAGGCGTAGTTGTGGTAGTCGAAAACCAGCGTATGTCCGGACGATGTCAACTTGAAGAACGCCACCAACATGACGTTCAGAACGCTGAGTGTCGCCACGAACGTTCCGGTGCTGTGTAGCACCTCGTAGTTTCGGGTCAGGGCCATACCAGCAGCCAACGTACAGACGATCGCGATGGCGGCATAAATGCCGAGGCCGAACGTCATCAATTGCGAAAGGAAGCAGAGAAATCCGGTGGCCCTAGCCCATGAGGTGCGTTGTGACAGCGTCTCAGCGGCAATCACCCGGTACGCAAAGACGACGTTGAGCAAAAGCAGCGCGGTTTGGATGTCGAGAACGTTATAAAACAGGTTCAGGAAAATGGAGAACGCGTAGAGCGCAGCAGCCTGCTGCCATGAAATCCCGTCGCAGAGAAGCAACATGGCCGCGATCAGCACCGCGCTGGCGGCGCAGAGCGCAAAAAAAATCAGTCCGGGGCCATCCAGCGGCGAGTGAGTCGATATGACGGTCGTGCACATCCAGGCCAGTACTTGCGCGGCGGGACCGTACATGGATTGAAAATCGCGCCCGCTGAGCGCTCCATGCTGCATCGCGTTCGCCAGTCCCACGAGCGACGCTCCTTCGAGCGACGCGGAATCGCGTGGCGTCTGGCTGCGAGCAAGAACGATTAACAACCAACAGAGTGTGAAGACCAGGACAACACCAATCTTCAGTCGCCGCGAACCGAATTGTGTTCCGGAGAGGTTATTCTCAAAGTCCGATATCCTGTTGGTCTTCGCTGAAGGCTTGGGCTTCGGAAAAGGCTTGGTCTCCAGTCGCTTATAGGGCACCCATGCGGGTGTGGGTTCAAATATCGAAGGTGGCCAACTTTTTCTCATGGGCTCTCCAGCGTCGGCACGCGGGATTCCCAAAGGGCCCAGGCGGGAGAACCGCGCATCTTTCACTAAAAAAGGCCCTTAGCCCGGGGGACAAAAGGACGGCCGGTTGTAGGCCGCCACGAAGTTTCATTCCCTTTCGCCCAACTTGGTAGTTTTCCGGTGATTTTTACTTCAGAAGCGACCGGAGCGGACCGGCGGGGTTAATGATCTGTTTCAGCGCTGCATACGGGATGAAGACTTCTTGAGTGCCCTCCGCATGAGAGGCGACTTGATATGGGTCGAACGTGATGAGTAGGCCTGAGGGAAGCAGATTCCAGTTCTTATAATTTTCAGCTTCGGGTCCAGCGCCTCTCTGCAGCCATTCCGCATCGCTCACTTCTCGTTTTGTCAGACTGCGAATGCAGTAGTCGGAAAGAACTTTGAGGTAATCGGCGTCGAACTTGAAGAGGTCGGCGAGTGCGAGAACTCGGCCAGCTCTCAGATCGTAGTTCAGGACGATGGTGTTTGAGTTCGAATGCGCCGCTCCTTCGATGTCGCTGAGAAGCCCGAAATTGACGCTGATGAGACTCCCGTTGCCGGCGGTGATGTCATAGCTGAGTTCAATTGAAGTCGCATCCTGATCCTTGTTTTCTCCAGCGTCTTTGACATTTCCGCTGAGTTCGCCAACCTCGTTTTTCACAATCGCGTTGACTGCCTGATTGAACCCAGCTGCACGGCCATCGCCCTCCAGCTGAGGGAACTTGGCTGAAGTCCGCCACTTCGAGCTCGCGTCGTATTCAGTCTTTTCGATCGATTTGAGTTTCAGTCCGCTTCCGAGGTCGATGTGAAATTCAGTCGCAGAAAAGGGAGCTTCCTTCTTGACGCCTGGCTTTGACCATGTACCGATCATTTGCAGAATCGGTTCTCCATTCACAATCTCGCTGTGCAGTTTTCCCTTAAATGTTCCAGTAGGTGTACGTCTGTCGAACTCCGATATAACGAAAGTCCCATCCTGGCGGATTTGCCCTTCCAATTCGAGTTCCGTCACCTCGCCGGTCTCTTCACGCGTCTTCTCATAGAAGTACGAGCCAACTAACCTATCGCCATCGCGATCCAACAGCATTTGGATTTTGAACTTGTTATCGATGCTACCCAAAAAAGTGCGTCTGAAACTCGAGGCGAGGTTACTGGACTGTGCGTCCGCCTGATGCTGCCAGAAGGCGGTGAGCGCGAGGATCAGCAGGATTGCAAGATAGTCCAAAGTCGCTTTCTTCATCGAGTTCAATGACCACGCTAAGCATGGGGTAAGGCCATCGATACATCAAGCTAGACGTATCGACGAGTGCGGATTGCAGGAACTACAATGCCTGCATGATCCTCGTTTTCGGCACGGTCAGAAGCTTGAAAGGCGGGACTCCGTCTTCAACGAACAACGGAATACCGTGTGGCACCAAACAATGATGAACGCGCGCAACGCTTAGGGGCGAAAGGATGTAGCGGAAATTGTAGCGGCAATGGACTTCAACCGCGTTGAATGGCTAAAGTCCGGTCGTTCCATGCCGACGACCGAAGTATGCTGATCTAAATCAATTGAACGTGGCATGCAGACCAGCCGTGGGTTTCAAGCTGGTCTGCAAAGCCTTTATGCATCGGTTCGAATCCGAGTGGCGCCTCTTGCGTTCCGAACAAATTCACGACGTCGTCCGCATTCTCCGTAAAGAGATTCGACAGTGGCCTGTGCCGGCCATCGGCCACTTCGTTGAAACACCGTTTACCGTCCTGATTTCCTGCATCCTTAGCCTGCGAACTCAGGACAAAACTACAAACGCGGCGAGCGAGCGGCTTTTCGCGATGGCCGATACGCCTAAGAAGATGCTCGCGACACCAGTTCGCGTGATTCAGGAGGCGATTTATCCGGTGGCCTTTTATCGAGTGAAGGCGCGGACGATTCATGCGATCTGCGAACAATTGATGGACCGGTCCGGTGGCGAAGTGCCATCCAAGCTCGAGGAGTTGCTCGAGTTGCCAGGTGTCGGCCGCAAAACGGCGAATATCGTCGTGACGCTTGCATTTCGAAAAGCCGGCATCGCCGTCGATACGCATGTGCACCGGATTTCGAATCGTCTTGGTTACGTGAAGACGAAGACGCCCGATGAAACAGAGATGGCGCTGCGGAAGAAACTTCCTCGCCGGTATTGGCTCATATACAACGATCTATTGGTTACGTATGGACAAAATCTCTGTAAACCTATCAGCCCATTTTGCTCGACGTGCAAGATTGCGGTGTATTGCAAGCGTGTCGGTGTTACGACGAGGCGTTAGCAAGATAGGTTTTTACCCCTCCTCGAGGGGGCTGTTGAACAACAGCCACTCGAAGGAGGGGAAAATTTATCCGGCTTGAAGAATATTCAAGAGTCTTTCCAGTAGATCCAGCCGCAGTTCGTTTTCTTCTGCAATCTTATTCAATTCCCCAGAGCGAAGCACGACGCGGCGCACGCAGGAATTGCAGCCATCTGTCGCGTACAACACGTGATCCTTGGTGGAGTACGCCAGCATCCTGGGCGAATCGCTATCGCGTAACACGCGGCCGTTTTTCTCATAGGCATCCGGATCGGCGAGCCACACATCAGGACTCGCGAGGTGTTGCGCGGAAACGACGTGCCGGATGGACTCCACGTCAAATTGAATCAAATCGGAAGCGGCTTGCGACAACTTCCGCTCACGAAATAAATTCATTTCTCCAACTCACCGGCAACGATATTCAACGAACCGAGAGCAGCAACAGCGTCGGAGAGGTACCCGCCCTTCACCATATGGTTGAACGCCTGAAAAATATAGAAGCATGTCCCGCGGCATCGCAGTCGGTACGGACGCTTTGAACCATTGCTGATGAGGTAAAACCCCAATTCGCCGTTCGCCGCTTCCCAATACGAATAAACCTCGCCGGTCGGCGGCAGGATGCCGTCCTGAATCAGTTCAAAGTGATTCATCAGGTCTTCGATATTCGAGTAGACGCCTTTTTTCGGCGGCAGGCTGATCCGCCGATCGTCGATATGCACCGAACCTTCGGGCAAGTTTTCCAGCGCTTGTTCGATGATGCGAAGGCTTTGCCGGATTTCCTCGATGCGGAAGAGATAGCGGTCATATACATCGCCCCGCTCCCCGATCGGAACATCGAATTCGAACTTAATGGA
>JACXTT010003493.1_pt1 | contig 24131 bp, 32 predicted proteins | sample 9270951 | NCBI WGS metagenome assembly JACXTT01 (sample SAMN15532306, study PRJNA645909) | rock metagenome | isolation source: weathered quartz diorite | place: Puerto Rico | collected 2017-06-21
GGGCGTTGACTGACGGTTACGAAGTGCCAAAGAGCACAGCAGTTAATCACATGCTCGCTCGTATGGGTTGGTCACAGCATCCGAAACTTGTTAAGTGGGGCGGTAGACCACATCGCGTGTGGACGAAGGGCGCTACGTACAGCACGCCGGAACAGATACGCGCGCAATTGGACGCAACGAAGGGTGCGCGATGAGAACCTGCTACCTGTTACCCAACCTGTTACCCAACCTGTTACCCTGCAAGTCCTTGATTTTACTACTCTTTTACCCCAAAAGGTAACAGGTAACAGGATAAGAAGGGGGTTAGAGGTTAAAAAAGTGAGGGATAAAATAATTTTTTTAAAAAAGGGGAGGGGGATAGGGAATCGGCGAACCACCTGATACCTGATACCTTTCCTTCGTGGCCGTTACGCGAAAACCCTTTAAAATCAACAAGTTATGGAAAAACCTGACGAAAGCAAGGTAACAGGTCCTGTTACCGTGGATTTAACGCCCAAACAGCTACGTTTCGTTGTTGAGTACTTCGCTACGGGTAACGCTACGGAAGCGTATCGGCGTGCGTACGACGTTACGCGTATGCAAGCAACGACCGTGGCGCGTAACGCTCATGCGCTGTTACGTAACGACAAGATCGCAACCCTAGTTGCGCAACGTAAGCAAGAAGCCATTACGCAAGCCAGCTTTGGACTTAAGGAAGCGTTTGCTGAACTCGTTACGGTCGCAACGGCAGACGCAACGGAGCTAACGGCGTATCGCCGCTTGTGTTGCCGTCATTGCTGGGGCGTGGGCAACGCGTACCAATGGGTTGACGAAGACGAATACGAAGCGGAGTACGAAGCCTGGACGGCTCGACAGTCAGCGAAGCGTAAGACAACCCGCGATCCTCAGCCGTCAGACGTTGGCGGCTACGGCTTTGCGTTCAACGAGCGTCCGAACCCCGAGTGCCCGCGCTGCCGTGGGGAAGGCAAGGCAGATGCGTTCTTTGCCGATACGCGGTTCCTGTCGCCCGCAGCCAAGCGCCTGTTCCGGGGTGTCAAGGTGACTAAGGATGGCGTCCAGGTGCTGACCCGCGATCCCGACGCAGCGCTAGACAAGATCGTCCGTATGCTGGGCGGGTACAAAGACACGCTCGTTGTCCACCCTGGGCAACCAGTGGACGACGCCAAGTCACTGCCGCTTGACGCTCAGGAAGCATCACGGCTTTACGCTCAACGACTCAAAGGTAGCGACTAGTGTTATTATCACTCCCACACCAACCAGGAGAACCGATGCAGAAACCACCCCCACCACCAGCCGGCCCACCGGTACGAATCATCAACGAGTGGACAGGCAAGACCCGGCCTGCAGAGGATGCGCGCAAATACACGCAATCCGATGTGGAACGGTTCGGCAAATTAGTGGCTGATGCGCGTGAGGCGCGCCTTGCTGCAGATTCCCGGCAGCAAGGCGCGCTGTCGGATGAGCACCGCATCTGGCCGCTGGTTGAGAAATATGCGGATGCCGTCAGCCTTTACAACGAAGCCGTACGCATCGACGTCGGTATCACCAAAGTGGGCAATGCGTGCCTGTCTGTTGAGAAGGAATTGCGTGCGTTGCTTGAGGCGGCACTTCTCTCCCGCGCATCGTCCCCGCGTGCGGAGGCGCAAGCCGTTCTGTCGAATGACTTCGCCCGCAACACACTCAATAGCATCGCTAATTGGTTCGAGTCTCGTAGCGAAACCGTATGGGCTAAGGAATTTTCCCACGCAGGTTTGATGCTCACTTGGGCCAACGATCTGCGCGCCATCCTAGCCGCCGCTAAGGAGCCCACCCAATGACCACCCGTGAGATAGAAGTCACAACGATGTACCGCGCGGAAATTGGGTTCTATGAAGAGTCCCAGTCGGCGCACTGTTCGCTGCATGAGTACCGCGTCGTTAAGCAAACACCGTGCGGCGTGTGGATCGAGCTTTACCACGGTGGCAAGCGTAAGTTCATCAACCTGCAATGCGAAAAGAAATGGGCGCACCCGTCGGTTGCGGACGCCATGTACTCACTGAAGCGCCGCAAGCAACGTCAAGTGCGAATCCTAGCGGCGCATCTTGCGTACGCCGAACGCTGCCTAGATGCGCTGAACGACGGCATACAGCCAAGCGACACGTACCGCGCCCACATGTACCAATTCCAGGAGCCCAACCAATGACCACCCGTGACCAATTCCCCATCCTGCGCGGCAACACCGCTATTCCATGGTTCGTCGTGGAAGCACGCCGCGCTCAAGCGTACGTCAACCACGGTCAAAGCCTGGAGCAACTTGCCGACCGTGGCGGGCTCGCCTGGGCAGAAATGCTGGCTGTGTTAGAAAATAGACCCTGGAAGCAACAGCCGGCCGACGAAGCCAAGCGCCGCGTCATGGTCATTGTTAATCGTGAGGTAGCACGCAAGGGGGCGTCGGTATGAACAATACGGAAGAGTTGTGTTACGCAATTGAAGCGAACGGCTTTACGTGCGAGGCGGGACCGCTCGCTAACTGCGTAGAATGGCAAGCGCTGCGCGAACGTATCGAAGCTGACAACCTAGCGGCAACGCTCATTGACACATGGTGCAAGGCGCATGGCACGCAGATACCGTGGGCTAAGTGCATAGAGATTATTGCCGTCGCGGCGAAGCTCACGGACGATGCGCGCAACCGGTTGTTGAACTTGGACTAGGGGCTGACATGAATCAATTTTGGGTCTATTGGACGTTGGGGTTCTGGATCATCACCGGGCGCCCTGGCTCGAAGGAACGGGAGAAAAACAAATGATCGCAATCGGAATGCTTGTTGCTGTAGCCACTACCGCCGTTGTCGTGCTGTGCTGTGCCAGCCGGTACTAACACCATGCGACGCTGGGCACCGTGGCACATCGTAGGCGGGCTGAGGGGGCTAGACGCTGTCCTCCCCCGCACGCCTGATGACAAGGCGTTAGCAATCGCAGTCACCTATCTAATCCTGCGTGCAATGCGCGGGTGACGACCCCCGGTAAAATAGGGCCAACTAATTGCTAGTTGGCCCTATGTCTTTTGACTTCAAGAATCCTGATTACGTTACCGTCTTCCAGAAACGGCTAGACCGCCTGCAAGAGATACGCAGCGACGCGCGCCTGTTGGAAGCATGCCGCGTGCATTACCGCGAGTCTCGATACGGCGCGGTTGACCTTATCGAAGATTGGGGCGTGACCGTGGATAGCCGTAACGCTGGCCGGCGCAAGGGGCAGAGTAGCAAGCCCGCGCTGATGCCGTTCGTACTGTTCCCACGGCAAAAGGAATGGTTGTGCTGGGTCATTGACCACTGGTACGAAGGGGAAAACGGGCTTAGCGACAAGTCACGCGACGTTGGCATGTCATGGCTTGCCGCTGCGTTGGCCGGCGCCCTGGCTACGACTCAGTATGAATTCAAGGCGGGCTTTGGCTCGCGTAAGGAAATCTACGTTGACAACGCGGGCGACCCCAAGAGCCTGCTATGGAAGGTCCGTTCGTTCCTGGCGCACCTTCCCAAAGAGTTCCGGGGCGGCTGGACGCAAAAGAACCGCGCCCACTCATCGCATATGTTTATTCACGTACCCGACACGGGCGCAACGATCACGGGTGAGGCGGGCGATAACATCGGCCGGGGTGACCGCGCGTCGCTGTACTTCGTTGACGAATCGGCGCACATCGTACGGCCCCATCTGATAGAGGCGTCGCTACAGGCCACGACGGATTGCCGTATTGACATTAGCTCAGTCAACGGCACCGACAACCCCTTTGCGACCAAGCGCTTTAGCTGGCCCAGCGAACATATCTTTACGTTCCACTGGCGCGACGACCCGCGCAAGGATGACGCTTGGTACGAGAAACAGAAGCGCATCATCCAGAACCCGCTGATCATCGCGCAGGAGGTAGACCTTGATTACAGCGCCTCCAAGTCGGGCGTGCTCATCCCGTCAGCCTGGGTGCAAGCGGCAATTGGCGCGGCGCAGAAGCTGGGCGTAAGCGTTGAGGGTGCGCGCATATCGGGCTACGACGTTGCCGACGAAGGCTTAGACGCCCTGGCGTGGGCTGGGCGCTACGGCGTAGAGTTGCAGCACCTTGACGAATGGTACGGGGCGGGCAGCGATACGTTCAAGTCCACCGTTAAGGCGATTGGCTACTGCGACATGTACGGCTACGGTGAGATGCGCTACGACGCTGACGGCCTGGGCACGGGCGTGCGTGGCGACGGGAACAGGATCAATGAGGAGCGCGTTGCAGCGGGACGCCACGCCATCACCGTTACGCCGCACCGGGGGTCGGGTGCTGTCGTCAACCCTGACAAGCCAATCGACAACGAACCGGGCTCAGACAAGATCGCGCGCACGAATAAAGACTTTTTTGCCAACTACAAAGCGCAGGCATGGTGGCACTTGCGCGGGCTGTTCCAAAACGTGTACCGCGCCGTGTGTGAGAATCTGGTTGTTGACCTTGGGCAGATCATCAGCATTAACCCGGCGCTGCCACACCTTGCCAAGCTGTCGCAGGAACTGTCGCAAGTCACGTACGAAATCAACACGAAGGGGCAGATTATTGTCGTCAAGCAACCAGACGGCACACGCTCACCCAACCTTGCTGACAGCGTCGTGATTGCCTACGCGCCGGCAGAAGTCAAACGCACCTTCTTTTAACAAGGATAGCTATGTGGTTCCAAAAGAAACCCGCTGCCGTGGCAGCGCAAATCGCCACCAAGGGTGACGCGTACAGCGGCATGACGGGGCTGTTCAGTACTGACGACGACGGTACCAGCGCCCGTGAGCGGCTGTCGTCGCGCCTGCACTCGTTGCGCACTCAGCAGCCGCGCGTCGCTGGGATCGGCGCGATGGACAGCACCGGGGGCAACGATTGGTTTGCCAACTTCCAACTAGCCAGCAGCCAACCAGCACCGTTCAGTGAAGCTATTGCATCGTGGTTCGGCTCGCAGACGTTCATCGGCCACCAACTGTGCGCGCTGCTGATGCAGCATTGGCTGATTAACAAGGCGTGCAGCGTGCCGGCTGAGGATGCCGCGCGCAACGGCTACGAAGTCCACACGGCCAGCGGTGACCCCCTGGCACCCGACGTGCTGCAACTTATCAAGCGCCTTGACCGCAAGCGCCATATCCGCAAGAACCTTGTGCAGTTCGTACGCTTGGGCAAATGCTTTGGCGTGCGCGTGGCGTTCTGCAAGATCAAGAGCACCGACCCTGAGTTCTATACGAAGCCGTTTAACCTGGACGGCATCACGCCCGGCAGCTATCAAGGGATCGTCCAGGTTGATCCGTACTGGTGTATGCCTGAGCTTGACGCAGCCGCCGCGAGCCAGCCCGATACGGTCAACTTCTATGAGCCGACGTACTGGATTATTAACAGCACGCGCTATCACCGCTCACACCTCATCGTCTATCGGGATAGTGAGGTGCCAGACATCCTGAAGCCCGCGTATCTGTACGGGGGCGTGCCGCTGCCTCAGCGCATCATGGAACGGGTCTACGCAGCGGAGCGTACGGCCAACGAGGCGCCGCATCTGGCGATGAGCAAGCGCACCACGGTATTTAAGACGGACCTTACGACGTTCTTTAGCAACGTAAAGGGCGCGCTTGAGAAGTTGGCAGCGTGGGCACGGTTCCGTGACAACATGGCTGTCAAGATGATCAACGCTGATGACAGTATCGAAACCACGGACACCAGCCTAGCCGACTTCGACAGCGTCATCATGTCGCAGTACCAGCTTGTAGCGGCTGAGGCGGAAATGCCCGCAACGAAGCTGCTAGGCACGACGCCCAAGGGCTTCAACGCCAGCGGTGAGTATGAAGAGTCGGTGTATCACGAAACGCTGGAAACGGTGCAGGCTAGCGGCATGCAACCGCTCTTGGAACGCCATCACGAAGTACAGATGCGTAGTGACGTGGTGCCCGCCATGCAGCGCCGCGACGCAGGTTTCCAGGCGCTGGACACTGAAGTCGTATGGAACCCGCTGGACACGCCCACGGCCGGTGAGTGGGCAGACATCAACCTCAAGCGCGCGCAGACCGGGTTCCAACTGCGGCAGACCGGGGCTATTGATGAGTACGACGAACGCGACCGTATCCGCAACGACAAGAACAGCGATTACAACGGCATCCCCGAAGCGGAACGGCCGGCAGACGACGCACCGGGCGCCCCTGGCAAGGTTGACGCGGAAGTCATGGCGGCACAGCAAGACCCAAGCGCCACAGGTGCCGACGAAGTAGACTTCCAGCGCTTCACCGTGGATGGCTGCGTGTTGCTGACGAACCAACGCTATCTGAGCGAAGAGACCATTACGCAAAAGATGGTTGCGGGGGACTTTGAGGTTCAGGTAACGCCCGCATTCGTTGCGGCCGGTGGCACGTATCGCGTCATCATTGACGGGCACCACTCGCTGCAAGCGGCTATTCGGATGGGCGCTGCCCCGGTGCTGGTGGAAGCGGTACCGGACGATAGCGACTACGCCAACGTACTGCTACCGCGTGAGGATGGGTACTGACACTGAGCCACAAAGAGAAACACCCCGCTACGTGCGGGGTGTTTTAGTTGGGGGATGGTTGGTTTATACGGTTTCGATGTAGGGGAGGTCAAAGCCGGTGAAACCGTCGGTGACGTTCCACACGGTAATCTTGAGGAACGAACCAAGGATGTCGTTTGCGGTGTTGGTTGCTTCGAAGCGCGCAGCCTTCTTTGCGTATTCGCCCAGCAGCGCGGCCAGCGAGTGCGCGCCGCACAGCTTGAACTGCGAACCATCCTTGTTGAAGCCGATAACCTGGAAAGCGTCTGCGGTGCCAATTGCGTGTGCCATGTTGCTTGCTCCGTCGTGTTGCGTCGTTGATGACTGAACTATAGCAGTGTTATTAACACTTTGCAAGGGCTAAGTGAGCCTGCCGCGTTGTTTCCAGTAGACCCGCGCCTTACCGTATGCCTCAACGAGCGTGGAAGCGTTGAGGATGAGCGTTGCGTACGATCCGTCGCTGAGCTTGACCATCGTTACCCAGCGCCCGCGCCTTAGCCCTTGCATGAGCGCACCGTTACGGTTACTTCCACGCGGGCGACGGTCTCCCACACGCGCTGCCAGTGGTCAAGAAAGCCGACGACAAAATGGTAATCCCCCTTCTTAGGGTCGCGCACGATGAGCCCGTTACACGGATGCTGCTGGGCGTACGCTGCTGCCTCGTCGTAAGTCATGGTGTCTCACTCCTTCAGATACGCCACGGGCTTGCCGTAGCTCTTGAAAAACCATTCCGCTTCCATATGTCCGTCGCGCTGGCTAACGGAGCCCGGACGCAGATTGTAGCCGTGGGCCTCAAGGTAACCGCGCGCCATGCTCAGCCCAACATCGGCAGTTTCCGCTGTGACCTGTACGCAGACGTTGGCGCCGTCCGTCGTGGTGAATGCTACGTTGTAGGTGCTCATGTCGGGCTCCGGTAAAATTGCGGGTACCACAACCTTAATTGTGTTAATAACACTTGTCAAGCATGGCAGCCAAAAAGATACGTTTAAGTCCCAAGCGGCAGGCGTGGGCAGACCAGTTTAAGCCCGATACGCTACGCGGCAGCACTCTACCCTATCCAATCACCGTCAGCGCGGAGTACTCCCGTACGCTGACCAAGCTGGTTGACCAGATGGCGGTAGAGACCTTGCGCGAAGTCAAGGCACTATTCCAGGCACATGCAACCGATGCTGCGCCATGCCACGGCGCACACGCGATGGACGCCAGTATCGGTAGTCAGGCGCGCATCCTCGCAAACAAGCTGCAAAGCCGCTTCTCGCTGATGTTCGCGCAAGCTGCCAAGGGCGCGGCCGAACTCCTGTACGAGCGCATGGGCAAGGCAAGCGAGAGCAACCTAGGTAGCAGCCTGAAAGACTTGAGCGGCGGGCTCACCCTGGACACGGGCGTAATGACTGGCCCGTTGCGCGATACGATCAAGGCAGGCGTTACGCAAAGCGTCGCGCTGTTCAAGAAGATTCCACAGGATTACTTGGGCAAGGTCAACAATGCGGTAATGCACAGCATCACGAACGGCACGGGCTTACAGGAGCTTGTGCCGTTCATCCAATCGAAGCACGAAGGGTCAATGCGGCAGGCACGTAACGCAGCGCTTGACCAGACGCGCAAGGCTTACACCACGATCAACGCAGCGCGCATGCAGGCGCTTAACGTTGACACGTTCGAATGGGTACACAGCGGCGGCAGCAACCAGCCGCGTAAATACCATCAGGAAACGCTTAACGGTAAAATATTTAAGTTGAGCGACCCGCCCATAATCGACCCGAACACCGGTGAGCGTGGATTACCCGGTACGCTGCCTAACTGCCATTGCACCATGCGGCCGGTATTAACATTTAAGAAGGATGGCGTATGACACAACGCGTTGCGGACATCAACGGATGGTACGAAGTCCCCAAGAACCCGATTAGTAAGGTGGGGGTCTATCCGTACCTGGGCAAAAACATCAGGGGTGAAGGTATCCCGGACCTACAGCCCGACCAGATTTACATGGTGTACCGGCCGGCTGAGGAGTTGGCCGACCCGGATTGCTTGGCGTCGTTCCGGCTGCTGCCCTGGATTGACGATCACGTCATGCTGGGGCCGGAGGAAGTCGGTTTGAAGCCTGCGGAACAGAAGGGCGTGGGCGGGGTGATTGGCGAGAATGTCGTATTTGAGGACGACACGTTGTACGCCAATATCAAAATGTTCAGCGATGCGCAAGCGAACGTAATTGACAACGGCAAGAAAGAGCTATCGGCCGGCTATCGCTGCATCTACGAATACGCCCCCGGTGAGTGGAACGGAAACAAGTTTGATTTTATTCAGCGTAAAATACGGGGCAACCATCTGGCCTCAGTCCAGGAAGGACGGATGGGGCCAGAAGTAGCAGTTATGGACGCTGCTGTATTTCAATTTGCGTTTGACGCTAAGGAGCTAGTAAAGATGGCTGACGAAAACCAAGACAACGGCAGCGGTGCGACCATTGCCGATGCAATCAAACAGTTGGAGCCCATGTTCCCGCTGCTGCAAAAGCTGATGTCGCTTGCCGGTGTTACCCCGGCAGCCGATCCGGCCGCAGCCGCAGCGGCATCCACGGACGAAGACCCCGTTGACCCGGTCGACCCAGCAGCAACCGACGCAGACCCCGTTGACCCCGCCGCAGCCGCTGAGGACGAAGACCCCGCAGAAGCAATGGACGCTGCCGTAGCCAAGGCGCTTGCCCCGTTCCGCAAGACCCTGGCGAAGCCCCAAGCCGCTGCGATGGACGCTGCTGTCGCTGGCCTGGGCAAGCGTGTTGCCAGCAAGCGCGTTGCCGTGGGCGCCGCTGCAATGGACGCTGCAATCAAGAAGGCATTGGCTCCGTACGCCAAGCAACTGAAGGGCGTGCCAACGATGGACGCCGCTGTCGCTGCGACCACTGGCGCCATTGCCCGTCGTGATGCCCTGGCCGCGAAGCTGTCGGAAGACGTTGGCGCGTTCGACCACAGCGCCATGACGGAACAGCAAGTTGCCGCGTACGGCGTGGAAAAGCTGAAGATTGCCGCTACCAAGGGTGGCGAAGTCGCAGCCGTTACCGCCGTGCTGTCGGTTATGCCGAACCCGGCCGCCGCACAGACCACCGTTGCAATGGACAATGCCGACAAGGGCGGCAACATGTTCCTGTCGCAACTCGAAGCAAAGTAAGGAGCCCGCGATATGTCGTTCCAAACCACCGTACGTTACGATCAAGCCTTGGGCGTCGTGGGCGAGATCATCAAAGATGGTCCCCTGCGCGCTGAGCCCGGTGTCATCACCAGCGCCGCAGAAGGCACCATCCCCGCAGCCAACGTCGTGATTGGCCGCTACTTCACCCGTAGCAGCGACGGCACGTGGCGCCCTGGCGGCACTGGCCCCGCAGGCGGCATCCTGGCCCGTCCGAAGCAATACGCGCTGCTGGGCACCGCTGCTGGTGGCCCCCTGGCCGCGTCGCTGCTGCTGCCCAAGGGTAGCGTTGGCGAGTTCGTCTCCATGGGCTTTCTGATCGGCTCCGTTGCCACCGTGGCAGCCGTAGGCGACGAAGTCATCTACGACACCACGACCGGCGCGCTTGAAGTGCAAGCACCGGGCGCAACCCCTGGCGCCGGTAAGGCACGTGTGCCGGGCGCAACGGTGCAATTCGCACCGCAAACCGACGCAGCGGGCGGTGTCATCGCCATCCGCATGACCAACTGAGCGAGGCCCTAAGAAATGAAAGCAAGCATCGTACATTCCAGCATCGGCCCGCGCAGCCTGAAGCAATTTACCGTTGCGCAAGACCAGATCGAACCGGCCGTGAGGGACTTGCGCGCCATCGGTATCAACATCAGCAACGGCGCGCTCCGTCAGATGGTCACCGCGTACGCAATGGACGCGGGCAACGACGTTGGCATTAACCCGCCCACGCTGCCGGGTCTGCTGACTGACTCCACGGTCGCCCCGCTGCAATTCCTGCAACAGTGGCTGCCGGGCTTCGTCTACACCCTGACCGCCGCGCAGATGATCGATGAGCTTATCGGCATCTCCACGGTTGGCAGCTTCGAAGATGAGGAAGTGGTTCAGGGCACCCTGGAACCGCGCGGTACCGCCATGCCGTATGTTGACGGTGGCAACATCCCGTTCACCTCCTGGCAGCCGTCGTGGGAACGTCGCACCGTGGTGCGCATGGAATCCGGCTTCGAACTGGGCTACCTGGAAGACCTGCGCGCATCGCGTGCCCGCATCAACAGCGCGGCAACGAAGCGTACTTCGTCGGCCAGCGCCCTGGAAATCCAGCGCAACCGCATCGGCTTCTATGGCTACAACAACGGCCAGAACCGCACGTACGGTTTCCTGAACGATCCGGCGCTGCCGGCGTACAACACCGTGCCGAACGGCGCTGGTGGCACGTCGCCTTGGGCTGGCAAGACCTTCCAGGAAATCACCAAAGACCTTCGCGTCGCGTTCGCCGGCCTGCGTACCCAATCGAAGGGTCGCATTGACCCGAAGAAGACGCCGATCACCGTTGCCGTTGCCCTGAGCGCCGTTGATACGCTCACCTATACGACTGACTTTGGCATGTCCGTTATGGACTGGCTGAACAAGTCGTATCCGAACGTGCGTGTCGAGTCGGCACCGGAACTGGACGCAGCCAACGGTGGCGCCAACGTGGCGTATTACTTCGCTGAGAGCGTGGACGACGGCGTTAGCGACGACGACAAGCGCACGTTCGTGCAGATCGTGCCGGCCAAGTTCCAGGCCATCGGCGTTGAGAAGCGCGCCAAGTCGAGCGTTGAAGACTTCGCCAACGCCACGGCCGGTGTTATGTGCAAGCGTCCTTACGCGGTGTACCGTCAAACCGGCGTCTAAATCGGTAGCGCGGTGAGCCCCACGGGGAGCCTGTTGTAAAATGGGCTCCCCGTTTCCATTAATAACACCACGGAGCTTTGACCATGTCCTATTCATTCCAAGTTCGTGCCGCTACCAAGGCGCTAGCGCTTGCCGCTGTTCAGGCTGAGTTTGCCAAAGTCGTTGCACAACAACCCGTACACGTCCGCGACGAAGCGGCGGTAATCGCCAACGCGGTTAGCGTCGTTGGGCTTGTTGCCGATGACGATACGAAAGACGTAGTCGTGACTGTCAACGGTTATCTGTCGTGGCAAAGCGCTGAGGCGTACGACGTTGCTCCCCTGACTAACGCGTCGGTATCGGCAAGCGCCTATCTGGCTCTGCGCGAGCAAGCCTAACCCTCATAACACCACGGAGCTTTGACCATGACCACCATTTACATCTTTTCGACCCTGAGCGCTGCCGTCAACTATCACGTCTTCCGTGGTGGCGCGGGCGAACTGCCGCAGATCGAAGAAACCATCACCGTTGCCGGTGGCGCCAACATCGCTGACAAGCGTATCGAGACCCCGCGCGGCGTGGTGACGAAGGTTACCCCCGAGCAACTGTCTGCGCTGGAACAGAACCAAGTGTTCCAACTGCACGTCAAGAACGGCTATATCACCGTCAGCGAGTCTGACAGCGACCCGGAACAGGTTGCAGCCGACATGACGACCCGTGACGCATCGGCGCCGCTGTCAGAAGGCGACTTCGCCATTGACGGTGAGGACGCACCTAGCATCACCGTTGGCGGCAAGAAGACTGGCGGAAAGAAGTAAGCTGTAGGCCACGACCAACCAACACGGAGCCCGCCTAGCGCGGGCTTAATAACATATGGCGACTCACGAATTTGTAGCGGCTGACTTCCGCGCGATGTTCCCGGCATTCGCTAGCGCGGTGAAGTTCCCCGACTTGGCGCTGTCTATGTACTTCGATACGGCCACTTGCTATATCGACAATGAGGACAACTGCCTAATCATGGGCGATTGCCTGGAGCGTGCGCTATACATGCTCACGGCTCACATCGGGCAACTGATGACCAACGCGGGTACGGACGCAAGCGGGGGCAGCGGGGCGGCTGGCATTGTGTCGGCGTCCACTGTTGAGAAAGTGAGCGTTACCGTCACCGTACCACCGACCAAGAACGGTTGGGAGTTCTGGCTAGCTTCCACGCCCTACGGCATGATGCTTTGGCAGATGCTGAAGGCTAAGACAGCCGGGGGCTTTGCTGTGGGCATGATGCCGGAGTCCAGCGGGTTCCGTAAGGCTTACGGGGTGTTCTGATATGGGGCTGATCCGGAAAAAGACCGCTGCCGGCAAAGCCCTGGACGCTGCGCTCAAGGAAGCTGGCACGATTGAATGCCGGGTCGGCTGGTTTGAGACTGCCAAGTATGAGAACGGCACGCCCGTTGCGTACGTGGCCGCTATCCAAGAGCATGGCGTACCAGCGCGCAGCATCCCCGCACGCCCGTTCATGCGCCCCACGGTGCAGCGTGAAAAGCCCAACTGGGATGCGCTCATCAGCAACGGCGCAACGCAGGTGCTAGAAGGCAAGACGGGCATACAAACCGTGATGGAAACGCTAGGGCTCATTGCTTCTGGTGACGTGCGTAAGACCATCAGCCAAGTGAGCGACCCGCCGCTGTCGCTGACGACCCTGCTACTGCGCAAGTACAAGAAAAAGAACGGCGCGGGCAGCGTCACCAGCGCTAAACAAGTCGCTGAGGCGTACCACAACGCCAACATGCAGGGGCCACGGCGCAAGAGCGACAAAACGCTGAGCGTAACGGGCGTATCGACAAAGCCCCTTATTGATAGTTCCATCATGTTCAACACCCTTACCTACAGCGTGACGCGCAAAGAGCACAAAAAATGATTCCAGGCGGAAACCTTCTAAAGCTGGCGCTGAGCATCCAGGCAAAGCACACGGTTACGTACTTCCGACTCACCGGCAGCACGCAAGACGCGGCGGGCTACGACATAGACGCGTTCGCGCAGGGCGTGGACATCAGCACGGGTCAGGTGCAAAGCGTGCCGCTCAATAAGTTCGAGTTGCTGGGGCTGGACCTTGCCAAAGAATACATATCGTGGTTCGTGCCCGACCTGGACGTACGCGCTGTGCGCCGCGACGACAATGGTGACGAACTCAACTACAACGGCCGGCGCTACAAAGTCGTCAACACCAACTGCGATTGGCTGGCGCAAGACGGTTGGCGTAACGTCATTGCCTGCGACATTGGCCCGGAAGTGCCCGACGCTATGGGGTTCGGGGCGCCTAACGACAACCTGGACAACGGGGGCTTCGCGGCATGACTGAGATTGAACTGTACACACACGTACGCGCGTGGCTGCTGCCACAGATGCTGCTGCGCGCCCCGGAGCTAGTCGGCAAGCTGAAGGTGCGGTTAAACCAGCAGCCACAGCAGACGGCCCGCACCAACGGCCCGGAAGTGCTGTTTTTCCAAGTGATGTCCGCGCGCTACGGGTATCCCACGCGCTTTGAGCGGTGGAACGCGACCACCGAAGAAATGGAAACGGTACAGCGCAGCAATTGGGAAACCACGCTGCAATTTAACGCGCTGTACCCGCATCTGCCGGGTGACCTTGACAGCCTTACGCCCGCTGACATGTTGGCAATTGCCAGCGACGCATTCCAGATGGATGCGTTCCAAACCGGGCTTAAAGCGCTTAACGCGGGGGTGTTGCGCATCACTGATATTACTAACACTCCGTTCCGCAACGACCGTGACCAGCCGGAATTTAGCCCTTCCTTCACTGTTACAATTACGCATGTAAAAGAGTTCGCTTATCCGGTTGGCGTGGTTGCCGGGTTCGAATCGGGTATTAAACGTGTTTAACCGGAGTTAATAACATGAGCATTGATTTTCGGAAATATATCAACATCACCTCCGGCGTAGGTGCCGGGGCGAGTGTTCGCCGGCGTGACCTTATCGGCCGACTGCTGACGCAAAACGCGCTTGTCTCCCCTGGCGCTGTGCTGGAATTCACGACGCTGGACCAAGTAGCGTCGTACTTTGGCACGACCAGCGAAGAGTATTTGCGCGCTGCGTTCTACTTTGGCTGGGTGTCGAAGATCACCACCCGCGCCAAAAAGATTAGCTACGCCCGCTATGCCCCGACGGGTGCAGCGCCGCGTGTGTTCGGCAACACCACGGTCAAAGACCTGAACGCGATCAAAGCGATTACAGCAGGCTCGCTGCGCTTCGTGCTGGGCGGCACCAACGTTGACGTAAGCGGCTTGAACTTCAGCGCCGCTGCGTCGCTGGCCGACGTTGCCAGCACCCTGCAAACCGCTGTCAACGCTAACGCCAACGTGCAGCTTGCAACGGCTACCGTGGCCTATGACGCTGTGTCGCGCCGGTTCAACTTCGTTGGCGGGCAATCGGCTGCAACCACGCTGAGCATCGGTACTCCGGCTGCTGGTACCGACGTTGCACCGCTGATCGGCTGGCAGGCAACCAACGGCGCTATCTACACGAACGGTGCCGACGCTAAGACCGCCGTGCAGACGTTGACGGACATGAACAGCGCCAACAACAATTACGCGTCGTTCCTGTTCATGGGCGCCGCGTTGAGCGACACGGACACCGCAGCCGTTGCCGCCTACAACAAGACGCTCAACGTTGCGTTCATGTACTGCGTGGCGGTGTCGGCTTCGAACGCCGCTTCGCTGGCCGCTGCCCTGGAAGGCATTGGCGGTACGCAACTGACGCTGACCAAGAGCGCCGGCCAGTACGCGGAAATGTGCCCAATGATCATTCTTGCGGCCACGGACTATGAGCGCATCGGCTCCGCTGCGAACTATATGTACCAGCAGTTTCCGGGGCTGGAAGTCACCGTTGACACGGACCCCAACAGCGACCTGTACGACGGCCTGGGCGTCAACTACAACGGACGCACGCAAAGCGCCGGCCAGCAGATTGATTTCTATCAGCGCGGCTACATGATGGGTGGCGCCACGGACCCGACTGACCAGAACGTGTACGCCAACGAAATTTGGCTGAAGGACTACGCGGGTTCGTCGCTGATGACGCTTATGTTGGCCCTTAACCGGGTGAGCGCCAACGCGGCAGGGCGTGGGCAAATCATGGGCGCGCTGCAAGAGCCGATCGAAGCCGGCTTGCGTAACGGCGTCATCAGCGTTGGCAAGGAACTGAGCACCGCGCAGAAAACCTACATCGCTGAAGTGACCGCAGACGACCGCGCGTGGCAACAGGTGCAGACCATCGGCTATTGGCTCAATGCCTGGATGACCGCAACCACGCTGGAAAACGGGCGCGTTGAGTACAAATGCGTGTACCTGCTGCTGTACAGCAAGGATGACACCGTGCGTTCCATCGGTGGCACCCATACCCTGATCTAAAGGAGAACAGAGAATGCAAGACGTATCCGGCTTTGGCCTTATCGTCACGCTGTACGCCAGCGTGACCTACCCCGCAGGCATCAACCTGACCAGCTTTGCGGACGACTCTGACCCGTTCGACCTGCCGAGCATCCAACTGCGCGACAAGGCAATGGGTCTCAACGGTGACCTAGTCGTGTGGGGCAAGGCTAACCCCATCGTGCCCACGCTGGCCGTCATCCCGAACAGCGAGGACGACAAGAACCTGCAAGTCCTGGCAGAAGCCAACCGCGTGCAGAAGGGCAAGGCAGCACGCCGCGATGTAATCCGCATCGTTGCTGTGTACCCCGATGGTGAAACGCTGACCCTGACCCAAGGCGCCATCACTGACGCGCCCATCGGCAACAGCATCGGTAGTTCCGGCCGCATGAAGTCCAAGGCGTACGGCTTTGCGTTCGAAGCCAGCCAGCGCGCAGCCGCGCCTGCGGGGGTGTAAGACATGACGGGCTTTGCGCGACTTATCAAGCCGGAGCCCGTCACGCTTCCCACGCGTGACGGTGACAAGACCTATTACACGTCGCTCTTTGACGCCATCACCGGGCGTGAGATTGTGACGCAGTACCCTACGACGGGCATGCCCAAGGTAGGCGACTACAAAGCCAACGAAGTGCTCATGCTCAAGCTGATGAGCTTCGTTGCCGTGGAAGCGTCGGACGGTGGCGACCCGATCATGTTGCGCACGGCTGAGCTTGTGCGACAGCATGTGCCCGACTTCGAAACGCTCATGAAACTGGAATGGGCGATGATGGAACGCAATTGCTCTTTTTTCGAACGCGGCAAGGTCTCCGCTTTCTTGGGCAATTTCTCCCAGAAGGCCCAAGGGTTGATTACGCAAATGTTGACGGCATATTTGCGGCAATCCAACAAGAGCGATTAGCCACGCTGCAAGAGCTTCGAACTGTTTACACGTTGGAAGACGCGCTAAACATGTTCGAAGTCATCGCAGTTAATCGGCACAATGAGTACCTTGCCCACAAACACGCGCAACCGAGATAACCATGAGCGTCCTTGAAACCTTCTATTACCTTTTTTCAGCAGACACCAAACCGGTACAGGAGGGAGTAAAGGAAGCTCAGGGGCCGATCCAACAGCTTCTTAATTCCCTCAAGGCCACCGACGACCAAGCGAAAGAGACTGAGGGTAGCCTACTCAGCCTAGCCAAGAACGGCATTGCCGGATTGCTCGCAGCGTTCAGTATCGAAAAGCTGCGAGAAGGCGTGTTAGAGATGGCGGAGCTAACCGAAGCCACGGGCAAGACTGCCGACAAGTTGGGCGTTGCCGTGGAAGAGTTGAGCGCATTTGACGGTGCGCTCCGCAAGATCGGCGCGGACGGTGACACCGCAAAAAGCACGCTTGAGGAGCTAGGTAAGTCGCTCACCGATGCCCGCGACAACGGGGGCGACGCGCTGGAAGCGTTCAAAAAGCTTGGCCTCCGGATGGCAGACATTAAGGCGGGCGCGAAAGACCCGACCAAGGCGTTAGGCGAACTCGCTGAAGGCATCCACAAGCTGAGCGAGGAAGATGCCGCCGACCTGGGCAAAAAAGTTGGCCTGGACGAAAAGACAATCGAACTGATGCGCGAGGGGCGCGCGGGCTTTGACGCTGCCATTGCACGTCAGAAGTTCCTTGGCGTGGTCACCAAAGAGCAAGTCGAAGTATCCAAGGCGTTCAATGAGCAACTGAAGCGCACCAAGGGTTCATGGAACGACATCGTACGTATCTTTGAGGACGCGCGGCGCAGCATCCTCACGGGCATCATGCCCACGGCTACGGCGTTCATGAAGCGCCTGGAAAAGCTCGTAACGTTCCTGGCCGATCATAAGAACTTCGTGATTGGCTTTTTCACTGCGATAGCGGCGGCCGTCACCGCGTATTACCTACCTGCCATCATCCGCGCAGGCATTGCTACATGGGCGCTCATCGCGCCGTATCTCGCCATCGGCGCCGCTGTCGCTGCCGTGGCCGCAATGATTGCGCTTGTCTACGATGACGTGATGGCGTTCCTTGACGGACAGGATTCCGTCATCGGCAAGATTGTGGAGCGCTGGCCCATCGTTGGTGACATCGTGCGCAGCCTTGCTGAGGTGTTGCGTTACTTCTTTGACATGGTGAAAGCGGGCTTCACGTTCATTGCGGAGGTTATCGAGAGTGGCCCGACTGTCGCGCTTGAGAACCTGAAGACTCGCATCACCGGTATCGTTGCCCAACTGTCGAACGCGTTCCCCACACTGGGTGCCGTGGTCAAGACGGTTGGCAACATCATCGGCACCGTTGCAAGCTTCGCGTTCGACCGGTGGAAGGAAGTGTTCGACCTGATAGCGCGCGTCGTTGGCTTCGCCATTGAGGCAGCGGGCAAGGTTGCGGGGCTCATCGGCAAGGCTATCGACTACGTACGGGGCGAGTCCCCGGCCGACAAGCAACCGAACGGCAGGAACTGGCTTGAAACCCGTAACGCTGAGGTTGGCGATATGGTGTCAATGGGGCGTGGGCAGATGCGCGCGCTCAGCACGAGCCCGGTAGCCGCTAATAGCTCCGCTGCGATCGCCGGCAACAAGACCAGCAACAAGACGACCACCGTGCAAGTAGGTAAGGTTGATGTCCACACGCAAGCTACCGACAGCGCCGCGATTGCTAGCGGCATTGGTTCCGCGCTGACTGACCAACTCCGGGGCGCAATTGATACTTTTGATGATGGGGTTGTCGCATGACCGTATTTAACCCAACCGCAGCCGTTGACGTTGTAGGCGTGTACGACGACAGCTTTGCACAAATGTTCCAGCAGGCGCGACCCCTTAAGGCCAGCATCGTGCGTGGCACGCGCATCTTTACGCATCCGTTGGAAGACGGCGCGATGGTGTCAGATCACAAGGTGTTCGACCCTGTGAGTATCGAGCTATCGCTAGTCATCGTTGCCGACGATTACAAAGCCGTGTACCAGCAGATCAAAACCGCGTACATGTCTAACAGTCTGCTGCGCGTACAGACGCGGGCCGACGTATTCGAGCGTATGACTATCGAAAGCATGCCGCATGAGGAAGACGCGGACATGTTTGACGCCATCCCGGTTGCGCTGAAGATGAAGGAGGTGCAGCTAGTGCGCGCCCAGTTCCAGGCGCTGCCCCCGCGTGCCGTGTCTAAGGCTGGCGACCAATCCACGAACAAGCGCGGCGAACAGAACCCCAAGGACGGGGGTAACAAAGGCTCCGTCGCGTATCGCATCCTCTACGGGAAGTAATCCATGTCGTACGTTATCCAACTTGACGCAGTGCCGAATCAGGAAGTATCCGCCACGCTGGATGGTCGGCGCTTCGTGCTGACCGTTAAGGATTGCGGCGGCTGCATGGGTGTGAGCATCACGCGTGACGGTGTGACGGTGTGCGACAACGTACGCGCCGTGGCGGGCTTTCCGCTGCTGAACCACCGCTACCAGGAGGACAACGGGGGCAACTTCATTTTCACCACTGCCGCCGACGACATCCCCTATTACACCGCGTTTGGCCTGACGCAGGAACTCATCTACACGACCAACGCTGAGCTTGAGGAAATCCGCAATGGCTGAGCAATTCGACGACCGCATCCTGCGTATCGGCGTGGAAGTCAACGGCCAGCTACGTACGTACGACGGGTTGTACCTTAAGGCGCTGGTTGTCAAGATGGCGAACCCGTTGCAGAACGAATGCACGGTCCAGATAGCCAACCTGTCGCGCGATGTGCGGGACTACCTGATGACGGAGACAAGCCCGTTCAATAAGAATAAGACCCCCAAGCGCCTTGTCGTGGAAGCTGGGCGTAAGAGTACCGGGGCGTTCCGTCTGTACGTGGGCGACATTACGGAGGTTACGCCCACGCAACCGCCCGACGTAATCCTTACCATCAAAGCCAAAACCAGCCAATACGACAAGGGCAACATCATCAGCACGTCAGCGGCTGCGCAGTCTGCGTTGTCGGGGCTCGCGCGTGACGTAGCGGGGCGCCTGGGCCTGTCGCTGCTGTTCGAAGCGTCCGACAAGAACATCAGCAACTTTAGCTTTACCGGGGCCGCGTCCAAGCTGGTTGACAAGCTGGCAGAAGCCGGCCGCGTGAACGCCTTTATCGACGATAGCAAACTGATCGTTAAGGATTGGGGCAAGGCGCTGCGCAATGTCGTACACGAACTGTCGAAGGATAGCGGGATGATCGGCATCCCCGAATTCATCGACCAGGGCATACGGGTAAAATACCTACTTGACCCGCAAAGTCAATTAGGTGGACGTATCGCAATTCGGAGCGACATCAACAAGGCAGCCAGCGGTAATTACACAATTGCCAAGTTGTCATACGATCTTTCGAACCGTGACACGTCTTTCTATTGCATAGCGGAGGCTACACGCGAGGCATAGAAAGTGGCGGATGCTCAAATCCCTAGTAAAGACCCAGCAGACGAAGGCACCTTAGCGGGTGCCTTTCGTTCTATTTTCGGCAAGATGCTTCAGAATGTTGACGGCATGCTGCCCGCTGTGGTGCTGGCGTATGACCGTGCCAGCAATACAGCAACCGTGCGCCCCCTTGTGTCCGTGCTCACCACGGGCAACGAGACCGTACCCCGTGCGCAGATCGCGCAGGTTCCCGTGCTTGCCCTGGGTGGCGGGGGCTTCGTCATCAACTTCCCGCTGAAGGCAGGCGATAAGGGTTGGGTAGAAGCCAGCGACCGTGACATATCGCTGTTCCGGCAGCGTGGGGACGAAGCCCAGCCCAACAGCCTGCGTGTCCACAGCTTCAGCGACGGGCGCTTTATCCCCGACCTGTACGGCGCATTTACCGTTGCCGCTGAGGACGAATCCGCCGCGATGGTCATCCAAAGCACGGACGGTACCGTCAAGATTGCGCTTGACCCTGACGGCGTGCGCATCAAAGCGCCTACTGTCAAGATCGAAGCGGAAACGCTCCTTACGCTCAAGGCGGCCGCGCTGTTCCTGGACGTGCCGAACTCCTACGGTCCAGCCGGCCCCGGTACACCGGTTGTGCTCAGCAACGACGCCACGATTGGCAGCATCACCTTTGGCACGCACAAGCACACGGGCGTGCAGATCGGTGGCAGCAACACGGGGAATCCAACAGCATGAGAACGTTTGCCATCAACGCCACCAACGACCTGTATCTAGGCCACAACGGGCAGCTAGCCATCGCTACCGACCTGCAAGCCGTGTTGCACTGCTGCAAGACTGCGATGCAGGCGCAACTAGGCGAAATGCAATACGAGATGCAGCGTGGAATGCCCGACTTTGAAACGGCGTTCAATACGTATAACCCGGCGCAGTACGAAGCGGCGGGGCGCTCCACGCTCACAGCGGTGACGGGTGTTGTGCAAGTGCTGTCGTTCAGCGTCACGCGCCACAACGGGCAACTCATCTACACCGCAACTATCCAAACGGTCTACGGGGAAGGAAACATTAGCAATGGCTGACTACGATTACGTTACTACCACGGGCGTCATATTGCCCGACACGGCCAGCATCCTGGGCGATGTCCAACAGGAATACCGCGATGTATTCGGGCAAGACCTGGAAGTCGGCAGCGACACCCCGCAGGGCGTGCTTATCGCTGCGGAAGTGTCGGCACGCTCAGCCGTGGCCCGCAACAACGCCACGCTTGCCAACCAGATCAACCCGAACGAAGCCGGGGGCACGTTCCTGGACGCCGTATGCGCGCTGCTGGGCGTGGAGCGCCAACAGGCAACCAAGACGCTGATGACTGCCGTGGTGCTGGGCGGGCGCCCGCTTACGTACGTGCCCAAGGGTGTGCGCGCCAAGACGGACGCGGGTGACCTGTTCGAATCCGTTGCGGCCGTCACGCTGGACGCCACGGGCGCCGCTAAGGTTGACTTTCGGGCGATTGCAACCGGCCCCGTTACGTGTGCGCTCAACACGCTGTCCAACGTCGTTGATACGGTGCTGGGCTGGGAGACTGTCAACAACCCCGGCCCCACACAGGCGACCGTGGGCAAGGCTCAACAGTCGGATATGTCGTTGCGTGACCTGCGCCGGCGCACCTTGGCTAACCAGGGTATCAGCACTGTTGAGGCGCAAGTTAGCAACATGTACCTTGTGTCGGGCGTGCGCAGCCTGCAATTCAGGGAGAATGTCGCAGCGACCACGCAGACTATCGACGGCATTACGATGGTTGCGCACAGTGTATGGATGTGCGTAGAGGGTGGGCTAAACGCTGACGTTGCGCTGTCGCTGCTGACGAACAAGACGGATGGCGCGGCGTGGAATGGCGCAACCACCGTTGACGTTGTGGAGCCCAACAGCAAGCAAACATACACGGTGAAGTTTGACCGGCCAACCTCCGTGCCGATGCTGGCCCGCGTGACCGTATCGCGCGGCAGCGACCTGAGCGACCCGCAAATCACCGTGCGTGATGCGATCCTGAAGTATGCAAATGGGGATATGGATAACGAACGCGGCTTCGTGGTCGGGGGCGCTGTGTCACCGTTCGAACTGGCCGCTGCGATCAACTTCTATCAGCCTGGGATGCTTGTACGCAAGGTGGAAGTTACCAAGGCATCCACGCCCACGGCCTGGACGACTGACACTATCGCCATGACCCTAACTGAACTCGCTACGATCATTGCGGGCTCTATCACCGTCAACGTGGTGTGACATGAGCACGGTACAAGACTTTGACTTTTCCGTAGACATACTGCGGGCGCTACTGTGGCAACACAACAAGGCGGAACACCTTGAACAACTGTTGCGCAGCAAACAAACGTGGTACGACGCCAACCAGCAACAGTTTTGGTCTGACTGGGTGCGCGATGTCTTCGACCTGCGTACGGCTAATGCATTCGGCCTGTCGGTGTGGTCAATCATCCTGGGCATGCCGCTGACGGTGCAGACCGGCGCGAGCGTGGAAGCTAAGCCACGCTGGGGCTTTGGCGCGTTCAAGAAGAACTTTGGTCACGGCAACTTTACGAACAACTCTTCGTCAACGGTGGCGCTCAGCGTAGACCAAGCACGGCTGGTGCTGCGGCTGCGCTATTACCAGTTGGTATCGCGCTGCACGGTCGTTGACCTTAACAGGTTCCTTAAGTATCTGTTCAAGGATAAGGGCGATGTGCATGTACTTGATTTCAACGATATGTCTGTTATCACGTACGTGTTTAACTTCGTGCCGGATTCTCAATTTGCATTCATATTGGAGAACTACGACATACTGCCGCGCCCTGCGACAGTGGGCGTAAACTATATCGTGTTGCCGCCCGATAAATTCGGGTTCGACATTTACAACGAAAACCTTCGTGACTCTAACTTTGCGCTATGAACCAACATTTCTTTCGTATTCCCTGGGCAACGTCTGGTGACAAGGCCACCATTCCCGACACGGACGGCGCTGACCCTGGCGTAGCCAATTACGGCGCGGGTTGGGGTGTTGACTACTCCAAGAACAAGCAAACCGACCCCACGGCGCGCAGCGTTGAGCGCGGGGTAATGAACCGCATGTTGTATGACACGTCGGTTGCCATCGCTGCGTGGCAAACCGCGATGGCTCCGGAGTTCATCACCACGGCTGACAACGGGGGCGCCGCGTACGCGTATGGCTCCGGTGTAGTCGTGAAGTGGCGCGCGGTGGATAGCGACCCGTGGGCGTTGTATATCTCGCAGGAAGACAACAACACGACCAGCCCCGGCGATGTGCCAGCCGTGACCAAATGGAAGGCTTGGGCGTGGAAGGTTGCGAGTGATGCGGAAATGACGGCGGGCACGTCGGACGCTCGCGTTGTAACGCCGCTGAAGCTGGCAACCTGGGCGGCTACAGGTGGCGCACCTTGGGTTTCTGAGGCCGAACTAGCCGACCCCACCGACCCGGCAAAGGGTGCGGCGCTGGCTGGCTATAGCGGCACGGGTGGCACCGTGGCAGACGCGCTTGACGCAATCCAACTTGCCGACTATGCCGCGCTGCGTGCGTACGCTGGTAGCAAGAAGGACGCGTATGTAACGGGGCTTGGCATTGCCGGCGAATTCACGCGCGACGACGCCGACACGACCAGCGCCGATAACGGGGGCACGGTAATCGTTGCCAGCAACGGTAAGCGTTGGAAGCGGGCGTTCAGCGGAGCAATTAGCCTGGGTTGGTTTGCCGTGGGCAACGGCACGGTAGACGCACGCGCGGCTATTCTAAGCGTCGCCAAATCGAACACCAAAATTGAAGGTGTTCCGGGTGAGGTTTATCGACTCACTGAGCCGCTTGTTCTCACCGATTTGCAAAATTTCACGTTGGATGTTCCGGGGGCAGATTTCCGTTAGGCAATTCCCGGGCCGCCTGCCCCTGGGG
>JACXTT010003494.1_pt1 | contig 24131 bp, 14 predicted proteins | sample 9270951 | NCBI WGS metagenome assembly JACXTT01 (sample SAMN15532306, study PRJNA645909) | rock metagenome | isolation source: weathered quartz diorite | place: Puerto Rico | collected 2017-06-21
AAGGCGCGGGCGTACCGGGTGGATCTGAAGCGGTGCGTCGTTCATGATTGCGACGGCGAGCTCGCCGAGCTTTCGTACTATGAGCGGAACAACTGGGTGACGGTGGAGTTTCAGTGCAACCGGTGCAGGAGGAGATTCGTGGTAAAGGTCGAGCTCTGAAGAGCTTCTCCGCATGAATCCTGCCGAGATTATTCGGAAGAAACGGGCCGGATCCTCCATCGACCGCGCGGAGCTGGAATTCCTCATCGGGGGGTTCCTCAACGGCAAGGTGAAGGACTACCAGATGTCCGCCTTTCTCATGGCGGTCTATTTCCGGGGCATGTCGTTCGAGGAAACTGTAACCCTCACCGAGGTGATGCTGCGTTCGGGCACCGTGGTGGACCTCTCTTCGGTCCCCGGGATCAAGGTCGACAAGCATTCGACGGGGGGAGTCGGCGACAAGGTCTCGCTGATCCTCGCTCCGATGGTGGCGGCCTGCGGAGTTCCCGTCCCGATGATCTCCGGCCGCGGACTGGGGCACACCGGAGGCACTCTCGACAAGCTCGAATCGATCCCCGGGTTCAACACCCGTCTCACGCTCCGGGAGTACCGCTCCGTGATCGAGGAGGTGGGAGCGGTGATGATCGGCCAGACAGACGAGATCGTGCCGGCCGACCGGAAGATGTACGCGCTGCGCGATGTGACGGCGACGGTCGAGAGCATCCCTCTGATTGCCGGGAGTATCATGAGCAAGAAGATCGCCGAAGGAATGGACGCCCTAGTGCTCGATGTCAAAGTCGGGCGGGGCGCCTTTATGGCAACGGAGGAGAAGGCGACCGAGCTGGCAAAAACCCTCATCGCGATCGGCGGCGCCTTCGGCAAAAGGACCATAGGTTTTCTGACGGACATGAGCCAGCCCCTCGGGCTCGCCGTGGGTAACTGGCTCGAGGTGAAGGAGTGCCTCGAGTGCCTGGAAGGGCGCGATATTCCGGACCTCATGGAGGTCACCTACACCCTCGGAGGGGCGATGGTGATGGTGGGGGGGAAAGCGGCGACCATCGAGGAGGGAATCGATCTGTGCAGGGGGGCCGTCGAAAGCGGCCGGGCTCTCGCCAAGTTCCGGGAAGTGGTCCGCCGCCAGGGGGGAGACCTGGCGGCGCTTGAGGGGGGGAGTCCGTACCCAGATCCCCGCGCTGTTCTTGAGATCGGGAGCCCTTCGGGCGGCATCATCGGCTCGATTGACGCTCTCGAGCTGGGTCTTGCCTCCATCGGCATCGGGGCGGGGCGGGTGAACGCCGAGGAGGCCATCGATCCCAAGGCGGGCATCGTGCTGAAAAAGAAGGCCGGCGACCGGGTAGAGAAAGGGGAACCAGTGGCCGTAATGTACACCGACCGGACAGAGATCGCGGCGGAGCTGGCCGAATGGATCGGCAGGACCTTTAAGATATCGGAGGGACCCGTGTCCCTTCCTCCGCTCATTCATTCCATGGTCGATGCGCAGGGGGTTCATCCCAGGCCCCGCCGGAGGGCGGCCGGGCATCGCAAGTTGAAATCTCACGATTAATTTTTTATCTTTTTCACGTCTTTCACGAAGAGAAGCTTGAGTTTCTCGCTAACTACATGTTTCATCTCCCGCCCGATTCCGAGCCCCGCAAGGGCGTCTGAATTCATTTCACATTTACCCAGGAGCAGTTGAATGCCGGTCATCACCATTGCGGACAGCGGAAAGACGATTGAAGCGCCCGAGGGCGCAAACCTTCGCAAGACGCTTCTGAAGAACGGGCTTTCCCCGTATATCGGCAAAGACCGAATTCTGAACTGTCTCGGAAACGGCCTCTGCGGCACCTGCCGCATCGAGGTCGTCGACGGCAAGGGGGCGCCGCCGATGGGCCCTCTGGAAGAAAGCGCGCTGGTCGGGCTCGCTCCGTTCTACGGGCGGAAGATCCCGAAGAACGTGCGGCTTGCCTGCCGGATCAATCTCACGAAGGATATGACGATCAGGATGTACCCGGCCGTCGCCATCGACTGGGAGCTCACGAAGGAGCGGCTGGCAATGCTCCTCATATGGCTGATCGCGGGCGGCGCGGTTCTGGGTATCACCATAAAACTTCTTATTGAAATCTCGACGGGCCGCTGACGACGCCTCACCGAGCGTACTCTATCCTACCCCACCCGCTTTCGCTGCGCGGGAAGCAAACACCCCTTACAACTCCCAGCTCTGTTCAGTCCGTAACCCTGGAACGCGGGCTAATGCCCGCGACTAGCTCATTTTCAGGGACCCAAATAAAACGTTCAAAATGCTTGACATTGTAGGGGTGTTTATTATATTGAATGAAAAATTTAGCGAGATTTAGCAAGATTTGATACTACGAGGCTAAGTGCTCTCTTTCAAGTCTTTCTCCCTCGCGGGGGCTCTTCTTGTAACATCCCTGGGCGGCGCCGTACTGGTCGGCTGGCTCGTCGGGAATGAATCACTCACGAGCGTTCTGCCGGGCCTGAGCGCGATGCACCCGAGCACCGGGCTCGCGTTCGCCCTCGCCGGGATCGCGCTCATGACTCTGCAGACCAGGCATCGGCCGCTTGCCATCAGGATCATGGCGCAGGTGTTCTCCTTCCTGGTTGCGCTCATCGGATTTCTCTCTCTCGGAGAGCTCCTGCTGGGCATCGATGTGGGCCCGGATTTCTGGCTCGCGGAAATCAGGGCGGGAGCGGGCGCGGCCGGAGCGCATGCCGGAGTTCCGCTTGCGACCTCCTGCTCTCTGATGTTCCTCGGTTCGGCTCTCTCGCTCCTTCAGGTCAGGCGCAATCTCCGCCTGGTCAGGATCCTGACGTATGTCGTGATGACGATCGCCACGATCGCCGTCGTGGGGCATGCGTTTGCGGTTGAGTCGCTCGACAGCACTCCGTTCTACGCCCGCATGGGCGTCCACACCGCCTGGTCGCTGCTCGTCCTTTCTCTTGCGCTCCTCTTCGCCCATCCGGACCGGGTGCACGTATCCCGGCGCATCATCGAGACGGTGGTCATCGCGGCGTCGTATCTGCTTGCCGCAAAGATGAGCTTCTCGATGGCGATCGCCCCCGGAAACGTCTCGGTTGTGTGGCCCCCCTCGGGAATCGCTCTCGCGGCGATCCTGCTGCTCGGCGAGCGGGCGTGGCTCGGCGTTTGGCTCGGCTCGTTCATCGCGAATACGTGGTTCTTCGCGGGCGTGACCAACCCGTTCTCGATGCTCGCGTTCATGACTTCGTCCACCATCGGCATAGGATCGACCCTTCAGGCGGTTCTCGGCGCCCTGATGATCCGCACGTTCGTGGGCTCCAAAGATCCGCTCGACGGCGCGCAGAGCGTGTTCGCTCTGGTCGTTATCGAGGTGTACTGCTGCTTCGTGGCTCCGACGTTTGGCGTGACGGCGCTCTGTCTTGCGGGCTATGCCCCCTGGGAGAATTACAGCCACCTCTGGTGGACCTGGTGGACGGGCGACGGAGTGGGGGTCATCTTGTTCGCTCCGTTCCTCCTGACCTGGAGCAGCATGCCCAGAGTGAAGTTCAATGCGCGAAGGTTTTTCGAGGGGGCTGCGCTCGTGCTCCTTACCTTCGCTGTGTGCCAGTATGTGTTTGAGTGGCCCCTCTCGGTTCCCGGAATTCACTACCCGTCGCCGTATCTGATCATCCCGTTTGTCGGGTGGGCGGCTCTCCGCTTCGGACGGAGGGGCGTCACAGTCTCCCTCCTTCTGGTATCCATCGTGGCGATTGCCAGCACGACGACCGGCCGGGGACCCTTCAGCACATCCGCGGCGGACGGCGGGTTGTCGCAGCTGCAGACCTATCTCGGTTTCCTCTCGGTTCCCGTGCTGATCCTTGCCGCGGCGATCGACAATTTCCGGAGATCGAACCGCGAGCTGATAGATATAAGGGGGGAACTGGAATCGATCGTGCGGAAAAAGACGGGAGATTTGAAAACCGCGCACGAGGCGCTCCGCGCCGAGGCCGACGGACGCAGGCAGACCGAGGAGGAGCGGCGGAAGGGCGAGGAACAATTGAGGCTCATTCTCTCGAGGGTCACGGACAACGCGATCTTTATGCTCGACCCCCAGGGGATCATCGTGAACTGGGGAGAAGGCGCGAGAGCGATCCACGGATACGATGCGGATGAAATCACGGGCCGTCATTTCTCGGTGCTCTACCCCGATGAGGAGCTGAAATGGGGGAAACCCGACATCGAGCTTGAGATCGCGCGGGAAGAGGGGAGGCTGGAGGACGAAGGGTGGCGGCTGCGCAAAGACGGCTCGCTCTATTGGGCGAGCGTCGTGATCACAGCCCTCAGGGAGTCTGGCGGGCGTCTTCAGGGGTTTGCGGCGATCACCCGCGACATTACGTCGAGGAGGAAAGCGGAAGAGGAACTCCGGCGGGACCGGAAGGAGCTGCAGGAGTTCATCGACAGCATGGCGACCCTGAGCGCCAAGGTCTCCCTCGACGGGAGCCTTCTCCTCGTCAACAGGATCGCCCAGCTCGGCACCGGCCTTCCCCTCGAACAGCTGATGAAGATCAACTTCCTGGACGGGGAATGGTGGTCGTTCGATCCCGAGGTCCACTCGCGCGTCCGCGAGGCGTTCCAGAAGGCCAGCGCCGGAACGCCCGTCAATTACGACGAGAAGCTCTTTGTCTTCGGGAAGGTCATCCATATCAACTTCAGCCTCGTGCCGGTGAAGGATAGGGACGGAAGAGTGCTTTACATCGTGGCTGAAGGGAGGGACATCACCGCGCAGAAAACGGCAGAGGAAGCCGTGCGCGACAGCGGCCAGCGGATCAGGAGTCTCGCGAAAGAGCTGGAGCGCCGCATCGCCGAGCTCGACGCGGTGAACAAGGAGCTCGAGGCATTCAGTTACTCCGTTTCACACGACCTTCGCACGCCGCTCCGCCACATCGGGGGCTTCGTGGACCTCCTGAAGGAAGAGCTTGGGGGCTCGCAGAGCGCCAAGGGACGCCATTACATCGAGGTCATCTCGGGCTCGACGACGCAGATGGGGACGCTGATCGACGACCTCCTCCTCTTTTCGCGCATGGCGCGGGTGGCGCTTCAGCGGTCGAATATCGATCTGGCAGAGATCGTGGGAGAGACCATCCGTTCGCTCGAGCCCGACACGAAGAAGAGGGAGATCGAATGGAAGATCGGCGAGCTGCCCCGAGTGGAGGCGGACGGCTCGCTGATGCGGCTCGTCTTCGAAAACCTCCTCTCGAACGCGGTCAAATACACTCGTCCCCGCAAGAAGGCAGTGATCGAAGTAGGCTGGGTGGAAAGCAACGGACACGAAGCCTCGTTTTACGTGCGCGATAACGGAGTGGGTTTCGACATGCAGTTCGCGGACAAGCTCTTCGGCGTGTTCCAGCGCCTGCACAAGGCGGAGGAATTCGAAGGAACCGGAATCGGGCTGGCGAACGTCCGGCGGATCGTTCAACGTCACGGGGGGAGGACCTGGGCCGAGGGAGCAGTGGGCCGCGGCGCCACGTTTTATTTTTCCCTTCCGACGAACAGGGAAACCTGAGAGAACCCGGTCACGCCGTGACGACGCGGGCGGGGAGGAAGCTACTGTGTCGCGAACGTATTCCTGAGGACCTGAAACCAGTTCGTGATCAGCGTGAACTCCGGGGTGCTCAGGTCCTTCCAGGGCAGCACAATCAGGGCGAATTTCCCGCCATCATTCGATATGCCGCTGAGTACCGTGCCGTCGGGCGGAAGTTCGAGGACGTTTCTCGGGGAGGAATAGTCAAATGCGCTTCCCGGATGAATGGTTACCCCAAAGACCGTGGACCCCTGCGTGTAGTAGATCTCGTTTCCCGACGGCGACCAGATCGGATTCGTTCCCCCGCCTGAAGAAACCTGCCATTTCCCGCTGAGCGACGGGAACGGGACGATGACCACTTCGTATTTACCGGACTCGTTCGATTCGTACGCGAGATAGCGGCCGTCCGGTGAAAAAACGGGGTTTCCCTTGGTAGCGGCGGAATGAATGAACGCCGATGTTTTCCCGCTCCCGTCGAGAGATAACAGCCAGATATCCCCGTCCTGCACAAACGTCAAGTATTTTCCATCCCGGGAAATCGATTTGGGGAGTTGAAAGTGAGAGCTCGTCGTCAACCGTTCCTCGCTGCCGGAACCGTCCCAAGGCCTCCGGTAGAGATTGGGTGCGTGTCTGTGCTCGGAAGTATAGTACAGATACTTTCCGTCCGGGCTCCAGACCGGGAAGCCGTTATTCCCGTCTCCGAATGTCAGACGCGTCATGCTTTTCCGTACGATATGATACAGCCATATGTCATCATTCGCCTGTTGGATATGGACCGCGACTTTCTGCCCGTCCGGCGAGAGCGAAGCAGCGTAATACGAATTGGCGGTATCAATGAGGGGACTCAGGTTCCCGTGCATGTCGATCCATTTGACTTTGCTGATGGAATAGAACTCGATTCCCCGGGGGACATAGAGAAGAATCCCGTCACGGGAGAAGGCAAAGTTGGCGTCTCCGGAAAAAGGATTCATCCAGCCGCCTCTGAAGAGCTGCTTCGGGGGGCCGGTCACTTCCATCTTCCCGGCATCGAAAGGAACGGCAAACACGGAACTTCCCCGGACATACACAAGATGACCGGTGGGGACATACCGTGCGAACGCTCCGCCGCGTATCAGGACCTTCTTCGACCGGCTTTTCATGTCGTACGCGGCGATCGCCGCCTCTTCGAATGAAGAAATGGTATTGAACTTCACCGTGTAGAGTACGCCGTTTCCGCCGGGGAGGAGATCGGGAAACCGATGGCTGATTTCCCCCGCGGTGGAATCGATCTGAGTGATTTGTTCGGGCGTGCCTCCGTTTTCATTGATCCGGTACACGCCTCCGCTGATGACGCCGTAATAGATGTTCCCGTCGGCTCCCCACCTCATTCCCCGGATTGCGCCCCCGGCATCCCCCACAGTAACGGCGGCTCCGCCGAACACCGACACTTTCCGGATGAGAGTGTTCACGGCATAGGCAATCCATTGACCGTCGGCTGAGAAGGCGCTGAAATATGTCGCGGTAGAGAGCGGGATATCGGAACCTGCAACAGGCTCGAGAACATCCCGATCGGTGGGTCGCAGCATGAGCCGGGCCTGTGCGCCCGATTGAATGATGAACGACATGAATTTGCCGTCGGGAGAAATATCGACCGCCGAAAACCCTATGGGAATCGAGGCGCTGTCGGGGAGCTTCACCGTAAACTGCATGGACGAAGGGGCCTGACGCTCTGCTCCGCTCCAGGGGCGCCAGAATAAGCCGGTCACGATCACGCCCGCGGCGAATGCCGCGGCGATCCAGAGAGCCGGTTTCGCAGCGGTCTTGGCCGGCCGCGCCGCCTCAACCCCGGCGGGCGGCTGAGCGGCCGGGGCCGTGGCCGCGCGCTCTGTCGTCAACGCGGGGAACGTGCGCGACATGCGCGTGCGGCTCGATTCGCGCTTGAACCGCTTCAGGTCCTTGGCAACGTCTTTCACCGCGTTGTACCGCTCGTCCGGATCTTTCTGCAGACATTCGAACACGATGCGGTCGAGCTCGGGGCCCACGTCCCTCCTGACTGCGCTCATCGGAGGGGGGTCGACGTTCACGATTTCGTACATCAGGGCGCTTTCGTGCACGCCCTTGAAGGGGAGTTCACCCGTGAACATTTCGTAGAGCATGACGCCGAGCGAGAAGATGTCGGAGCGGTGATCCGATTCCTGCCCCTGCACCTGCTCGGGGGACATGTACCCGGCGGTGCCGACGGTGCTCCCTTCTTTTGTGAGACGCGTGATCTTGCTGCCCCCGGCCCGGAGCTTCGCCAGTCCGAAATCCATGATTTGCGCAATGCCGTCCTTGCGGATCATGATGTTTTCGGGCTTGATGTCGCGATGGACGATTCCTTTTTCGTGGGCCGCGGAGAGGCCCTCGGCGACCTGGATTCCGATGTCGATGGCCTTATGCTGGTTGATGCTTGAAAACCTCTCACGCAAGGTCTGACCCTCGACGAATTCCATCACGATGAAGATCCGCCCTTCGTGTTCGAGGATATCATGGATGGTGCAGACGTTCGGATGATTCAGCGTTGCGGCGGCTTTGGCCTCCTGCACGAAACGGGCTTTGTCCTGCTCGGACGCGCTGAGGTGAGGGGGGAGAAACTTCAGGGCGACGGTCCGGTCGAGCTTGGTGTCCTGGGCCTTGTAGACGACGCCCATCCCGCCTTCGCCGACTTTTTCGAGAATCTTGTATTGAAGGATTACGGTGCCGACCATGGGTTCACAAAATAGTTATTGTCCGGGAGACTCTCAAGCTGGCGCCTAAAGCTCGCGCTGGTGTCACGGTATGGACCGTGATACCAGTTGAATCGGCGCCTACATCCGGCCCATTCCGCCGGTGCATACACCCGGCGCCGAAAGCCCGCGGTCACAGTGGAGCCGGAGCCGCGGCGAGGGTGTCGGCCATTTGCCGGTGCACGAGGCCGTTGCTTGCCAGAACCTCGGGCTTGTAAATGCTGTACGGTCCTCCGAAAAAGTCGGTCACGCGCCCGCCCGCCTCCTCCACCAGCAGAACCCCCGCGGCAGTGTCCCACGGATTGAGCGCCACTTCCCAGAAGCCCTCGTAGCGGCCGGCGGCGACGTACGCGAGGTCGATTGCCGCCGAGCCCATCCGCCGCACCGCCTGCGACTTCCGCAGGAACCTGATGAAATGCTCTATTGCGTGCGAGGGGTTATCGGCGATCGTGTACGGAAAGCCGGTCACCAGCAGGCTCCTGCCCAGCGAGTCGATCCGGGAGACATTCATACGCTTTCCGTTGAGATAAGCTCCCTTTCCCTTTTCCGCCGTGAAGAGCTCGTCGAGGTTCGGATCGTAAATCACTCCCGCGACGACCGTTCCTTTTCGTTCTACCGCGATGGAAACGCAGAAGACCGGAAAACCATGCGCATAGTTCGTCGTGCCGTCGAGAGGGTCGATGATCCACTTGAACTCGGAATCCGATCCGCCTCTTCCGCTCTCTTCCGCCAGGATTGCATGGCCGGGATGGCGCCGCCGGATGATCCCGATTATCAGATCCTCGGACTTCCTGTCAACCTCGGTCACGAGGTTCTTCTCCTGTCCGGATTTCTCCCGGATCTCTCTCACCCTCCCGAGGTGATGCTTGAGGAGCTTGCCGGCTTCCCGGGCCGCCTCTATTGCTGTCTGGATCAAGCCGATCGGGGGGCTGCGGGGGTTCGGTCCACGCCGCTCGCTCGCGCGAGCAGCTTCTTCACGCGGTCGATATTTTTTCGGTTCACCCTGAACCGGACGCGCACGCTGTTGTCCTCGTATTCCTTGGCGACGATCTCCGTGAGCTCGTGGAGCTTGGCGATGGTGCGGTAGTCGGACTGCCTGACGACGATCGTCTCCTCGGCGGTGCCCCTGTCGAGGAGCTCGAGAAGGGCTTCTTCCACCGCCGATATGTTGATTGCCCGCGCCGCCGAGATGAACACCGAGGGGGTGTAGGCCTCGGCGAGGGAAGGGATGATCGAGCGGTCCGCCAGCCTGTCGATCTTGTTAAAGACGAAGATCGTCGGCTTTCCTGAGGCCTCGAGCTCGTCGAGGGTCGCTTTCACGACCTCGATCTGCTCTGCGAATGCCGGGTTGCTGATGTCGACGACGTGGAGGAGGTAATCGGCCTCCGATGCTTCGGCGAGAGTGCTCCTGAAGGAGGCGATCAGGTGCGGGGGGAGTTTCCGGATGAATCCGACCGTGTCCGAAAGGAGGATGCTTTTCCCACCCTCAAGCTCGACATTCCGGACCGTCGTGTCGAGCGTAGCGAACAGGCGGTCTTCGGTGGGAACATCCGCCCCGGACATCAGGTTGAGGAGCGTCGATTTACCCGCATTCGTGTATCCCACGATGGCGGCGCGCGGCTGGCCGCGTCTTCCGCTGCGCTGAACCTCGCGTTCCTTGCTGATCCGCTCCAGCTTCTCTTTGAGGCGGCTGATTCGCGTGCGGATAGCCCTGCGGTCTGTCTCGATCTGCTGTTCGCCGGGCCCTTTCGTGCCCACGCCCCCGTACTGCTTCGAAAGGTGCGTCCACTGTCTCGTGAGGCGGGGGAGAAGGTACTGAAGCTGGGCGAGCTCGACCTGTGTCATCGCTTCCTTCGTCTTCGCGCGTGACGCGAAAATCTGAAGGATCAGGCTGCTCCGGTCGATGATCTTGCACGGTATGAGTTTTTCAAGATTACGGATCTGGACCGCCGACAGGTCGTCATCGAAAATCACCGCATCAATCTTCTCTTCGGCAACGATGGCGCCTATTTCCTCCGCCTTGCCGCGGCCGATGAAGAGGGCCGGATCAAGCCGCCCGCGCTCCTGCGTCACTCTCCGGCGCACGTCGACTCCGGCCGTATCCGCCAGGAGCACGAGCTCGTCGAGATACTCCATGTTCTTCGCGCGATCCGTCCGCCCGGTTGCGACCCCCACGACGAGAGCGCTCTCGCGCCCCGAAGTCTCGACGAGCCTCATGCCGCGGTCGGCGAGGGATGCTGCGCGGCCGCCCTGCCGTCGCGGGCGACGGCCATTTCGAGGAGGGCCAGCAGAAGCGCGAGTCCGATGCAGTGTTTCCACAGCTCGACGCCGTATCTCAACTGAAGGATCGTCGTCTGAAGCTGATCGGTCCGGTCGATCGACCGGACCGCGGCTGCGGAGATGCCGGCGCGCTTCCAGAATTTGCCGAGATCCTCCCCGGAGATTTTTCTCGTATCCGATTCGCGCCGGTCGGTATTCACCCCGAAGACCGTCAGCGTGTCCGCTCCGCCGATTATTTCATAAAAGCCGGGAGTGATGAGCCTTCTGAGGCGGAAGAGCGTCGCAGTCGACGAGATCCCCTGTGTCTGGACGGCCGAATGGATCAGCTCCCCGGATCCGTCGGGGGAGACAAGCGAGTACGCGCCGCCTTTGAGATCGGGGGAGTTCCTCAGGGACACCGCCGGCTCGTCCCCGACCGTGTAGGCGGGGATGGCTTCGCCGAGCGAAGAGAGGTAGATGAGCGACCGGTAGATCAGCGGAGCGAAGAGGCCCTTGATTGGAAAATCGGACCAGGAGAGATCCGGCGCAACGGCGAACAGGAGGACCCTTCCCCCGCCCGCTCTGTATTCAGAGAGGAATGCGCCTCCGTCGCTCAACGAGATCAGCGTGCGCCCCTGCCTTCCGGTATGGTGTCTCAGTGCCTTGAGGATCGACGGGGATTCTACCGCGCCCTTCGTCCTGCCCTGCTCCTCAAACATCGTAGCGAAGAGGGGATGGTCGAGGTCCACGGCGCGGAACGAGAGCGGCGTGCGCGCGTCGTTGGTGGTGAGCCCTTCGAGGGGTGGAATGCCCAGCGGAGGGAGGAGGACGGAATTATAATGATCACGGTCGATGTCGCTCCCCGGGAAGATGATACAACCCCCGCCCCGCTTTACAAAGGCCGCGATCTTATCCGCGTCGGCGGCCGAGAACGAGCGCACGTTGGAGATCACCAGGACGTCGATATCCTTCAGGTTGACGAACGGGAACTTCTGCGGCGTCGACTCGGACACGTTGACGAGCAGACCGCCACCCTCGCCCGTCCGGCCCGCCTGGACCGCGAGGGAAATGTAACGCACGTCCTGCGCCCCGCCGGAGACCATTGCCACCCCGATCCGTTCGGGGACCGCCAGCGTGAAATACCGCCGGTTGTCCGGCTCGAGCGCGTCGCTCTCGAGTTCCGCGTAACCCCTGGCGAACCCCGATTTCTTCGGCGTGACGCTGAACTCTTTCCCCGTCGACTCCCAGGCGCCGGCGGAGATGTTGCCCTGGGCCGCCCTGGCGCCGTCGAGAAAAACGCTTGCCACGTAATCGCGCACCGGGACACCACTGAAATTCCTGATCGATGCGTAGACCTTCACAGGTTTGTTCTTTTCAAAGATCTGCGTCCGGACCTCCACGGAATCGATTCCCAGATTCGGCACGGGCTTCGAGCCGATTTCTACGGTGAAGAGTTTCACCGAGGGATCGAACGTCGAATCCTGAGGCGCCTTCGGCGCCGCCGCGCCGTCGGAGAAGAGGGTTTGCTGCATGTCGCTGATGAGGTAGACCTCCTTGTTGGCGTTCCTCGAGTCGCGCAGGAGGCTCTCGGAAAGGCGGATCGCCTCCCCGGCGGAGCGGCGGATCATCGTCGCCCGGGCTTCCCTGATCACCGTCCTGAGAGCGCCGAAATCGTGCGTCGCAGGGCTCACGGACGCGCGGGGGAGATCCGAGAGTTTGAGGAGATACGCCTCGTCTCCCTCTTTGAGAAGATCGACCAGCTTCCCGGCGGCGTCCTTTGCCTGCTTGAAATACTCGCCGTGCTCGTCGGCGCCCATCATGCTGAACGAATCATCCAGGATGAATACGATCGTCGAATTGGCATGCGAGCCGAATCCGCCGAACATCGTCCCGTGCAGCGCCGGCCTGGCGAAGGCGAGGACGATGAACGCGATCAGAAGAGTTCTGATCAGGAGGAGGAGCAGCTGCCGGAGTTTCAGCCTGCGGATCCTCGTTTGCTGAAGCTCCTTCAGGAACGTCAGCGTGCTGAACTCGATTGTGCGAAGCTTCCGAAGGTTGAGGAGGTGCAGGATGAGGGGTATTGCAGCCGCTGCGAGTCCGAACAGGACCAGGGGATTAAGAAACACCATCCGTTAGATCGATCGGGGAAAAACCATGAGGCCCTTCTTCCAATGAGTCGAAAAATCGCCTCAAAAGCAATTTCCGGGCCTTTCCGTGCCGCGCTCCGCGCTTGCCTATGCCCGACCCATCGTTTATATTATGCTGTCGCACAATGCGGGGTGAATGAAAGCGGCTGATCGGTCCCCGGTATCCCGGAAGGGAATCATCGGGGCGCGTACTGAATCTGTGCGGAGGCGGATCCTGCTTGCAGGCCTGGCAGTGTTCCTCTCCCAGACGGTCGCGCTCCCGCAGGTGTTCCTCAAAAGTGCGTTCCCCGCTCTCTCGTTCAGCTCGCCCCTGGGACTCTACCCGACGAACGACACAACCAACCGGCTCTGCGTCCTTGAGCAGGCGGGAGTTATCCGCATCTTCCCGATCGATTCGACGGCGTCGTCAACGAAAACGTTTCTCGACATTCACTCCAACGTGATCAGCGGCGGAGAACTCGGCCTCCTCGGGCTCGCTTTCCATCCTCACTTCGCGTCGAACGGGTATTTCTACGTCGATTACACGCGGAACAGCCCGCTTCGAACCGTGATTTCCCGCTTCCGGGTGAGCGCCTCCAATCCCGATTCCGCCGATCCATCGAGCGAGTATATCATTCTCCAGCAGCCGCAGCCCTACACCAATCATAACGGCGGCCAGCTCGCGTTCGGCCCCGACGGCTATCTCTACATCGCGTTCGGAGACGGCGGGAGCGGGGGGGACCCTCAAGGAAACGGCCAGAGCACCTCGACGCTGCTCGGCAAGCTTCTTCGCATTAACATCGATTCTGCGGCCGGGGCGCAGCACTATGCCATACCTCCTGACAACCCGTTCTACGGGGACACGTCGAAGAAACGGGAGATCTACTCGTACGGGTTGCGGAACCCGTGGAGATTCAGCTTCGACGGCCGGACAATCTGGTGCGGCGACGTGGGACAGGATCAGTGGGAGGAGATTGACACCATTGTGAGCGGAGGGAACTACGGCTGGAACATCATGGAGGGATTCCACTGCTACAGCCCCTCGACCGGATGCAACCAGAGCGGTCTCATCCTCCCGATCTGGAATTATCACCACGACAGCGGACGCTGCTCCATCACAGGGGGCTTCGTGTACAGGGGGTCGGCGGCTCCGTCGCTCACCGGAAAGTATCTCTATGCCGATTATTGCTCGGGCGAGATCTGGGATCTGCAGCCCGTTCCCTCGTCTCCTCCCGTCAATAAGCATCTTCTCGGGGCGGGAACGGCGATCTCCTCCTTCGGCGCGGACAGGAACGGAGAGATCTATGTCTGTGAGTATTCCGCGGGAAAAATCTACAAGATCTGGGGAAGTCCCCCGGGACCCTTCACGCTCCTCTCGCCTTCCGACGGCGCCGTGGCGCAGCCCAAAATCGAGCAGTGCCTCTGGACCGCTTCGGCCGGGGCCGTAAAGTACCGGTTTCAGGTGGCAGTCGATTCGGCGTTCGCATCGCTCGTCGTGGACGACAGCACGGTGACCGACACGGCCCATGAAGCGGGCCCGCTCCCCGACTCGACCCTTCTCTTCTGGAGAGTGCGCGCGATAAACGGGGCTGGCGGCACGCCGTACACGCCCTTCCGGAGATTCACGACTGCGCCAGCATCCGTACTCTATCATCTTTACGCGGGATGGAATATGATTTCGGTTCCGGTCGACCCGCCGGACAGGAGACGGACGGTTCTCTTTCCATCTTCGGCGTCGAGGGCTTTCGTGTATGATCCAAGAGTCGGATACTCGACGGGGGATACTGTCCCCGTAGGCCCAGGTTTCTGGTTGAAGTTCCCGGATTCCGCCACCATGGGATTAGCAGGGGTACCCCGATACACAGATACAGTCGCCGTTGTCACCGGGTGGAACATGATCGGATCGATCGCGCAATCGCTTCCCGCGGTCCAGATCACATCGGTCCCCGGGGGTATGGTAACGTCGCCGTTCTTCGGATACGCGGGGAGCTACTTCGCAAGTTCCACCGTCGAGCCCGGGAAAGGATACTGGGTGCGCGTGAACCAGCCCGGCTCGTTGATTCTGGCATCCTCGTTCGGAGCGGGTTCATCCCCGATCCGGATCGAGCCCATCTCTGAACTCCCTCCTCCGCCGCCGGATGAGCGCGGAGCGGGGTTGAAAGGGCGGGTGCCCGGGGTATTCACTCTCGCCCAGAACTATCCGAATCCGTTCAATCCGTCGACCTCGATCTCCTACGGGATTCCGCGAAGCGCTCATGTGAGGCTCCAGGTCTTTGATCTCCTTGGCCGGCTCATCGGAACGATCGTCGACCAGGAACGGGCGCCGGGAACCTACTCGGCTGATTGGGATGCCCGCGAAGCGTCGAGCGGCGTATACTATTACAGACTTACCGCGGGAGGATTTGTGGAGACGAAGAAAGCCCTTCTCCTCAGATGAAGCTCCCCCGGATAGTACCCGAACCACACACCAGCAAGAGGTGCCTTGTGATAACCCGTCTATCAAGATGCGTTGCTCTCTTCGCGCTACTCTCGTTTGCGTCCCGGTCTGTGCCCGCTCAGACAAAAAGCGGCAAAGCGGACCGGCACGCAGCGAATCATGAAACACAGGAAGCGGTCAGCATCCACCAGGAGGTCGATTTCAAGGCAAGCCCCGAGCGCCTCTACGATGCCCTGCTCGATTCGAAGCAGTTCTCCGAATTCACGGCGCAATCGAAGGAGTTTTCCGCCGGTTCCGCGAAGATAGACAGGGCCGAAGGAGGCGCTTTCACTCTCTTCGACGGATATATCACCGGCCGAACCATTGAACTGGTTCCGAATCAGCGGATCGTGCAGGCATGGCATGACAAAGAGTGGCCCGCGGGCGTCTATTCGATCGTGAAGTTCGAATTCAAGCGGCAGGGCTCGGGGACGCACCTGGTATTCGACCATACCGCCTTCCCTCCCCGGGCGCGCGATCATCTCGCGGCAGGGTGGAAGCTCCATTACTGGGACCCCATCTCAGCATACCTTCGCTAGGAGCCGGGGGGTGAGGGAGGCACATCCCCGACTCTTCACCATGGTGAGAGCGCTCTTCCTGCTCTCAATTCCATTCTGCGCGTTTTCTCAAACCCTCGAGAAACAGGAAGCGGAGAAATTCGTCCGCGATCTTGTATGGCGCAGGGACTCGCTGGCGTACTGGTTCGACCAATCGGGCGTCAGGACGGCCCGCCGTCTTGGGATCGAATACGAAGGAGTCGAATATAAGAACCTGATCGGGTACGATATCGACGACAGTGTCAGGGCAATGGTGCGAACCAGGGGGCTGGGGCACTCGATGACGATCGACAGCCTTGATGACGGCTGTGCCCTCGTCACAATTTCGTATGACGGCCTGCAGGGCAGTTGGCGGTTCTATTTCAAGGGGAACCGCTGCATGTCTCCTCTCGACTATCTGACGCGGGGATGGAAAACATTCGAGTCCGACCATTTCAGATTTGTCGTGAGCGATTCGAGCCTCTTCAATCCGTACTGCAGCGGGGAGCTTGAGGCATTTGTTCACCGGATGGCGGAAATGCTCTCCTTTCGGGAGGAGGAGATGCGCACCCTGAAGAGGGAGAAGATCTACTATTACCTCTGCAGGGACGAGGATGAAATAGAAAAACTGACGGGTTTCCGCACAAGAGGAATCTGCAACCTTGCCTACGACGCAGTGGCCTCGGTATTTCCCGCTCACCTCCATGAGCTGACCCACCTTCTTGTGAATTTCAAGCTGCGATCTCTGCCGCTTTTCACACACCCGTTCCTGCAAGAGGGCCTGGCTGTTGCATTCGGCGGAAGAGGCGGCATGGCGCCCGGTGTTCTGAAATCCATGGGAAGGTTTCTCTACGCTTCGGGACTCGCCGATCTGCCGGCTCTTCTTAACAAGGGAGAATTCGAGCAGCTAGACGCCTCCATCAGCTACCCCGCCTCGGGCCTATACAATATGTTCCTCATCGAGACGAGAGGGATGCAATCCTATCTGGCGCTGTACAGGAGACACAGCGGGGCAGCCGGGGATCGGGCAGCGGTTCAGATCGATCCGGATGAGCTGGCGAGCGACCCGGCCTGGAAGCTCTATTTGAAGAAATCCACGAAGGCCGAAGTCATTCTGCTCGAAGATCAGACGAACCACGCCCGGTCTCTCTACGCAGATACTTCCGCCAGCGTCTCTGAAGACACGAACGGATACCACTTTCTCCTCAGAGATTTTCTTCTATTGCCGCCGCGGGGCTCTCTCCGCGGTTTGAGGAGCAAGAAGTTCGAAGAGTATTTCCCCGGAAGAGAATACAGAGGCGAGAAGTATCTGGTTCGGGCAAAGCAGGATGAAATCTCCGTGTACAATCTCCTGACGGACGACCTTATCGCGTCATATGCCGCCGCATTTGCCATGCCGCCCGCCAGGGTCAGGCTGGTTGAGGGCAAATACGCGTTCAGCATCTGGAAAGGGGTGTTCGAGGAGCCGTTGGGCCCGCTGCTCGGGGAACCGAACATCAAAAGCGACCGGCATTGAACTTCCCCGGCGTCCGTTGTGGACATTCGGTCTGCGCCGGCTAAAGCCGTCGCCTACAGCCGTCGCCTACAGCCGGCGCCTAGAGCCGGCGGCGAGGGCCAGCGGCAACTCATTGCACCTCCACGCTTAATTCTTTATATTTCGACACCGAGCCAATCGGGATGTAGCGCAGCCTGGCTAGCGCGCCTGCCTTGGGCGCAGGAGGTCGCGAGTTCGAATCTCGCCATCCCGACGAACGGGCCGTGGCGCCTCCGGCGCCGTGATCCCGACCGTTAGATCTTACCTAATTACCACCCTTTCGCATGGCAAAGGAAAAAGATTACGTCCTCGGGACGCATGACGAGGAGATCGAGCGTCTCGGATTGCAGAACCGTGTGTGGAAACCGAGGGTGCTTGACGCCTGGAGACGGGCCGGTTTTACCGCCGGCCAGACGATCCTTGACATCGGCTGCGGCCCCGGATATGCCTCGATGGACCTTGCGGAAATCGTTGGACCAGAAGGTAAGGTCATTGCAATTGACAGGTCGAGGCGGTTTCTTGACGCACTGGAGCGTTCGCGGACTGAACGCCGCCTGAAGAACATTCAACCGGTTGAACTCGATCTCGATGAGGGGGAATTGCCCCTCGTGGAGGCGGATGCGGCGTGGTCGCGATGGATTTTTCTTTTTGTGAAGCACCCGCGCGAACTTCTCGCGCGGGTCTGTTCCCGCGTGAAACCCGGTGGAACGCTTGTCATACACGAATACTTTGATTACTCCACGTGGCGGCTTGCGCCCCGGTCGCCCGAGCTTGAGGAATTCGTCGGTCTGGTGATGAAAAGCTGGAGGGCCAGCGGCGGAGAGCCAGACATCGGCCTCGAATTGCCCAACTGGCTCCAGCAGGAAGGATTCGAGCTGAAAGAATTGCGGCCGATCATCGAAGTCGTGCCGCGCTCCAACTATGTCTGGGAGTGGCCGAGGGCATACATTGACGTCGGGCTCGACCGGCTCGGTGAGCTCGGCTGGATCACCGAAGCGCGCGCAAAAGAAATCTCGGAAGCATGGCGCAGGAGCGAGGCGGCGCCGCACACGCTCGTGATCACCCCCGGAGTTCTGGAGATCATCGCAGTCCGTCCGCTTTAACCACCACAATTGTCATGTCGTCGTTCTGCTCGGCGTCGCCGCGGAAACGCGCCGCCTCCGCGATCAGCGCGTCCTGAAGCTCTCTCGCGCTCCTTCCGCCGTTCGAGCCGATGACGTTGCAGAGCGCGTCTTCTCCCAATTCAGCCCGATCGGTGTTCATCGCTTCCGAAAGACCGTCGGAGTAGAAGACGAAGAGCGACCCGCGCTTGAGCGGAATCTCGACTTCCTGCAGAGTTTCCTCAAAAATTACCCCGCGCTCCAGCCCTAATCCGATACCGCCTGCGCTCAGCTCCGAGATCCCGTCTCCCAGCCCCAGGATGGCTTTGTTGTGCCCCGCCCGGCAGACCCGCACACACCCCCGCTCCACATCAAAGAGGCCGAGAATCATCGTGATAAATGAGTTCCGCTCGATCCCGCCGTAGAGGAGGCGGTTCACGTGGATGAGCATCTCTCTGGGCGAGCGATACATTCCCGCGGCGAGCTGTATCATCCCCTGGACCTTCGACATGTAAAGCGCCGCCGACATGCCCTTTCCCGAGACGTCCGCCACGACCGCGAGCAGATGCTTCGGATCAAGCGTGATAAAGTCGAAATAATCGCCGCCGACGAACGAGGCCGGAATGGTTATCCCGGTGACGTCGAGGCCCGCAACCCGCGGAGTCGCCTTCGGGAGGAGGCCCTGCTGGATCCGCCGGGCCATCCCGAGCTCCTCCTCGATCTTTTCCTTCTCGATTTCGGAGCGGTGGAGACGGGAGTTTTCGATCGCAATCGCCGCCTGGCTTGCGACCGTCGTCAGGAGGTCTATGTCGTCCTGCGAGTACACCTTGCCCGAGAGTTTTGGCCCGACCGCGATCAGACCGATGAGCCGGTCCTGGATAAGCATCGGCAGGGCCAGCACGATCCCCGACCTCAGGATCTTCTGCTGGTCGGCCTCGTTGATCACAATTCCTCCCGACTCTTCGCCGAGAAAGTAGAGGGTTTGCGCGGTCCTGTTCAGCCGGAGATGCTCGAGGAGTCCGTCGCGCGTGTTCGAGAAGTCGCAGCACTCCCGGTCGATATTCCGCGACATGCTCATCAGCCCGTGATGCTCGCCGCACACAATCACCGCGATCTTGTCGACGTGCATCGTCCCGGAAATTCGCGCGACGATCACATCCATGATCTGTTCGAGGTTGATGTAGCGCGGGAGTTCCTGGCTGAACTCCAGGAGGGCCCGCTGGTAGTCTCTACGATCCCGGTAGAACGTGCGGTCGATGGAGTCCTGCACCCTTCTCTTGATCGGATCGAAGACGAACGCTATGACAATCAGGGCGGCCGCGCTCAGGATCTTGCTGTCCGAGTTCCCCATCACCAGCGCGATCAGGCTTCCTATGCCGAAGACAACCGCAAAATAGATCGCGGCCAACGACGCGGTGACAACGCCGTAGATGAGACTCCTCTCCACGACCAGGTCGATGTCCATCAGACGGTAGCGGAAAATGGCATATCCGAACATCACCGGCGTGAGAACGATCAGGAGGATCGGCAGCATGAACGTGGGTCGGAGGAAGAACGCGAACGGATTGACGGCAGTGAGGATCGCGATATACGAGAATACGAGGACGCCGGCGATTACCCCGATGACCACCGGCCTGAGACGGGGCCGGAGCTCCCGCGGAACGCGCGCGGCATACTGGGCGACGAAGAAACAGAGGCCCGTCACGAAGAAGGTGATGGGCGCCGATGCGAGATACAGCGTAGCCTGTTGACCTAAGGCCAGAACCCGGCTGAACAGAAAGAACAGAAGGGGCACTAACCCAACGATGTAGAGGGCCGGCCTGATCCATCGCCGGTCGAGGAGCGGGTGGCGTACCGGAAAGTGGAGGAAGAAGCCGATCATCACCGGAGCGATGAAAATCCGGGGGAGGAGAAACGTGAGGGCGAACAACGAGTTCTTCCACGCCGGATCGGCGGCGTCGAGGTTGAGCGTGAACATGCCGAAGACAAGCATGCAGACGATTCCGTAGCGCGCGAACATCCTCTGGATGTTCCCGTCGGGCTTGGTCAGGACGACGACCGTTCCCACCACGAGAAACCCCAGTCCCAGCAAATAGAGCGAAAAACTGAAGACCTCGAAGAGCTTAACGATACTGATCGTGGCGTGGAATTGGCTGGTTCCCCGGGCAACAAGATACGTTGCGGTGGCGCCCGCGGGGAGAGCGTTGAGGATTGAGCCGGCGGTACGGAGGTCGATCTGGCGTCCGTTGATTTCAAGGAGCGTATCCCCGTTCCGTATGCCCGCCAGATCCGTTACTCCCCCGGGGATAACGTCGCTGATCACCAGTCCGCGCTTCCCCCGCTCCGGCGCTCTCCACACGCACTGATCGTTGCTGATCCCCTTGAAAAGCAGAAGGTCGAGGATGTGATACGTGGTGACGAGAAAGGCCAGGAACGCAGCGACGAGGTAGACGATTCTGATGGTGCGCCTGGACCAATTCTCAGAAGAAAATCTCATAGGCGAATGTACCACTCGAGGGAGCGAAATGCAATGAAACGGAGATAGCGACGCCGGCTAAAGCCGGCGCCTACAACCGGCACGTACAACCGGCGCGTACGATCGGCGCGTACGATCGGCGCCTGCAACCGGGGTGTACGCGCGTTGGATTGTGTTGAGGCGGCGCATTGAGAGGGGCGCGCATTCCCCGATTCCTGGTTGCTTTTTTTGTGCGATTTGATTACCTTCATGCCAGATAATTCAGAAACCGGGGCTTAAACAGGGATGAATCTCCCCAAAGGGACTGCGTATGGCCGATAAGAGTCGCATACTTGTTGTCGATGACGAGGAACCCCTTCGGTCCGTCCTCAGCAACGAACTGAGCGGAGCGGGCTACGAAGTCGCGACGGCCTCCGACGGCGACGAGGCCATCTCGACGGTCCAGAACAGGAAGTTTGACCTCGTCCTCCTCGACATCAAGATGCCGCGGGTGGACGGCTTCGCGGTCCTGAAATTCATCAAGAAGGGATACCCGGCGCTCAAGGTTATCATGCTGACCGGTTTTGCCGACCTCAAAAACGCGATCGAATCCAAAAAGCACGGGGCTGAGGATTTCGTGAGCAAACCCTACGATCTCGTCGACCTCCTGACAACCATCGAGCGCGTGCTGAGCGAGTAGATTCCTCCGCTCCCGATGCCGCAGCGTTACCAGATCCTCATCGTTGACGACGAAGCGTCGATCACGACGCTCCTGAAGGAAGAGCTCGAAGTACACCAGTCCTATGAAGTCGACCTGGCGTTCGACGGCGCCGAAGGCATCAACCTCATCCAGAAGAAGATCTACGACGTCGTCCTGCTCGACATGAAGATGCCCCGGGTCGACGGCCGGGAGGTCCTCCAGTTCATCCAGTCGCACTCCCCCTCCTCCCAGGTCATCATCCTCTCCCAGTTCGCCGATCTCAAGATGGCCGTCGAAAGCACCAAGCTCGGGGCGTACGAAGTGCTTGGCAAGCCGTACGATATCGAGCAGATCGAGCAGACGATCCAGCGCGCCATCGACCGCAAGAAGCTTACCATCGACAACAAGCTCCTGCAGACGGAGCTGGACCGGAAGGCGGGCCCGTCGGAGCTGGTCGGCGAGAGCAAAGCGCTCAGGGATGTCGTCGAGAGCGCGCAGCGGGTGGCTGCGAGCGACTCGATCGTCCTGATCCACGGCGCGAGCGGAACCGGGAAGGAGCTGATCGCGCACCTCATCCATTCGTCCAGCCCCCGGAAGGACCGCCCCTTCGTACCGGTCAACTGCTCGTCGATTCCCGACTCCCTACTCGAAAGCGAGCTCTTCGGGCACGAGAAGGGCGCGTTCACCAACGCTTATGCTGCCAAGCCGGGGCTTGTCGAGGTCGCCAACGGCGGCACGCTCTTCCTCGACGAGGTGGGAGACATTAGCCCGGTCATCCAGCCGAAGCTCCTGAGGTTCCTTGAGACGGGCGATTTCCGCAGGGTGGGAGGGACGGTGGAATTGAAGGCGGATGTGCGCGTCATCTCCGCGACCAACAAGAGCCTTCAGGAGGAAGCCCGCGCAGGGCGCTTCCGGGAGGACCTCTTCTACCGGTTAAACGTGGTGACCATCCGGGTCCCTCACCTCAAGGATCACCGCGAGGACATTCCCTCGCTTGTCGACTTTTTCCTCCGAAAGAAATCGAAATCAAAAGATCCGAAAAAGGTGAGCAGCCGGGCGATGGAGACCCTGATGCTCTACGACTGGCCGGGAAACGTCCGAGAGCTGGAGCACGTCATCGAGGGCGCGATCATCCTCTCTCCCGGGCAGGTGATCGAGGTGGCCGACCTTCACCTGAACGACAGGCACTCCGATCCGGTGCCCGAGACGCTGGCGATCGAGGATGTCGAGAAGCAGCACATCGAGAAGGTGCTGAAGATGTTCAAGGGAAACCGCAAGAAGAGCGCCGAAGCCCTCAGCATAAGCGAGAAAGGCCTCTACCTCAAGATCAAGGAGTACGGGATCATTATCGAGTAGCCGAGCGAACGCCGGCTACGGCCGGCGCCTACCGTCGATGTTTGACTTTCCGGCGAACTTTTCGTAATTTTCCGCCGGATTGAAGCACATGGCGCCCTGAGTTCGGATCTGCGGACGGGGCGTTTCTTGTATATTTTCAGATGATCAGCCTTCCATGCCTGTCACCCAGGGCGTAGATTATTATGATATCACGAGACTCCTCGCCGAGGAGGAGGTCCTTGTCCGTGACACCGTGCGCGAGTTTGTCGAGTCCGAAGTACTCCCCATTATCGAGAAACACAACCGCGCAGGGACATTTCCGCTGCCCCTCGTGGAAAAGATGGCCGAGCTGGGCATGTTCGGATCCACGCTCCCCGCAAAGTACGGCTGCGCAGAGATGAATAACGTCGCATACGGCCTCGTCATGCAGGAATTGGAGCGGGGCGACAGTGGCGTGCGGAGCTTTGCCTCCGTTCAGAGCGCACTCGTCATGTATCCCATATACACCTTCGGATCGGAGGCGCAGAAGGATCACTGGCTTCCCAGGCTGGCCTCCGGGAAGAAAATCGGATGTTTCGGCCTGACGGAGCCCGACTACGGTTCCAATCCCGGCGGGATGATCACGAGAGCGGAGGAACGAGGCGACTGCTATGTGCTGAACGGAGCCAAGATGTGGATCACGAACGGCACGATCGCGGATGTGGCTGTGGTCTGGGCGAAGCTCAACGGGGTCGTCCACGGATTCCTCGTAGAGAAGGGAACGAAGGGGTTTAACGCACCCGAGATGACGGGAAAGCACTCCCTCCGAGCTTCAGTGACATCCGAACTGATTTTCCAGGACTGCATGATTCCGAAAGACAATATGCTGCCGAAGACGGAGGGCCTAAAGGCGCCTCTCATGTGCCTGAACCAGGCCCGCTACGGCATCGCATGGGGCGCCACGGGGGCTGCCATGGCGTGTTACGAGACGGCGCTTGCCTACGCGAAATCCCGCATACAGTTCGGCAAGCCGATCGCGTCCTTCCAGATGATACAGGAAAAGCTCGTCTATATGGTCACAGAGATCACGAAAGCCCAGCTGCTCACTCTCCAGCTGGGCCGGCTGAAGGACCAGGGCACGCTTCGATTCCAGCAGGTCTCGATGGCGAAGAGGAACAACGTGCATCACGCACTCGAGATTGCGCGGACGGCGAGGGAGGTCCTCGGCGCAAACGGGATTCTGGACGAGTATCCCGTGATGCGCCACATGGCAAACCTGGAATCGGTGAAGACCTATGAGGGGACGCACGAAATGCACACTCTCATCGTCGGAGAGGACATCACGGGACT
>JACXTT010003495.1_pt1 | contig 24130 bp, 20 predicted proteins | sample 9270951 | NCBI WGS metagenome assembly JACXTT01 (sample SAMN15532306, study PRJNA645909) | rock metagenome | isolation source: weathered quartz diorite | place: Puerto Rico | collected 2017-06-21
GGCTCCGCAATGCGGTTGAGGCGAGGATCGGGGAAGGTCAGAACGTCCAGAATGGCCATAATTGCTTGCGAATTGAATAAATTAGGTGCAGAATCTTCAGAGACAACTTTAACTTTGAGACGAATTTTTATCTTTCAAGTCTAGTGGAAGTCGCTCCAACTAGCAAATCGGCCGATTTGAAAGGCTGTATTTGACCAATCACCCTTTTGTGCGAGTTACCTGAACCTTGACCGCAGGCTTCAACTCTCCCGAAGCGAGACCAGCTATGATCAAAAAACACATTTCCCGCCTCTTAGTCCTCGTCCTGACCGCATTTGTTCCCCAATTGGTTTTGGCGCAGACTGAATCGGGGGTTGCGACTGAAAACAAGCCGGATAAGACTAGAAAACCCGCCCCCCAGCGCCCTCCGTCCGCAGATTTGGCACGTGCCGAAGCAATATTGTCAGGCAAGCCCACGCCGCCGCTGACGCTTGCCGAGAATGCCCCCGCTACGTACATTGTGGTCAAAGGGGATACGCTTTGGGATATTTCCGGAAAATTTTTAAAGGAACCGTTTCGCTGGCCTGAAATCTGGAACATGAATCGCGAGGAAATCAAGGATCCGCACTGGATCTACCCAGGCGATGTCATCAGCCTCACATTTGATGCAGAGGGTCGTCCGCGTTTGTCTTTGAATGGTGCAGGCGGCGGCGGCGGTGGCGGGGCAAGTGGTGTTGTAAGACTTTCGCCCTCGATCCGTGTCGACAAGCTGGCGCAGGCTATTCCCTCCATTCCGGCTCGAGTTATTGGGCCTTTCCTGACTTTGCCGTTGGTTGTAGAGGCTGGTGCATTGGCCGGTGCGCCCAAAATCGTTTCCGCAGACGACGACCATGTCGTAATTGGCGCCGGAGACCGCGCGTATGCGGTTGGGCTGCAGCCGGAGCAGGGAACTCGCTGGCAAGTCTATCGACCCGGCAAGGCCCTGGTTGACCCAGCCACTCGCGAGCTGCTTGGCTACGAAGTGACGTATCTGGGAGATGCTCGGGTAAGTCGTTTTGCCGATGCATCGTCGATTGATATTGCCAAGTCCACGCAGGAAATCAATAAGGGCGATCGTCTTACGCCGACAGCCGAAGGCACCGTTCCTTCATACAGCCCACATGCGCCCGAGCGTGACGTAAAAGGGGCGGTCATTTCGATTCCTGGTGGAATGACCGAAGGGGCCCAGTATTCAGTCGTCGTGCTGAATCTTGGCAAGCGTGAAGGCATCGAAGTAGGGCATGTGCTTGCCACGCTGCGTAGCGGTGCACTTGTCGGCACCAATACCGAGGAATACAACAATAGTCCGGTTGTAAGGGGTAGCGCGCCGGCTGGAACTCCAAGCGTTCCTCGCAAAGTCAAGCTTCCAGATGAACGTAATGGTTTGATCTTTGTCTTTCGTGTCTTCGAAAAGGTTTCATACGCTTTGGTCATGAACACCACACGTCCTGTACGTGTAGGGGACGCAGTCCAGACGCCCTGAGTCGTTCATGCCGATGCCCGCGGCTGGCGGTGAGCCAGATGCATGGCTCGCGCTGGACTTGATTCCGGGTCTGGAGGCGGAGGGGGTCCGGGTTTTGCTTGGCCAGTTTGGTTCGCCCCGCCAGGTTCTGGGTCTCAAAAAGTCGCAGCTGTCGCCCGTCATCGGGAACAAGGTTGCCGACGCCATCTGTGAGGGGGCAGATCCCGAAAAATTGCGCGCGGCCTTAGAGTGGCTTGAGCGCGACAATAACCATCTGCTAACTTTGGCGGATACCGACTATCCTGCATCACTGCTGGAAATTGCTGATCCTCCGGCAATGCTCTACCTGAAAGGCCGTCGCGAATTATTGGGGGGCCGAGGTTTGGCTGTGGTTGGTAGCAGAAACGCAACACCGTCAGGTGTTGCTAATGCTGAAGCGTTCTCAAGGGCGCTTTCTCAAAATGGAATAACCATTATTTCAGGCATGGCCATTGGAATCGACGCCGCTGCACATCGTGGCGGGATGGATGGCCCTGGATCGTCGATTGCCGTGGTAGGCACTGGTTTGGACTTGGTTTACCCCGCCCGCAACAAGTTACTGGCAAGTGAGCTCGCCGAAAAAGGCTTGATCGTTTCAGAGTTTCCTCTTGGTACCCCGGCACTAGCCAAGAATTTCCCGAGACGAAATCGTCTGATCAGCGGCCTAGCCAAAGGCGTCCTTGTGGTTGAAGCCGCTCTGGCAAGTGGCTCGCTGATTACAGCGCGCCAGGCTGCCGAACAGGGGCGCGAGGTTTTTGCTATTCCCGGAACCATACATTCCCCGGTTGCAAAGGGGTGCCACTTGCTGATCAAGCAGGGCGCAAAGCTGGTTGATGATGCCCAGGATATTTTGGTTGAACTTCGGTGGAACGACTTGTTGAGCGGCAAGTACGACCCCAAATCCGCGACTGAAGTTTCGTCAATTGAGGATACAGACCTCGTTCTTGCGTCCCTGGGATATGATCCCGTATCCACGGATGCCTTGCTCGAGCGCATTGATTTACCTGCAGAGCAAATCTTGGCGCGCCTCGCAGAGTTGGAAATTTGCGGCGCTATAGCCGCGATGCCCGGCGGAAAATACCAGCGCATCGTCTGAGGCGCACGCGTTTCACGAGTCTCTCAAATTTCCCATTTGATGCGCCTTCGGGCGAGAGCGGCGATAGCAATTTACGAGGAGAATTAAGGTATTGCAGATACCTTCTCCGCTTATCGAGTTTATGAGCTGCTTGTAAAAGTCATCCAACCCTGTCTATCATTTGTGCCCCCTTGCCAAAACAGAAACCATCCGTGACCAAACGTCTCATCATCGCCGAGAAACCATCCGTAGCCAACGACATAGCCAAAGCACTTGGCGGATTTGCCAAGAAGGACGACTATCTCGAAAGCGATGATTTCGTCCTTTCTTCGGCAGTTGGACACCTGGTTGAAATTGCCATGCCGGAGGAAGAGGAGGTCAAACGGGGCAAGTGGACGTTCGCTCATTTGCCGGCTATACCTTCGCAATTTGCCCTGCGTCCGATCGAGAAGACGGAAGCGCGGCTTAAACTTTTGCTTAAACTGCTGAAGCGCAAGGATATTTCCGGACTGATCAATGCCTGCGACGCTGGCCGTGAGGGAGAACTGATTTTTCGGTATATCGTCCAATACGCAAAATCTAAATTACCGATACAGCGCCTGTGGTTGCAATCTATGACCCAGAATGCCATTCGTGATGGATTCAAGTCCTTGGAGTCCGGCCTCAACTACGAGCCGCTAGCAGATGCCGCAGTATGTCGCAGCGAGTCTGACTGGCTGGTTGGCATTAACGGCACGCGGGCCATGACGGCTTTCAATTCGAAGTCCGGTGGGTTTCAACTTACAACCGTTGGCCGCGTGCAAACACCAACCCTAGCCATCCTGGTTGAGCGCGAAACGAAAATAAAGGCGTTCAAATCGCGCGACTATTGGGAGGTTGTTGGGAGTTTTTCAGTGGCAGGAGGCGATTACCAAGGTCGCTGGTTTGATGAAAAATTCAAGAAATCCGAGGATGAGACTCTGCGCCCAGAGCGGATCTGGGATGAAAAGAAAGCGCGGCAACTTGTCACCAAATGCATCGGCAAAACTGCCGTCGTGCAGGAGGAATCAAAGCCTACGACGCAAGCGCCGCCGATGTTGTTCGATTTGACATCGCTACAGCGCGAGGCCAACTCTCGTTTTGGATTTAGCGCCAAAACGACTTTGTCTTTGGCTCAGGCCTTATATGAAAAACACAAGGTTCTGACCTATCCGCGAACCGATTCGAGAGCTCTGCCTGAAGACTATCTCGGGACAGTAGCCGAAACCATGAAGATGCTCAAGGAGGGTGGGGGCAACGATCTGGTTCCCTATCACGCCTTCGCGAAGAAAATTCTTGATGAAAAATGGGTAAAACCCAACAAGCGGATTTTTGACAACACAAAAATCTCTGACCACTTTGCAATCATTCCAACAGCGCAGGCACCAAAGTCGCTGAATGAAATTGAGGCGAAGTTATACGATTTTGTCGTAAAGCGCTTTCTGGCAGTCTTTTATCCCGGCGCGGAATTCTTGCAGACGACACGAATTACGCGTGTTGAAGGTGAGCCCTTCAAATCGGAGGGAAAGGTGCTCGTCACCCCTGGTTGGTTGGAGGTTTATGGACGCGCGATTGACGATGAGAACGCGACGAACACCCTGTCCGCTGTAAGGCAGGGCGAGAAGGTAAAGGTGGAAACCGTTGAGTCAAAGCCCAATCAAACAAAACCCCCCACGCGCCTTTCGGAGGCTACTTTGCTTTCGGCGATGGAAGGCGCCGGCAAGTTGATCGATGACGATGAGCTTCGTGCCGCGATGAAGGAAAAGGGATTGGGTACGCCTGCAACCCGCGCCGCCACCATCGAAGGATTACTTTTTGAAAAGTACATCGTTCGCGAGGGTCGCGAGCTCATTCCCACGGCAAAAGCATTCTCGTTAATGACTTTGTTGCACGGACTTGGGGTTCCGGAGCTGTTTTCCCCGGAAATGACCGCGGGCTGGGAGTACAAGCTTTCGCAGATGCAGCAAGGAAAACTGTCCCGCAAGAAATTCATGGCAGAAATCGTTGAGATGACCAAGCATATTGTTGGTCAGGCAAAAAATTTCAATGCCGACACCGTGCCTGGCGATTTTGGAAAGCTCGTAACCCCCTGCCCCAAGTGCGGGGGCGAAATTCATGAAAACTACAAGAAGTTTCAATGTCAGTCTTGCGATTTCGGATTCTGGAAGATTCTTGCAAGTCGCCAACTAGAAGTGCATGAGGCCGAAACCCTCCTTGAGAAAAGGGAGGTTGGCCCACTGGAGGGGTTTCGCAGCAGACTTGGTCGTGCCTTTTCTGCCAATCTTGTGCTTAACAAAGACTTTGCAATTGAGTTCTCCTGGGGCGATCAAGGTGAAGACGGAGAGGCTCCCGATTTTTCCGGCCTGGAGCCGCTTGGAAGCTGCCCAAAGTGCGCCTCTCGCGTATTTGAATTGCCCAACGCCTATAGCTGTGAAAAAGCAGTGGGGCCGGAAAAATCCTGCGATTTCCGATCCGGTCGCGTAATTTTGAAGCGGACCATAGAGCGCGAGCAAATGATCAAGCTTCTTGATACGGGCAAGACAGACCTTCTTGACAAGTTTATTTCGAAGAAAGGGCGACCTTTTTCGGCATACTTGGCCAGGCAAGCAGACGGAAAGATCGGCTTTGAGTTTGAAGCGCGTGCGCCGAAAGCGGGGGCTAAGGCTGTGCATGGGGCGGGCGTGGCCGGCGCCTTACGCGTTCTGGGGAAACATCCCGCCGATGATCAGATTGTGTCGGTTTATTCCGGAAAGTACGGTCCCTATGTGAAACACGGGGAAACAAACGCGACTATTCCAGATAAAGACTTGGCAGACTCGATTACGCTTGCGCAAGCGATCGCGCTAATTGATGAGAAGTCCGGCGGCATCAAGCCTAAGGCAAAGCCTGCACTAAAGCGAAAGGCTGCAGCAGCAAAGCCCACCGTCGGAAAAAAACAAAAGGTGGCTTAGGTTCTCTCGATGCACAATAGAAATGAGGGCCGCGCGCCGCGGCCCCCGTCTTCCGGCGGTTGCTATACGTCCAAATTTTGCACAATCAGTGCATTATTTTCGATAAAGGCTCGACGTGGCTCAACATCATCACCCATTAATGTCGTAAAGATTTCGTCTGCACCGATTGCGTCCTCTATTTGCACCCGGTTGAGAATGCGGACCTTAGGGTCCATCGTCGTTTCCCACAGTTGCTCTGGATTCATTTCTCCAAGGCCTTTATAGCGCTGGATATGCATGCCGTCTTTGGCTTGTTCAATAAGCCAATTCAGCGCATCTGAAAACGAATTTACCGCCAGCGCCTTTTCCCCTCGACGAATCTCTGCGCCATCACGAATCAGGCCGTTCAATGTTTGTGCTGTCTTTACGATTTGCTCGTAATCGCCCGTCTCAATAAAGGTTGTATCCAAGACGGTTTCCCGTGTGTTGCCATGAAGCGTTTTGACGCACCGCAGTCGGTACGCATCGTGAGCCTCATCGGCCTCAACCTTGACTGCCAAGTGGTGCGCACCAACTGAGTCGGTCAGCCATACCGCTGCCTTCGAAGCGCTTTCGGCATTTGTGAGGTCGAATCTTGGGCATTGCAGCAAGCCGCTCAAAACCTCGGGGTCAAATGTCCGCGTGAGCCTGGTGATAACCGCGTCCGTCATCAAAAAGTCCTTCGCTATTGTTTCCAGCGCCTCGCCAGAAATGGCTGCAGCAGCACCACCAGGATTCAGCGTTGCATCGTTAAGCGCCTTCTTGAGTTGTGCTTGCTTCAACTCAAGCTCATCTTTTACATATCGCTCTTCCTTGCCCATTTTTATTTTGTATAACGGCGGCTGTGCAATGTAGATGTAGCCGTTTTCCACCAATTGCGGCATCTGCCTATAGAAGAACGTAAGCAAGAGTGTTCGAATATGTGCGCCATCAACATCGGCGTCGGTCATGATGATTACGCGGTGGTATCGCAATTTGTCATGGTTGAAATCATCCTTGCCGATTCCTGCGCCGAGGGCAGTAATCAAGGTTGCAATTTGTTCCGACGAAATAACCTTGTCAATGCGTGCTTTCTCGACGTTGAGGACCTTGCCGCGCAAAGGAAGTATTGCCTGGAATTTTCGGTCTCTGCCCTGTTTCGCGGAACCTCCTGCTGAATCACCCTCAACAATATAAAGTTCGCATAGGGCGGGGTCCTTTTCCTGGCAATCCGCCAACTTCCCAGGCAAGCCCACGCCATCCATAACGCCCTTTCGCCGCGTAAGTTCTCGTGCCTTTCGGGCTGCATCGCGGGCTCTTGCCGCATCAATTATTTTTCCGCATATTGTCTTTGCGTCGGCTGGATTTTCCTGCAAATACTCGGCCAGCTTGGTGGCCACCACCTCTTGAACCACTGGTTGCACTTCGCTGGAGACCAGTTTGTCCTTGGTCTGTGACGAAAACTTGGGCTCTGGGACCTTCACCGACAGTACGCAGGTCAATCCTTCGCGCATATCGTCCCCGGCGGTTTCGATCTTGGCTTTTTTCGCTAATTCATTTTCGTCAATGTACTTATTCAGGACCCTAGTCATTGCCGTGCGGAGACCGGTTAGATGGGTTCCTCCATCGCGCTGGGGAATGTTGTTGGTAAAACATTGAACAGTTTCACTATAGCTGTCATTCCACTGCATTGACACTTCCACGGTAATACCATCCTTCTCACCGACAGAATGGAAAACCTTGGGGTGTAACACGGCCTTAGAGCGGTTCATGTATTCGACAAAACCCTTTACCCCGCCGGAATATGCGAAGTTTTCACTCTTTCCGTTTCTCTGGTCAATGAGCTCAATTTTCACCCCGTTGTTCAGGAAAGAGAGTTCACGCAATCTTTTTGCGAGAATCTCATAATGAAATTCGATATGGGTGAACGTTTCCTTCGCCGCCAGGAAATGCACCTCTGTTCCGCGTTTATCGGTAGTTCCTACTGCAGCTAGCGGCAAAACTCTCTCGCCGTGGCGAAACTCCATCTCGTGGGTTTTGCCATCCCGGCGAATTCGCAGCTTCAGCCACTCGGACAGCGCATTTACAACCGATACGCCAACACCATGAAGTCCGCCCGAAACCTTGTACGAATTCGCGTCAAATTTTCCCCCTGCATGCAATTCTGTCATGACAATTTCAGCAGCTGATCGCTTGAATTCATCATCGTCTTTGATCCCGGTCGGGATTCCGCGACCATTGTCTACAACCGATATCGAGTTGTCAGTATGGATAGTGACTTTGATGTCGTCGCAATATCCTGCCAATGCTTCATCTATTGCATTGTCTACGACTTCAAAAACCATATGGTGTAGACCTGTCCCATCCGAGGTGTCGCCTATATACATCCCTGGCCGTTTTCGTACTGCCTCAAGCCCCTTCAGAATCTTAATCGAGTCTGAGTCATACGCTTTTTCATCTTGGTTTTTCATTTGGTCTATTTGGTTTCGGTTCTTTTTGCCAATAATATTTTCTTCCTGCTTGTTTTCGCTATATACGCATTGGCATTACCACGTATTTAAAATCTTCGCTCCCGGGCTGCGTTATCAGTGCACTAGACATGTTTGCTTCGCCCAAGGATAGTAAAACTGTTTCCGTATAAATGTGCCCTAGAACATCGAGAAGATAAGCAATATTGAAAGCTATATCTAGCGCTTCCTTGTCATAAATAATTGGCACATTCTCTTCTGCCTCTTCTTGTTCATTGTTGGAGCAAATTATTGACAAGGCGTCTTTTGTAAAAACCAGCCTGACTCCCCTGATTTTATCGTTGGATAGTATGGATGCCCTCTGCAACGCGCTCTGGAAATCAAGCCTGTTTAAAGAAACGTGGTTCGAGTAACCGGTGGGAATTACCTTTGTATAGTCGGGAAATTTTCCCTCTACAATCTTGCTTACAATTTCAATGCCAGCGAATGTGAACTTGATTTGATTTTGATGCATGACGAGATTAACTGGGTCGTCACTTTCGTCCAGGAGCTTAATCAATTCCAAGACAGTTTTGCGTGGGAGAATGGCTTCTACTCTAGACACAGACTCCGGCAGTTGTTGTTGTGCCATCGATAAGCGGTGCCCGTCTGTAGCAACCACCCTTAATGTATTGCCCTCTGTGGACAGCAACACACCATTTAAGTAATACCGAATATCTTGGACCGCCATAGCGAACTGGACCAACTCAAGCACTTTGCGCAAGTCCCGCTGCGGCAAGGAAAATGTTGTCGGATTGTCCTTCGCTTCCGCTATTCGCGGAAAATCGGCAGCTGCCAGGGATTGAAGTGCAAATCTGCTTTTTCCTGCCCTTACCGTCATTCGATTGTCTTTGGCCTCCAGTATTGTTTCTGCTTCTGGAGGCAAGGCGCGCAAAATATCTTGGAGTTTTTTTGCTGCTACTGTGAAGTTTCCGGATTTATTATTTCCCTCCAGTTTCGCTGTGGCTCTAATTTGTACTTCCAAATCTGTCGCAAGAAAGCAAACCTGCTGTTCAGCAACTTCAATAAGTACGTTCGACAAGATGGGGAGAGTGTGGCGGCGTTCTACTATGCCCGTCACGAGCTGAAGCGGACCAAGGAGGACGCTATTCTTAGCTTTAATTAAAAACATGATTAAACCTAATAGGTAATAGTTAAAGGGCAGCGGTCAGAGGTATAAATAAAAATTTGTTTTTTTACTCATACAGTTGCGAGAAATAAAACGGATGTATGGAACACCTGAAAGACGTTTAGAACTGTGGACAATTATATGAAAAGGGTGGCATCAAAGGGCCATACACAAGTTACTCACAAAGCAACAAGGAAAAGTTGATATTGACGTTAATGATGCTAGCCACGAAGTATTTGCATAAGAAATGCGTGGTCGCGCGCGACAACCTGATCCGTTTCAATTAGCTCGACTACTTTTCTGCAAGCATGCAGCACAGTGGTGTGATCCCGGCCGCCAAAAGCCTCTCCAATTTCCGGCAATGACATAGGCGTTAGTTCCTTTGCCAGCGCCATCGCTATTTGTCGGGGTCTGGCGAGAGAGCGGACGCGTTTTTTGGAGTACATTTCTGAAACTTTGATCTTGTAATAATCGGCCACGGTTTTCTGAATGTTGTCGATGGATATCTGTCTGTTCAATACGGCAAGTAAATCTTTTAATGCTTCTTTTGCAGAAACAACAGACACGGATAGATTATTGAAGCGGGAATAAGCAAGAACGCGCTTGAGACCGCCCTCTAATTCACGGACGTTTGATCGAATGTGTTTAGCAATGAAAAATGCGACATCTTCAGCGAGTATTACACCGTCGCTTTCGGCCTTCCTTATCAAGATGGCAACACGCATTTCAAGTTCAGGCGGTTCGACTGAGACGGTCAGCCCCCAGCCAAATCTTGATATTAGACGATCTTCTATGCCCGATATCTCCTTTGGAAAGCGATCGCTTGTAATGACAACCTGTTTACCCCGCTCGACCAAAGCATTGAAAGCATAGAAGAACTCCTCCTGAGTTCTAGACTTACCCCCAAGGAACTGAATATCGTCGATGAGCAAGAGATCCAAGTTGTGATAAGAGCGCTTAAAGGAATCAAACGCTTTATGTTGATATGCCTTTACAACATCAGTTACGAACTGTTCTGCGTGGATATACCGAACTTTTGCGTGAGGATTGTGCTCAAGTAGCTGATTGCCTATGGCCTGTACCAGGTGGGTTTTCCCAAGCCCGGTTGAGCCATATATAAATAGCGGATTGTATGCTTGGCCAGGGTTTTGGCCGACCTGCAAGGCGGCAGCACGCGCTAACTGATTTGCCTTGCCGCCAACGAAAGATGTAAACGAGAAGGCGGGGTTAAGGCGATGATTTTGTTTGGCACTAGAACCAAGGGCAGACCTTGCGTCTGCGGGATGCTCGATTGGAGAGCTGTCATCATTTAGCGTAGGAAGTACTGCTTCAGGAGCAGCCTCTTCCTCAAGCGCCAACTCTATCCGAACTGGGCGAGAGAAAAATAATTCTGCGGAACGCTCGATTCTAGTCAGTTGGCGTTCTTTAACCCACTGCAAAACGTGGCGGTTCGGGGCAATCATGGTAAAGCCGTCCCCCCCCTGCTCAAAACGAAGCGGTTTGATCCATGTGTTGAATTGATGCTGCGAGAGCTCCTGTTGGAACTCGCTAACACAAGATAGCCAGAAAGGATGCATTAGCCGGATTGCTTTGCCAAAATGGGGGAGAAGGCCGAACTAGTGCAGGCCAAGAAGTTTCAACGAAGCCCTAGATTTTATCCCTTTCGGGCCCACTTATCCACAAGGACATTTGGTATAGGCGGGCCGTGATAGATATAAACGGGCGATATTTGTGAAGGCGTCGCCCGCGGCAATACAACATGACTACCACGCCTTGACTAAAGGGTTGAAAAAACAGGATAATGCAAAGTTCTGCGGGCTATGTAAGCCCAGTCAAAACGACCAATCACTTAACGAGCTTCAATCATGAAACGTACCTATCAGCCATCAGTAGCGCGCCGCAAAAAAACACACGGTTTTCTAGTTCGCATGAAAACGGCAGGAGGCCGCGCCGTGATTAATGCACGTCGTGCAAAAGGCCGCGCACGCCTGGCTGTTTAAGCTTCGGACAGCAAATACGCCCGCCGACAGTGCGGCAACCCGAGCAGCGAGCTTGGTAAGGATAGCAAAAACTTGCCCAAGAGGCCCTCTTTGAGGGCGCGTGTTGCTGGGGAAAAGCTGGGCAAACATATGCGTCTGCACAAACATGCAGTTGCCTTGTTGTTGAAATCAGGCAGGGTGCTCAGGTCAAGCGCGCATAAAGAAAATGCTGAAACGAGAGGGGCGTTGATAACGACCCGCTTCTTATGTCGAGAACGAAGCGACACCCGTTCAAGGATGAGTTCCGATTTTGCCAGGATAGCGATATCGGTGCCAAAGCGTATCCTAGGATCTTCGGTGAGCCGCAACACCTTCAAGCGTTGGGTCAAGGAGACGTTTCGTAAACACGAATTAAGACTCCATCCCGTTGATCTCCTTGTCTCCTTGAAACAAAAAATAGACGTAAAACAGGGGTATACGGGCGCAGAGACACTAAAGGAACTACAGTCCGCCTTTGGTCACATAGTGCAATATCTGGACCAGTCGTCCCGAAGTGCACGCTGATGTCGCCTTTATCTTCCGCAATAATTGGATTGATCCGCTGTTATCAAATGGTGTTAAGTCCAACCTTGGGATCGCAGTGCCGGTTCTCGCCAACATGTTCGCACTACGCTATTGCTGCTCTAACTAAACACGGTGCAGTGAATGGCGGAGTTTTCACTGTGCGGCGTATTTTGCGGTGCCATCCATGGTGTGAGGGCGGGCACGACCCCGTTCCTTGACACATACTTTTATTACCCCCCAACTTCCCGGTCATTCATGGATACCCAAAGAGTAATTGCGTTAATAGTTTTCTCGGCCTCCGGGCTTTTCCTGTGGGAGGCTTGGCAAAAACAGAACGCGCCAATTGTAAAAACGGAGTCTGTGCAAATTGCGGCACAGATGCCGGGCAAGGAGGGGGTGACAGCGCCCTCGACGATACCTACGGCCTCGCCAACAGCCCCATTACAACCATCGACTAACATATCCCCAGACAACGGAAAGCGCGTCACAGTAAAGACGGATGTGCTGAATGTCAGCCTGACCACCCTTGGCGGCGACATTCGCGCCGTGAACCTTCTAAAGCACGCCGGCCACTCCAAAGAGGCGTCAGCTTTCCCGCTGCTTCAAGACAAAACGGGTGCTTTCTTTGTAACCCAGTCGGGATTGCTGGGCGAGGGACTCCCCAATCATTTGTCAACGTGGTCGGTTGGGGGAGACGCTTTTGAATTAAACCAAAGCGACACGCTCGACGTCGTTTTTACGAATCGAGAAATAGCTGGAATAACTGTTACCAAAACGTATGTTTTCAGGCGCGGAAGCTATGTCATTGACATTCGCTATGACATAAAAAACGAGACTGCGGCCCCAATAACCCCGATTGCATATTTTCAATTCTTGAGGGACGCCAACCCACCTGAGGGCGAACATGCTGGGAGCAATCCATTTACGGGGGTAGTTACGTTCACTGGGCCGGCGGTATATACCGATCAGAAAAAGTTCCAGAAAGTCCCATTCTCCAAAATTGACAAGTCGGAGTTTGAATTCCCGAAGGAGGCTGCCGACGGATGGTTGGCAATGGTTCAACATTACTTTGTCTCCGCATGGTTGCCAAAGGGATCGATTAGGCGACAATATTTTACGGAAAGAGTAAGGGGCTCAGATTTATACACCGCCGGAATAAAGGTTCCACTTGCAGCAATTGCTCAGGGAGGAACCGAGTCATTAACCATGCCCTTATATGTTGGCCCACAAGAACAAGAGAACCTCAAGAAGCTGGCCACGGGTTTAGATTTGGTGGTCGATTATGGCTGGCTAACTGTTCTTGCCTACCCCATGTTCGTAGTGCTTTCCTGGATCCATAATTTGGTTGGAAACTGGGGCTGGACCATTATTATTTTCACCGTCCTGATCAAGCTGGTCTTCTTCCCGCTTAACCAGAAGGCCGGGAAGTCCATGGCCCATATGAAGCAGCTGGCGCCAAAGATTGAAGCAATGAAGGCCCGTTTTGGTGATGACAAGCTGAAAATGAATCAGGCGATGATGGAGCTATATCGAACGGAGAAAATCAACCCGCTTGGCGGATGCCTTCCCATTCTTGTGCAAATGCCATTTTTCATTGCCTTGTATTGGGTGTTGCTGGGGGCCGTAGAATTGCGAAATGCGCCCTGGATTGGCTGGATTCATGACCTGTCAACGCCCGACCCGTTCTATGTGCTGCCAATCATCATGGGGGCGTCCATGATTGTCCAGACCAAACTGAACCCCGCACCGGCAGATCCGGTTCAAGCAAAAGTCATGATGATCATGCCGCTGGTGTTCTCGATCATGTTCTTCTTTTTCCCTGCTGGCTTGGTGCTTTACTGGACAATGCAGAATTTGCTGGGAATTGCCCAGCAGTGGTATATCAACAAATCGCTTGACGCAGCTACCCCCAGTTTGGCCAAACGCTAATTACAGGGAGCACCCCAACCAGAGGCCGTCGGCGTTACTGCGCCGGCGGCTTTTTTGTTGGTGTCAACCTGAAAGATTTCGAGGGTTTCACGTGAAACATCCGGCACGAACATCATCTACACAAACCATTGCAGCAATTTCGACGGCGACTGGGCGCGGCGGCGTGGGCGTGGTGCGCGTTTCCGGTAGCGAAGTGGTCGCGGTGCTGCAAGGTGTAGTGGGAGACGTTCCGCCGACCAGAGTGGCTACGCTAGCCACGTTTCGGGAAAAGGGTGGCGAGCCCATTGACCAAGGCATCGTGCTCTTTTTCCCCGGGCCTGCGTCCTATACGGGGGAGGATGTTTGCGAGTTTCAGGGCCACGGTGGACAGGTGGTACTACAGCGTGTCTTATTGAGGTGCATTGAATTAGGTTGCCGTCTGGCCAACCCGGGTGAGTTTACGCAGCGCGCCTATACGAACGACAAGCTTGATCTGGCCCAAGCTGAAAGTGTTGCCGATCTGATTGATGCAAGCTCCTTTGAGGCAGCTCGTTCGGCGGCAAGATCGCTTACGGGCCAGTTTTCTGCCAAAGTAAATTTACTTGTCAAAGGACTCATCGAGTTGCGGATGCATGTCGAGGCGTGCATTGATTTTCCGGAAGAAGAAATTGATTTGGTGGATCGGCGACGTCAAACGGAGCAGCTGGTCGCGCTACGCCAGCAGCTAATGAAGCTTCTTGCAGAGGCAAAACAGGGTGCGGTGTTGCGGGATGGGCTAACCGTGGCATTGGTAGGCCGGCCCAACGTGGGGAAGTCCAGCTTGATGAATCACTTGGCGGGGGAGGAAGTGGCAATCGTCAGCCCCATTCCGGGAACAACGCGGGATTATGTGCGAGCAACCATTTTGCTTGAAGGGGTGCCGATTCATCTGGTGGATACCGCCGGATTGCGTGATACGGAAGACGAAGTTGAGCGCATGGGTATCGAGCGGACATGGGCCGCCATTTCGCGTGCGGGTGCGGCGATTTTGATAGCCGAGGCCGGTGAAATGGTTGGGGCTAAAGAAGCGGAAATCGTGGCCAGATTGCCCGCCAACCTGCCAACGGTTTGGGTTTATAACAAAATTGATCTCCACGCCCAGATCGCTGGGCGGGTCGCTATTGGCAGAGATGTGGCCATTCGAGTATCGGCACTGACCGGTGAGGGCGTCGAGCTGGTTCGCCAGTGGCTGCTCGAGACCGCAGGGTGGCAGCCTAATGGAGAAGGTGTTTTCATGGCCCGTGCAAGACATTTGGCGGCACTTAATGAGGCCGATCACCACCTCGCTAACGCAGAAATGATTGCGACGCAGTTTGACTTGTTTGCCGAGGAATTGCGTTTGGCCCAACGAGCGTTGTCGCTGATTACTGGGGAATTTACGTCCGACGACCTGCTGGGTGAGATTTTCAGCAGATTTTGTATCGGAAAGTAAAGCTGGTGTTTCACGTGAAACGCTGCGCGCAGGCCTGTCGCCCTGCTGAATTGTGCAATAGCCTTTTAAAGCCTAATGCCTTAAAATCCCTTTCCCCAAATGCTCAGGAAAAAGTTTCATAAATCATGGACTTCCCCTCCCGGTTTGACGTGATTGTCGTAGGCGGCGGCCACGCGGGTACAGAGGCCGCGCTGGCAGCTGCGCGGAGCGGAGCAAAGACGTGTTTGCTCACCCACGCCATCGAAACGCTGGGCCAAATGTCATGCAATCCCTCAATTGGCGGTATTGGCAAGGGCCATCTGGTAAAGGAAATCGATGCTTTGGGTGGCGCGATGGCGATCGCGACGGATGAGTCTGGCATTCAATTTCGAACCCTTAATGCCAGCAAGGGGCCGGCTGTACGGGCTACCCGCGCTCAAGCGGATCGTGTGTTGTATCGGGCAGCTATTCGCCAGCGCCTCGAAAACCAGCCAAACCTATGGCTTTTCCAGCAGGCGGTCGACGATTTCATATTGAGTAACGATGGTGGATCGCCGCGTGTGGTGGGTGTGGTAACGCAAGTGGGCATCCGCTTTCATGGTCGAGCAGTAGTATTGACGGCGGGTACCTTCCTGGCGGGCAAGATCCATGTGGGATTGGAGAGTCATTCTGCGGGCAGGGCTGGCGACCCGCCGTCGCAAATGCTTGCTGCGCGCCTGCGCGAACTGAACTTGCCTGTTGGTCGTTTGAAGACGGGGACACCCCCCCGAATTGACGGCCGTACCATCAAGTTCTCGAGCCTGCTTGCCCAGCATGGCGACCATCCTGTCCCGGTGTTTTCCTATATGGGCGCAAAGGGGCTGCATCCGCGGCAGATTCCCTGCTGGATCACTCATACCAACGAGAGAACGCATGATGCAATTCGTGCCGGGCTAGACCGCTCGCCAATGTTTACTGGCGTCATTGAGGGAATCGGGCCTCGCTACTGTCCGTCTATCGAGGACAAGATCCATCGGTTTGCAGACAAGGCCAGTCATCAAATTTTCCTGGAGCCCGAGGGGCTTACAACGAATGAGTATTATCCAAACGGAATTTCAACGTCCTTGCCCTTCGATGTCCAGGTGCAGGTCGTCCGCTCAATCCCCGGATTGGAAAATGCGCATATCCTGAGGCCTGGTTACGCGATCGAATACGATTATTTTGATCCACGCGGATTGAAGGCCTCTCTTGAAACCAAGGCAATCTCGGGTTTGTTTTTTGCCGGGCAAATCAATGGAACAACTGGCTACGAAGAGGCGGGTGCACAGGGCCTGCTTGCCGGGATAAATGCCGCCCTCAGCGCCAGGGGAGCAGAAGCGTGGAGCCCGCGGAGAGACGAAGCGTATCTGGGGGTGCTGGTCGATGACCTGATTACACGCGGTGTATCTGAGCCTTATCGCATGTTTACCAGTCGTGCGGAGTATCGTTTGCAGCTTCGGGAAGATAATGCCGACGCGCGGCTAACCGAAATTGGACGCAACCTGGGCCTGGTAGACGACCGGCGTTGGGAGGCCTTTTGCAGAAAACAGGAGGCAGTGGAAAGGGAAACCGCCCGCCTCAAGGCAACATGGGCGCAACCGGCAAACATTAGTGACGCCGAGGCAATTCGTGTATTGGGTCAGCGCATTGAGCGTGAATATTCCATGTTTGATTTATTAAGGCGGCCAAATATCAGTTACGCAGCGTTGATGACTTTACCGATTGCGTCTGATCCCGCCGTGGATCCTGCCGTGGCGGAACAGGTGGAAATAGCTGCTAAATACCAGGGGTACATTGATCGTCAGCAGGATGAAGTTGCGCATAACCGCGCACAGGAAGACACCGCATTGCCAGTGGATATTGACTATTTGCGTGTCAGAGGGCTGTCGAGAGAAGTGCAATTGAAGTTAAATCAGCATAAGCCCGAAACGGTAGGCCAGGCCTCGAGAATACAAGGTATTACACCGGCCGCGATTTCCTTGCTATTGGTTCATGTCAAGCGTGGGTTTGCTCCGGCGCGGGCAGAAAATGAACAGCAGTCCGCGTGAAAAACCGTCCTTTGCATTTCAACGTTGTGGCTGGATGCACACCTAAGCCCATTCCAAGAAAGGGTTGGGCAATAAAGCCGTGACTGCTAATGACAAGAATAAATCCACAGCTCTGCTATTGGCAGAAGGCCTGGAGGCGAGTGGGTTTCACTTGTCGACTGCCCAGCAGGACAAGCTGCTGCGCTACGTCGCTTTGCTCGACAAATGGAACAAGACCTATAACTTGACCGCTGTGCGCCAACCGGATCGAATGATCGGGCTGCATATTCTGGATAGTCTTTCGGTGATGCCGTATATGCATTTTTCGGAAATGCTCGATGTTGGATCCGGGGGCGGGTTGCCCGGGATTCCGCTGGCAATCGCGCGCGCAGATATAAAAGTAACCATGTTGGACAGCCTGCAAAAAAAAACGACCTTTATTCGTCAGGCAATCGGAGAGTTGGAACTCGAAAACGCCGAGGTCATTTGTGGGCGAGTCGAGGCGTATGTGGCAGAAAAAAAATTTCCAATTATCGTCTCAAGGGCATTCGCGGAACTGGGCGATTTTATTCAAGGCGCCGAACACCTCGCTGCCGAAGATGGTCGTTTGATCGCAATGAAGGGCGTATATCCGCATGACGAAATTGCCCGACTACCCAGCACGCACAAGGTTGAAAAAGTAATAGAGCTGGCTGTTCCGCAAGTGGAAGGCAAGCGACATCTCGTTGTTCTAAAAAAGGCTTGAAATGAAAGTTTTTGCGATTGCAAATCAAAAGGGTGGTGTGGGTAAAACCTCCATTGCCGTCAATTTGTCAGCGACCCTGGCCCACTATGGCCAACGGGCCTTGCTTATTGACCTCGATCCCCAGGGGAATGCAACCACGGGAAGCGGCATTGATAAAAGCGCCGTTGAAAAAACACTCTACGGCGTTTTGTTAGGCGAATATGCGGTTAGTCAGGCGCGTGTTCGCGCCGAGGGTCAATATGATGTACTGCCGGCGAATCGTGAATTGGCCGGCGCCGAAATTGAACTCATTGATATTGATCGGCGCGAATTTCGCCTCAAGGACGCTCTGTCGGCCGTAGTCGACGATTACGATTTTGTTGTCGTGGATTGCCCTCCCGCCCTCAATATGTTGACGGTTAATGCGCTGACTGCGGCTGACTCCGTGATCATTCCCATGCAGTGCGAATACTATGCGCTTGAGGGGCTCAGCGACTTGGTGGGAACGCTTCGCAAGGTCAAGGCGAACCTCAATCCTAAAATCGAGATAGAAGCGCTGGTGCGGACCATGTATGACCCACGGTCATCTTTGACAAACCAAGTGTCTGACGAAATCAAGTCCCACTTTGGGGACAAGGTTTTTGATACGGTAATTCCGCGCAATATCCGGATCGCCGAAGCGCCATCTTTCGGCAAACCAGTGATCATTTACGATCCGGCGTCAAAGGGAGCAACCGCACACATGGCCTTCGCGAGGGAGTTGCTCGGGCGTCAAGGGATAAAAGCTGAAGAGGCTCAAGTAGCATGATCAAGCAAAAAGGATTGGGTCGCGGCCTGGATGCATTGCTGGGCGGCAACAAAGACGGCGAGCGTGCATCGCAGGAAAGTGAATTGCGCACACTGGCAATCGGGGACCTCAAGCCCGGTAAATACCAACCGCGAACCAGAATGGACAAGGCCGCCCTTGACGAGCTGGCTGCGTCAATCAAGCAGCGCGGTATCGTGCAGCCAATTCTGACCCGGGAAATCGCGGGTGGAAAATTCGAGATCATTGCGGGAGAGCGTCGATGGCGTGCGGCCCAAATTGCCGGCCTGGCGTCGGTACCGGTTCTGGTACGCCAGATCACCGATGATGCCGCCCTCGGCATAGGCTTGATAGAAAATATCCAGCGCGAAGATCTGAACGCGATGGAAGAAGCTGCGGGTATTCAGCGATTGATCGACGAGTTCAAGCTTACCCATGAGGAGGCGGCGCAAGCCGTTGGCCGGTCCCGAGTCGCCGTTTCCAATTTGTTGCGCCTGCTCGAGCTTGCGAAGCCCGTTCAGGACATGGTGATGGAGTCCAAGCTCGATATGGGACACGCCCGTGCATTGTTGTCACTTGCCAAGTCGAGACAAGTCGAACTGGCCCATCAAATCGTCCACAAGTCGCTGAGCGTGCGCGATGCGGAGCGACTGGTCAAGGCGGAAAGCGCCCCGTCCAAAGCGGCAAAGACGCTATTGACGCAACACGCCGACGCGAAGCGCCTGGAAAATGAGCTTGCCGAAAAACTGGGAACGCGCGTAACGCTCAAGGCCGACAGCAAAGGCAAGGGTACCTTGATGATCGATTTCATGGACTTTGAACATCTGGATGGCATCCTTGAACGGACCAAACTTAAATAGACGGTTGTCCCTGCTGCGCAAGTGGAAAGTTAAACTCTAGAACTGGCGGGGCTTCCCGGGCGAAAATGGCTCGAAAGCCCCGCCAGTTCTAGAGTTTGCGTGCGTACGTCAACCAATGGTCTTATATAAGAGCGGTTGCGTTCCGCCTAACTTAAAAACCCGACGCACAAGCCAGTTTGCGATTCAAAGCGCTTTGATATCAGGTCTTTACCACTAGCCACAGCAAGTTGCGCCGCGCCAAATCGTTTGACGAGGATTTACAAGACCGCTTATAATTGATGGGCTTTGCTGCCGTAGTAGTACTTTGTTCGTGATGCATCAGGGCGTCACAACCGGTCTGCAAAATATAAAGTATAAAGCCATCCCATTGAAGAAGCGATAACGCGATGGACCTCAAAGCCGAATCGCAGCAAACGGTTGCGCTGTCGTATGCCAAAGTGGTGGTCCTGCAAGTGCTGCTGGGCATTTGTTTTGTGGCCTCACTGTGGATCTTTTACGGCAGTAACGCAGCGGTATCGGCAGCAATCGGGGCGGGAATTGCCGTGCTCAGCAGCATGGTTTACGCCAAAATGGCTTTGGTATCAAAGCGAGAAGCCGATTCGGCCAGTGCCATCCTGAGAGCTCACTTTACGGCCGAGATCTCAAAAGTAGTGACCGTGATTGTGCTGTTCGCGGTAGTGATGATCTTCATGAGGTGGGTTGCCGTAAGTTGGTTGTTTGCAGCATTTATCGTGGCTTCGGCTGGATTCTGGATATCGCTGCTAGTCGTCAAGTAATTGAATCGATCAATCGTTAAGTCAAACATGTCTACTCCCGCACACCAAGGCCCGGCCAGCGCCACTGAATATATTCAGCACCATCTGACTCACCTGAAGTCGGGACATGATGGCGGCTTCTGGACGCTGAACATTGATACGTTCACTATTTCCTTGCTGCTCGGCTTTGTGTTCCTTTTTATTTTTGCCGCTGTCGCACGCCGCGCAACCAGCGATGTTCCCGGCGGCTTGCAAAACTTCGTCGAATGGGTTGTCGAAATGGTGCAGGGACAGGTCCGCGATGCCTTCCACCATGAAAGCCAAATCATTGCGCCGCTGGCACTAACCATCTTCGTCTGGGTTTGGATGCTCAATGCCATGGACTTCCTGCCGGTCGACTTCCTCCCCTGGATCGGCGAACACATTTTGGGCCTGAGCCACCTCCGCGTGGTGCCTACTGCGGACGTGAATCACACGTTTGCCATGTCTTTGTCCGTGCTGGTTCTGATTATCGCCTTCAGCATCAAATTCAAAGGCTTGGGTGGCTGGATCCACGAACTCTTTTCCGCACCGTTTGGCATCAAGCTGGCCCCTATTAACTTTGTGTTTCAGCTCATCGAGTTGCTCGCTAAACCGATTTCACTCGCGCTGCGTCTGTTTGGCAACATGTATGCGGGCGAACTGATCTTCATTTTGATCGCGCTGCTACCCTGGTGGGCGCAGTGGTTGCTGGGCGGCCCATGGGCAATCTTTCATATTTTGGTCGTGACCCTGCAGGCCTTTGTATTTATGGTGTTGACGATCGTTTATCTGAGTCTGGCCGCAGAAAATCACTAGTCCCACAATTTCGTTTTTTTATTTTTTTGTCTTTAGTCAGGAGAAATCATGCAAGCACTCATCGCACAAGTACAAGGTATGACCGCCATTGCGGCTGCAATCATCATTGGTCTGGGCGCCATTGGCACCGCGATCGGCTTTGGTTTGCTAGGCGGTAAGTTTCTGGAAAGCTCGGCCCGTCAGCCTGAACTGATGCCTCAACTGCAAACCAAGCTGTTCATCATCGCGGGTCTGCTCGATGCGATTTCGATGATTGGCGTGGGTGTGGCACTGCTGTACACGTTCAATAACCCGTTCCTGAACGCTGTTATTCAAGCTGCCGGCAAATAATTGCAGGCCAATGAAGTAAACAACGAGGAAACCGAACATGGATATCAACGCGTCCTTACTGGGGCAGGCCATCACCTTTGCTGTTCTGGTTTGGTTCACCATGAAAATCGTGTGGCCGCCCGTGACTGCGGCGCTGGAAGAGCGTCAGAAGAAAATTGCTGATGGTTTGGCTGAGGCCGAAAAGGGCAAAGCTGCGCTGGCGGAGGGCGAAAAGCAAAAAGCAGCCATGTTGAAAGAGGCCCGTGATCTCGCATCTGATCTTCGGACCCAGAACGACAAGCAGGCGTTGAAAATCATCGAGGAAGCCAAAGCACAGGCCAAAGTAGAGGCAGAACGCATTATTGCTGCAGCGCAAGCGCAAACCGCGCAAGAGCAGCAGAAAGCCCGTGAACAGCTGCGCGACCAAGTGGCAGCGCTTGCAATAGCCGGCGCCGAGAAAATCCTGAAGCGGGAAGTCGACGCCAAGGCGCATGCCGATATGCTGAATCAATTGAAAGCGCAGCTGTAATGGCTGAGTTGACAACAATTGCCCGGCCCTACGCCGAAGCAATTTTCCGTTCGGCCGTAGAGGCCAAGGACGTTCCTGCATTTGGCGCCAAACTCAAAGCGCTTGGCGCCGTGGCGGCCAACGCGCAAATGGCATCCCTGCTGGGTAACCCGAATGTAAGCGCCGCACAGAAGGCGGAACTGATGGCTTCGGTCGTTGGCGGGTCGGTGCCGGCATCGCTTGGCAATGCCATCTTGCTGCTCATCGGCAACGGCAAGGCAGTATTGCTGCCTTTTATTGCCGAACACTACCAGCGTCTTCAGCGCGACCATGAGGGCGTGGTAAAAGCGCTGATTACCAGCGCCTTCGCCATGTCCGAGGCCGACAAGGCCGCGATGGTTGAGGCATTGGCCAAGAAATACGGCAAACGCGTTGAAGTTGAGGTGAAGGTTGATGAATCGCTCATCGGCGGCGCGCGCGTGCAGGTTGGCGACGATGTGATTCACGCATCGGTGCGCGACACGCTTAATCAAATGGCTCAAGCCCTCGTGCATTAATTGCACATTCAAGAATTCAAGTATTGGAGTTGAAAATGCAGATCAATCCGGCAGAAATCAGCGAACTGATCAAGTCGAAAATCCAGGCGCTACCCACGGCTGCGGAGAAGCGCTCGGAAGGTACCGTTATATCCGTCACGGACGGCATCTGTCGCGTCCACGGCTTGGCCGATGCCATGCAGGGCGAAATGCTGGAATTTCCCGGTGGAACATTTGGCCTGGCGCTAAATTTGGAGCGCGACTCTGTTGGCGCCGTGGTTCTGGGGGAGTATCAGCACATCTCCGAGGGCGACACCGTCAAATGTACCGGTCGCATTCTGGATGTGCCCGTTGGTCCCGAGCTGATTGGCCGTGTGGTGAATGCGCTGGGGCAGCCGATTGACGGCAAGGGCCCGGTCAACGCCAAAATGACCGATATCATCGAAAAAGTTGCTCCTGGTGTTATTGCCCGTAAATCCGTTTCGCAGCCCGTGCAAACCGGACTGAAGTCGATTGACGCCATGGTCCCGGTGGGTCGCGGCCAACGCGAATTGATCATCGGTGATCGCCAGACTGGCAAGACGGCAGTGGCCATTGATACGATCATTAACCAGAAAGGCAAAGACCTGATTTGCGTGTATGTCGCTGTCGGCCAAAAAGCCTCGACCATCGCCAACGTGGTCCGCAAACTCGAAGAATACGGCGCCATGGCTTACACCATTGTTGTCGCATCATCGGCATCCGAGTCGGCAGCCATGCAATTCGTGGCGCCTTACTCAGGCTGCACCATAGGTGAATATTTCCGCGACCGCGGCCAGGATGCCTTGATCATTTATGACGATCTGTCCAAGCAGGCCGTAGCCTACCGCCAGATTTCCCTGTTGCTGCGCCGACCACCGGGTCGAGAAGCTTATCCTGGCGACGTGTTCTATTTGCACTCCCGCCTGCTGGAGCGGGCCGCGCGCGTCAATGAAGAATATGTCGAGAAGTTCACCAAGGGCGCCGTCAAAGGTAAAACCGGATCCTTGACTGCCTTGCCGATCATTGAGACGCAAGCGGGTGACGTCTCGGCATTTGTGCCCACCAACGTGATCTCGATCACCGACGGTCAAATTTTTCTGGAAACGGATCTGTTCAATGCAGGCATCCGTCCGGCAATTAACGCGGGTGTTTCAGTTTCCCGCGTAGGTGGTGCGGCCCAAACCAAAATCATGAAACGCAAGGACACCGGCGCAGGTGTGCGTCTGGCCCTCGCCCAGTACCGCGAACTGGCAGCTTTTGCCCAGTTTGCTTCCGACCTGGATGATGCAACCCGCAAGCAGCTCGAGCGCGGCAAGATGGTGACCGAGTTGATGAAACAGCAACAGTACTCCCCCATGCAGGTTTGGGAAATGGCGCTGATCTTGTTTGCGGTGAACAACAATTACATGGACGACGTGGAAGTTGGGAAGGCGCTCAAGTTCGAGCGGGCCCTCCGTGACTTTGTGAAATCGAAATACGCCTCGCTCATCGATGCCATCGACAAAGCCAACAATTTGTCCGAGGCTGACGAAAAAGCCCTGCATGCAGCAGTGGCGGACTTCAAGAAAACGGGCGCTTATTAATTCGGCTATCTGCCCGTTCCGATGAAGATCGGGAGGGCAGGGATCTGGGG
>JACXTT010003496.1_pt1 | contig 24126 bp, 12 predicted proteins | sample 9270951 | NCBI WGS metagenome assembly JACXTT01 (sample SAMN15532306, study PRJNA645909) | rock metagenome | isolation source: weathered quartz diorite | place: Puerto Rico | collected 2017-06-21
GCGTCGGGGGGGGCGTTCAGCCGGGTGTCTGCGGCCCGGCCGGGCCGCCGGAACCGCCCCCGGTGCAGGTCGCTCACAATCCGCCGTTGGCACTCCTGCTGTTGGGCCCAATCGGTATGGCCGCAGGGGGGGACCCGGGCCAGGCGCTCGGGCGAAGGGCCCTTCGGCGCATCGTAGGGGCCGGTGATATCGAGCTCCATCACCGCCAGTCCGTCGAAGCGGGGATTAGCCAACTGCTCCCGGGCTCTTTCGATCGCCAGCCGCCGCTCCTCGATCTTGCCCGGCGGCGCGTCGCGGGGAAGCGCTCGAAAAGCCTTCTCCGGATCGGGCAGAGGAGGCTCCGGACGCCGGGAAGGGTTGGGCCCTTTGAACCGCGGAGGCAGGCCCTCGAACTGCCTGGGAAACGCGGCTACCAGCTCGTGCGGCCCTGCGGTCAGCTTTGCGCGCAGCTCCCACTGGTCGGGACGCCTCTCGAACCCCGACATCTGCACTTCGTCGACGACGAAAGTCCGGAGGAGTTTTCCGTCGATCCAGAACGTCATCTCGCCCGGCTCAGATCCTTGCGGGCGGTTACCCGCGCCGATCACTTGAAGCACGTACTCGCCGTGGGCGGGGAACCAATGCGTCAGGTGCAGCGCGCCAGGCTGCGATACGCCGGTGACGTCGTAGTCGAACATTGAATAATAGGCAGGCTGCGTGAGCCGCACCGGGTTGGTGACTTCCATCCGGCGGGGGATCGGGACTTCGATGCGCGTGGCGCGCGCCTTCCGATCCGGGCCGAACACGGCGGCGCGGGCGACTCGTTCGGCGGCGGCCAGTTGCTTTTCCAGCAAAAGCGGGGAGACGGTCAGAGCATCGGCTACATTGTCGAAGCCGAAAGCCGAATCGTCCTGCGGAAAATCGTTAGCCGGCTGGAGGTCGATGCCCAGCAGATCCCGCACCGTGTTGTTGTATTCGGCGCGATTCAGACGGCGGGCCGCGACGCGCCGGCTCCCGGGCGTGCGTCCCAACTCGCCTTCAATCCAGTCCGTGACCCGCTTCAGCGCGGCGCTGTCCGGCCGCGGCGCCGGCTTGGGCGGCATCTCGCCCGCTTTTAGGCGGCGGAGCACCTTCTCCCAACGCTCGCGGTTTTGGAGCACCGCGTCGGGTGCCGAGGCCTCCAGGTTCAGGCCCGCCGACGCGACGCGCGCCCCGTGACAGCCGTTACAGCTTTGCGCCAGCAGCGGTCGCACGTCGCGTTCGAACACACCGGGTCCTGCCGTCTTTTGGGCCGAGGCGGTGAGCGCGAAGCTCGCCAATATGGGGATCAGCAGGTTCCGCATCGCGGATGCTGCCAAAGTGACACAGCGTGAGCGCCCCAGTCAAGGTGGTGGCTCCGTTGGGAGTTCCGCTAAAGATCGTTCGGGTGAAACGCACGCGGCATGGCCCTACTTTGACGGACGCTTTGTTATATACTCCGCACCAATCATGAGGAAAGCTGCGTTCGCATTCCTACTGGCCTGCGCGCTCATCCGCGCTCAGGCCCCCACCGCCGAATTCACCGGCACCATTACCGACGCCACCGGAGCGGCCATCTCCGGGGCCCTCGTCACGCTCACCAATCCGTCCACCAACCAGCAGCGGTCGGTGCGATCCAACGACGTCGGTATCTATGTCTTCCCTACCCTGCCGCCAGGCGTCTATAACCTGAAAGCCGAGGCCAACGGCTTTAGCTCCCAGGTCCGGAACGCCGTGGAGCTGCAAACCGGCCAGGTCGCCCGGCTCGACTTCAATCTGAGCGTCGGCAATGTGTCGGAGATCGTGGAGGTGGCCGGCGGCGCGCCCGTGCTCGAAACCGAGACGGCTAATATAGGCGCGGTGGTCGAGAACCGCCGCATTGTCGAGCTGCCGCTGAACGGCCGCAACTACCTGCAACTGGTTTCCCTGATCCCCGGCGCCACCACGAACGCCCGGCCCCCCGGCGTCGCCCAGCTCCGCATGGGCGGCGCGCGCAGTGACTTCACCGTCAGCGTCAGCGGCCAGCGCCTGGCGTTCAACCGCTACACGCTGGACGGCATCGAGAATACCGACGTTAATTTCGCCAGCTACCTGGTGCTGCCCTCGATCGACGCCCTTCAGGAATTCAAAGTCGAAAGCGGAATTTTCCAGGCCGAATTCGGCCGCGCCACCAGCCAGGTGAACGTCAGCACCCGCAGCGGCGGCAACCAGTTTCACGGCGTATTCTTCGAGTTTCTGCGCAACTCGGAAATGGACGCCAAGAATTTCTTCGACTCGCCCAGCCGGCCCATCCCGGCTTTCAAGCGCAATCAGTTCGGCTTCACTCTGAGCGGCCCCGTCTCCATCCCAAAAGTTTTCAACGGAAAAGACAAGCTGTTCTTCATGGTCAACTATGAGGGCCTGCGCGAGAGCAAGGGCCTGACTCAAGTCGCCACCGTCGCGCTGCCAGCTCAGCGCAATGGCGACTTTTCCGCCCTGCCGCGCGCCATCTTCGACCCCGCCTCGCGCGTCTACGACGCCGCTGGCCGCGTCACGGCTGCCGATCCCTTCCCCGGCAACGTCATCCCCTCCGCGCGCCTCTCGCCGGTCTCCACCGCCGTATTCAAGAATTACGTCCCGCCGCCCGGCTCCACGGCCAGCGCGGACGCCGGCTTCTTCGTCAACACCGAAGGGCGCGCCACCACCACCGATCAGCTCACCACGCGCGCCGACTTCGCGCGCAGCTCCAACGACTCCTGGTTCTTCCGCTACAGCCGGAACCACGACGTCGGCTACGTCCCCGCCATTCTGCCTGAACAGGGCAACAACGTCGACGTCCTTCTGCACCATGGCGTCCTGGCCGACACCCGCGTGTTCGGCTCGAACAAAGTCAACGAAGCCCGCTTCGGCATCGTCTACCTCGCCGCCGCCAACATCCAAAAGCACGCGTTCAACACCAATGCTGTTGCGCAATTGGGTATCAAGGACGTCCCCGCGGCTTTCGTCCCTCTCTGGTACGGGATTCCGGTGTTCACACTGACCGGCTTCTCGCTTATCGGCGATTGCAGCGATTGCCCGTGGAACGGCTGGAACACCACGCTCCAGTTTCTCGATTCGTTTTCCTGGACCAAGGGCAAACATTCCATCAAGCTCGGCGGCGACTATCGCCGCGTCCGCTTCAACAACGCCGTCCCCGGCCGCCCGCGCGGGCGATTCGGCTTTGACGGGCGCTACACCCAAAATCCTCTAGCCGCGAACCGCTCCACTACCGGCTCGGCCGTCGCCGATTTTCTGCTGGAAGGAATCAACAACTCCGAGACGTTGGTCGGCGCACCCGTCTCCAACTACCGCAATTTCCACTTGGGCCTTTACATCCAGGACACCTGGAAAGTGACGCCGCGGCTCACCCTGAACCTCGGCCTGCGCTATGAAAGCGAGCCGCCCTGGAAGGACAAGTACGACGCCATCGTCAACCTGGATTATCATTGGGACCACTCGATCACGCCCACCCTGGTACGCGCCGGCACCGGCGACCTGTTCCAGGGCAATCCCGCCTTCCAGACCCCCACCACCGTGCCGCTGGTTCGCGACGGCCGTTTCGGCGACCATCTCGCCCGCTGGAACAAAGCCGACTTCGCGCCCCGCGCCGGCGTCGCCTACAGCCTCAACCCAAAGACCGTGATCCGCACCGGCGCCGGGATCTACTTCGTGCATGAAATCTCCAACGGCGATTTCGAAGTGGTCCGCAATCCTCCCTTCAGCGTGCAGCGCAGCGAGCCGGCCCAATCCGACCGTCCAAACCTGAATTTCCAGCGCCCGTTCTCGCTGCCCGTTACCGTGCCTACGTTTATCCTCGCCGTGCAGTACGGCGAGCCCACGGCGTACGTCGGCCAGTGGTCCTGGGGTGTCCAGCGCCAGCTCACCCGCGACATGATGGTGGAAGCCACTTACCTCGGCGCGGGCGGAAATCATCTGCGCCGCATGCAGATCTACAACCAGGCGCCGCCGGGCGTGGGCGACGTTCAACCGCGCCGGCCCTTTCCCCAGTTGGGCGGAGTTCAGTTGGTGGACGGCGCCAGCCACAGCACCTATCACGCGCTGCAGTTGAAAGTGACGCAACGCTTCTCGCACGGCTTCACCGTCCTCGGATCCTTCAGCTACGGCAAGTCCATCGACAACGGCAGTTCCGTGCGGAACACGGCCACGGACGCCCTCACGCCCAGCAATGATTACGATCTGCGCCTGGAACGGGGTCTGTCGACGTTCGATTTCCGGCGCCGCTGGACCACTTCCTGGCTCTACGAGTTGCCCATCGGACGCGGCAAGCGTTTCCTCGGCAACACGCCGCGTGCGGCGGACATTTTGGTCGGCGGCTGGCAGCTCGGCGGGATTCTGACTTTCCAGGACGGCTTCCCGGTCACCGCCTACTGCGGCGGCGGCCTGATTCAGAACGGCGGCGGCGTCTGCTACCCGGAGGCCACCGGCGCCACCGTCGCGCTGCCCAAAGGCCAGCAGACTGTCCAGCGCTTCTTCAACACGGCGGCGTTCGTCGATCGCCTCCCCGGCGGACCGCAGTTCCGCTACGGCAACGTCGCCCGCAACACCGTCCCCGCGCCGGGTATCGCCAACTGGGATTTCTCGGTCAACAAGTTCTTCCGCATAACGGAAACGGTGAAGCTGGAGTTCCGCGCGGAAGCCTTCAACCTGGCCAACCACCCCATCTTCGGCCCGCCCGGCACAACTTTGCGGACGGCCACCTATGGCGTCCTGACCAATACCGCCATCGACTCGCGCCAGTTGCAGATGGCTCTGAAGCTCAGCTTCTGATGACAGGCCGGCTGCGTTCTCGCCTGTGTTCGCCCATCCTAATGCTCGCTATGCCGGCAGCCCGGGAACTCCGCCAGCGCAGCATTTCCCTTGTACTCCAGTTCCTTGTGGATTCCCACCGCGGACGTGTAATACCCGTCGACGGTGCTCTGCTTTAGCCAGACGAAGAAATGCTCGATCGGCGCCTGCGGCTGCGCTTCATTAGCGGCCATCGCCGCCAGCAATTCGTCCTGCTGGCTCGCGCTCGCCTCCAGAAAGCTCTTCTGGAAGCGCCGCCGCGCTTCGTCGTCCACCGCGCCGAGGCCGGAAACCCAGGCTCGCTGCACCTGCGGCCGGCTGTTGGCGGTCATGTGGTCGATAAAGCGGCTGACCTTGGCCGCGCTTGCCCCCGGCGAATGCCCGTCCGCGGGGATGATCATCTCCGTCAGCCGGTCCAGCAGCGCGTCCTGGGCCGGGCTGAAGAACTCCGGCGGCCCGGCCCCGGCAGCCGGCGACGCCGCCGCGCACGCCGCGATTACCTGCAACGCTTCGCGGCGCTTCATAGCTCCCTCCGCTTCATCTGTTGCACGATGTAGTCCGCCGCCCGCGCCGCCAGCGCTCCGATGGTCAGCGTCGGACCGTATCCACCCGACGTGACGAAACTCGCGCCGTCCACCACGAACAGGTTGCTCACGTCGTGGGCCTGGTTGAATTTGTTCAGCACGCTCTTTTTCGGGTCGCTCCCCATGCGAGCCGTGCCCATGTCGTGGATAGCCGCGCCCGGATTGGCCAGGTCCCGGCTCGACTGTACCCGCTCCGCGCCCAGCGCCTTGAACAGCGCCAGCAGATTCTCCCTCGCGTCCCGGGCCATGTGAACCTCGTTGTCGCTCCAGCGGCAGTTAATCTTCAGCGCCGGGATGCCCCAGGCATCCACCGCGTTCCGGTCGATCTCCACAAAGTTCTCGAAGCGCGCCAGCATCTCGCCCCGCGTGTTGAAGCTGACCGGCGCCGTGTACCAGCTCCGGACGCTCTGCTTGAACTTCGCGCCATAGCCGGTCATCGTGCGCGCAAACGCCGGGAACAGCCGCGCGCCGGAGCCGCCCTCGTGCACGTAGGAGCGCAGAAAGTCCGGATGCCGCGTCGTTATGTTGCGGTAGGCCACAATGTCGATCCCGCTCGCCTTGCCGTCCTCGTTCACCACTTCCTTGTCTCGAAGCTGCGGGAGCATTCCGGTGACGTTCGGGCCGACGATGTTGTCCATCAGGTAATGGCCCAGTACGCCGCTGGAATTGCCGATCCCGTTCGGCCAGAAACGCGAGACCGAGTTCAGCATGATCCGCGTCGACTCCAGTGCCGACGCCCCCAGCACTACCACGCGGCCCTTGGCTTCGTACGCCTTCTTCGTTGCCCGGTCGAAGAAAAGCGCCCCACGAGCTCTCCCGCTGCCGTCCACCAGGATCTCCCGGACCACCGCGTCGCTCTGCAGCGTCAGCCGCCCGGTCTTGGCCGCCGCGGGGAGCGTGTCGGAAATGGAATTCCAGAACGCTCCCACATCGCAACCCCGCCCGCAGCTTCCGCAGAAATGGCAGGCGGTCAGCCCGTTCACGCTCCGGCTGCGCTGGGCGGCGCGCTTGGGAATCACGCGCATCCCAAGCCCTACTGTCGGAGCCACCTTCTGCACAATCCGCTCCCCGCAATTCAGGGGGAACGGAGGCAGATACTTTCCATCGGGCAAATGCGGGATGTTCTCCACCGTGCCCGCCACGCCGATGAAGCTCTCCACCTTGTCGTAGAACGGAGCCAGGTCGGCGTAAGTGATCGGCCAGTTCTCCCCGTGCCCGTCGCGGTCCGCCGCTTTGAAGTCGTAATCGCTGAGCCTCCGCGCATTCCGGCTCCAGTGAAGGATCTTCCCGCCGACGCAGCGCGAGCGCACCCAGGTGTACGGCTTGTCGTCGGGCGTGGTGTATGGATGGTCCGGGTCTTCGATGTAGAGCTTCCGCGTGAATTCGTCCGTATAAATCTGGTGTGGATAGAACTTCTCGCGGTCGCCCGGCCGATCGAAGCCGCGGAACGGCATTTCGTAGGGCCAGCGGTGTGTATGAAAATCGCGCGCCGGATCCAGGCCCGGGCCCGCCTCCAGCAGCAGCACTTCCAGGCCGCCCTCGGTCAGCTCCTTCGCCGCGACCCCACCGGCGGCGCCGGATCCCACAACGATTGCGTCGTAGGTCTTCCTAAGGTCGATCATCAGAAGTGAAACTTAATCGCCATCTGCAGAATGCGCGGGTCGCCGTCGGTGCCGGTTAACCGGCCGAAGTTGACGTTCGTGATGCCGGTGTTCGGCAGGCCGAAATTGGTGCGGTTCAGAAGATTGAACGCCTCGAATCGGAACTGGCCCAGGCCGGCTTCTCCCAGGAACGGAATCCGGAATCCCTTCACAAGCGAGATATCGAAGTTGGCGAAGCCGGGGCCCACCAGGGAGTCGCGGCCCAGACTTCCGATCGTGTTCGGCGCAGGATTGGCGAAGCGGGCCTTGTCGAACCACGCATTCACCTTGTCCCCCTTGCTGCGGTCCGAAGGCAGAATGGGAGAACTGGATCCTCCGATCAGATCCACCCGCGCTCCGGCAACCCCGGCCAGCGGATCGCCCGTCGCGGCGATGTGGAAGTACCTCCCGGTTTGCAGCGTCACGATCCCGCTCAGCTTCCAATCTCCGGTCAGAGTCTTTAGCGCTATATTGCCGTGCGCGCTCGGAAGGTCCCACACGTAAGACGTCACCAGCCGGTGCCGCCGGTCGGAGGTCGTCGGGCCGTGGCCGATAAAGAAGTTGATCGGGTTCGATAGCGGCGCGTCTTGCGCTGCCTGGTTGCGCGATTGATAGTCTAGCGCCTTCGACCACGTGTAGCTCGCCAGCACCGTGAAACCATGGCTGTAACGCTTGTCGAGCGACACCTGGAGTCCGTTGTACGTCGAGTTCAACCCGTGGAACACGCGCACGATGCGCGAAAAGCCCTGATACGGGCGCCGGTCGTCGATGGTGCTCCGGTTCTGCGCCAGTGTCAGTCTCGTGTTATAGATCGGCGCGTTCTGGTCGTACTCGCCCTTCAAGTAGGTTGATTTCGATCCGACATAGCCCACCCGGAGCCGTGTGTCTTTTAGAATCTCCCGCTCCACGGTGAGATTCCACTGCTGCGTGTACGCGGTGACGTATTGACCGTCCATCACGATCGTCTCGAGCGGGGTGTCGAACGGGCTATCCTTTCCGAAGCCCTTCAGCGGATACTTGTTGCTCGCCTCCCGCCCGCGGTACGGAGCTTCCAGCGACCCGTCGAAGAACAGCGTGCTGTAGCTGAACGGCGATACGTTGTTGGCGTTGTTGGCGCCGAACAGCAGAGGCGCGTCGTAATAGATTCCGTACCCGCCGCGGACGCTGGTCTTGCCGTCTCTGAAAGGATCCCAGGCGAACCCGAAGCGCGGAGCCAGATTGTTCGTGTCGCTCTTGGCCACCGGTCCGGGGATCGTTCCGCCCGCCGGGTCGGCGTCCCCGTGGTACAGCAGTCCCGGCGGCGCGTTGATGAAAACCTTCGACCGCACGCCTTTCACGTAGTTCCCGGCGTCGAAAGTCTGATTGCGGTCCAGAGTGTCGCTGAAGAATTCGTACGGCTCGTAGCGCAAGCCGAAATTGAAGGTCAGCCCGCGGCTGATGCGCCAGACGTCTCCGAAATAGACTCCTTTGGTGAATTGCCTGCGGTTCTCCAATTCGCCGTTGTTCTGCGTGAACAGGCTGAACTGCCCGAGCATGAAATCCGCGCGGTCGAAGCCCAGCTTGTCGCCGATGCCGGTGACGTGCCCGTCGAACTGCCAGTAGCCGGAGCTATGAAACACGGTGTCTTCGTTGTATTGGCGCCAGTTGAACTGGCCGCCCCAGGTCATCGTGTGGCTTCCCTTGGTCCAGGACCAATCGTGCAGAATCTCTTCGGTTCCGCGGTTGAAGCCGACCTTCGGATCGCTACTGATGCTGGCTCCGCTGTTGGTCATCCCGATCGCCACGTCGTTCGACGCCGCGTATACGTCGATCCCGAAATCGCGAATCGTCTTGTTGAAATCGCTGATCGCCTGGCTCACCAGGTGCATGCCGGTGATCTGACTGTGCACCAGAAGTCCCGGATTCACGACGAAATTATGGGAGAACGTGCCGTTCCGCGAGTCCTGGATGCCCTGCGTGCGGCCGGCGTGAATGTTGTCCGGTGGCGAGTGGTACGGGTTCGACTGGTCGTTCTCGAATACACGGAACGCGAAGCTGTGCCGCGCGCTGTGCGCGTAATCCATCCGGCCGATATACTGGCGGCCGTTCTCCGGCAGCGCGAACGTGAAACGCGTAAAGCCGTCCGGGTCCGGAAGCGGCGACACCGTCAGCAGCTTCAGCGACGCCGCTGACAGCCGGTTCTGCGGAATCATATTCCGCGCGAAGGGCGTGCCGCTCAGCGGGTCATAGAGCGTGATCGGATTCGTCGAGAAATCCCCCCGCCGCTCCTCCGGCGTGAGCGTCTGCACGCGCGTCGCACCCGAAGCGGTGCGGATCCAGAGCTGCTGGAACCCGCCGAACGCGAACAGCTTGTTCTTCAGCAGCGGGCCGCCGACATCGAACCCGACCTGGTTTCGCTTCAACTGGTCCTGCGCGCGGGAGAAGAAGTTGCTGGCGTTGAGCGAGGTGTTGCGGACGAACCAGAACGCGTCGCCGTGAACCTGGTTGGTGCCCGACTTGGTGACCACGTTGACCGCGCCCGCCCCGCTGTTGCCTTGCTCCATGCTCATGTTGGAGGTCTCCACCGAGAACTCCTGTACGGCGTCCGGGAAGGGGAACGGCAGGTTGGCATTCATCAGGTTGTCCATGTTCTCGCCGCCGTCCAGCGTGAAGCGGACGTTGTTGTTCCGCGAGCCGTTCACCGAGAATTCTTTGGTTCCCCTTGGCCGAATGTTGCCGCCCTGATCGCCGCTGTTGCTGGCGAACGCGGTGACGCCGGGAGCGAGCAGCGCGAGGTCGGCCGCGTTGCGCCCGTTCAGCGGTAACTCCGCCACGCGCGCGCGGTCCACCGTTTCCTTCAGCGTCGACGAGCGCGTTTCCACCTGCGCCGGAGCCGCGTCTACCGAAACAGTGGTCTTGACATCGCCGACTTCCAGTTCGATATCGACCTTAATGTTGTCGTTGGCGCGCAGCAGGATTCCGGTTCGCGAATAGCGCTTGAAGGCCGGCTGCTCCACCACTAGCGAGTAGCCGCCGATCGGCAGCGAGGAGAACAGGTATTGGCCACTGTCGTTAGCCGTCTGCTTGCGCGTTTGTCCCGTCCCGGTGCTGGTCAGCGTGACTACAGCGCCAGGAATGGCGGCTCCTTGTGAATCGGCTACCGCGCCGAAGATCGCGGCCGTGTCGCGGGTCTGCCCAAAAGCAATAACCCCAACTGTCAGCCATAAGACACATAAACGAAGAGACATCTCTCATACCTCCAGACCGGCTGAAACCCATTCGTAGTACGAATCGGTAGGTTGGCAAGTAATATATACCGAAGTGCCGTTGGCTGCAAGCGCAAAACGGCGCAAAACGGCCATTGCCAACGAATTCGTCCAGAGGAGAGGATGGGACAGCGGGAGAAGTGGTACCGCCAGATCTCCCGGACCGCTAGTTCTTAATCGAGGTCAGGATCAGCGCCGGACTGCTGTACCCGCCAGTCGACGCTACTACCGGCACATTCCCGTCCGGCAGGCCGGAAGGAACCACCACGTTGAACTGATATACCCCGGTAGCAATGAGACCGGCGAACACGACCTTGCCGGGCACATTGTCGAACAGAATCGCCGGTGTAAGCAGCAGCGGGGCGGGCGTGGACACTACGCCGCCGCTGACCGGCGCCGGAGACGTGACGCCGAAGCCGGTGCCGAACAACACGATGGTCTCACCCGGCGCGGCCGGCGTGCTGTTGTTGGGCACCAGGGTCGTGGGGCCGACTACGGTGTTGTTCAGATGGAGCGCCGCCACATATCCGCCGCTGAGGAGGAAAAGCGAGGGCGCCAGAAGCTGTGGCGTGACGCTGAGCGTGGCGCTGGTCAGAGTATTGTTCGAGACGACCACCGTCACGGTACCGGAGGTTGGCAAATCGGCCGGCGTGACCAGGTTGATCTGAACCGGGCTGATGTAGGTGATGAACGCGGGTTGGCCGTTGATAGTCACCGTAACTCCATCCACTGAGGTGGGCAGTAGCTGGTTTGAAATGTCTGCCGCGGCGATGGAGCGCTTGGTAGCCGCCAGGTTCGTTCCTTTGATAGTGATGAAGGTGTTGGGGGCGACACCGCCGTTGGCTTGGGCCGCGTTGATGATCCCGCTTGTAGCGACGTTGGGATTGGCCTGGATGCTCCCGAGAATCCCGTGCTTTTGACCGCCAGGGCCGGCGGTGAAGTACAGCGTGTCCTTGTCGCCGCCGTTGGCGCCATTACCGAAGTACAGGGACCACAGGCCTTGCAGCGAGATGTTCGCTCCTGCCGGGTCCTGCAAGGTTCCCTGGAAGGCGCCGGTGGTCGCGTCGTAGGCGTTGATCAAGCCGTCGCCGAAATTGCCGACGAGCAGAGTGTTGGCGAACTTGCCGAAGGTAGCGGGCGCGAGGGCGAGACCCCACGGCGAGTTCAGAAGGCTGCCCGTGCCGCCGGCCACCAGCGACTGGAGCAGTTTGCCGGTGGAATCAAACACGCTGACGTAGCCGTTACCGACGCCGGGAACGTCGAACTTCTTGGCGGCGTCCTGCTTTGCATAGGCCACGTAGAGCTTTCCGCCGATGTTCCAGATGTTGAACGGCGCGAAGCCCGCCGGCACCGCCGGATTCACAAAGGCCCCCGCAGGCATGGTGACCGGCTTGAACTGAGCGTCGAAGACGTCTATGCCGCCCGACTTGAAGTTCGCCGCATACAGTTGCACCGCCGGAGAAACAAGCAGAGCCAGGCCCTTGTAGACCGCCGAACTGGAGTTGTCCGCCTGGATGATAGCCTGAGTGGCATCCGCGCCGCCCGCCCACGCGGAGAGGACGCCATCCTCTGTGACAAAGATGAAGTTCGCGGCAACAGGTGTTTTCCCTGGGGCCGTGACCGGGAACGTCGGGGGCGTCGTGGCGGGTGCGACATTGGCCACGATTCCGGTGCAGGATCCCTTGGAGCCGCCCGCGCCGGGTACGGTCGGCTGAGTGGTGGCGTTCGGCGTGCCCATGGGCGTTCCATTCGTGGCGTTTACTGTGTAGATCGTGGACAGGCCTAAGTCGCACACCCAAAAGGGACTGGCGGCCGTCGCGACGTTGCCCCATGGATTGATCAAGCGGGGATCGTAGAAATCGGCCGTCGCGGTGGTCTTGTCGTCGGCGACGAGATTATGTACCAGATACCCGGTCGCCGCAGGCAGGGTGTGCGGCGACAGCGTCAAAAACAGGCAGACGGCGACTTTTCTCATAGCTTCAAGGGGGTATAACAACGTCGGAGGTTACTGGAAAGTGGTGATTTTACATTTGTTCCGGGAACCTGCCGGCGCTGCTTCCTGTAGCGCGGAGCCTAAACTCGTCTTGAAGTAACCGCCGGGTGTACAATCGGGCAGCCCCGGAGATCGAAATGAATTTTCCCGTGGCTTCAGGAGAGATAACTTGACTCGGTATCTGCTTTTGGCCACGATATGCTTGGCTTTCGCTCTTCCGTCCCAGGCGGATATCCTGTTCAGTAACCTGATCCAACCCGGAGACCAATACGGGCCGGATGCCGTAGGCATTGGACATACCCAGGATTTCCCGACCCTGGTGACTATCTGCTCTACGGAGTACCCTTCAGCCCAAGCACAACCGCGCAGTTGACGACAATTGAAGCCCCATTTGGTGTCGTGAGCGGGACGAACCAGGTCCAGGCTTTCCTCATGAGCGATTCCGGTGGGTCTCCGGGCAGCGTTCTCGAGTCATTCCTGCTTTCCAGTCTTCCCGTCCCGCCCGGTCCGTTTCCCCTCGTCACGATGGCATCATCGTCCAACCCGGTTCTCCTGGCTGGAAGTCAGTATTGGTTCGTCGCCACAGGAGGTCCGTCTACTTTTGCCCTGTGGACCCTGAACCTGTTTCAAGGCGACCCGAGCGATGGAGGGGCGGCTCAATCCGTGGTGGGTGGCATCACGCAACCTTGGATCGTAGGTTCCGGCACGAGAACCGGGGCCTTGCAGGTTTCAGGGACTTCGGTACCCGAACCGGCAACCGCTGGATTGTTCGGTTGTGGCCTGTTTTTTCTCACTATTCTGTGCGTACGCGAGAAGTCCGGCACGCCGCGATAAGGCCGCTCAAGAGGTTACTTCAGCCGCAGCCGCCCGAACTTTGCCGGCGTATGGTACGACGGCGAATCCACTTTCTGCCACGCCAGGTACTTTCGCGACGGGTCCGATCCCTCGATGCGATAGAGGTTCAGCCGGAGCTCGTTGCCGACGGCCGGCTTCCGCCGGTCGATCGACTTCCAGGGAATCTGCATTTCGCAGTACCAGATCTTCCGCTCCGAATCAATCCGGGTCTTGGTCCGCCATCCCGAGTCCCAGGTCCAGTCGATGTCTTTTCCTTTGCGGTCGCGGTCCACGTCCAGGTCCACCCACTCCCCTTGCGGCGAGACCTCGAATTCTTTATAGCGATTGATGTGGTCCAGTTCCCAGCCGATGAATACCTCGACCACGTCGTAGTCCCACAGGCCCCAGGTCTCTTTCAACATCGACGGCACGGGCGTCAGCTTCATAGATTCAAACCGGCCGCTGAACAGGAAGGACAGGTTCTTCGCCGTCCAGCGTGACCGCACTTCGGTCCGCGAATTCGGGATCGGCTCGCCGAAAGCCCCCGTCTCGAACACTACGCGCGGCGCATCGCGCCATGCCGCCGACTCCGGGTTCGCAGCCGGCGTGACGTCGCGCTTTAGGTAAGCCGATTCCAGCACCTGCCCTTGCGCCGCGGCGGCGCACAAAACCAGCAGCAGGCGGATCATTGGTGCAACAGCTCCTCCAGTGCCTCGCCGGTTGTCTTCTCCACGTCGGCGTGCAGGCTGTTGCCGTGCGCGTCCATCGTGACAATGGCGGCGAAGTTGGACACTCGCAGATGCCACATTGCCTCCGGAATGCCGAACTCCATCAGGTGCACGCCCAGTACGCGCTCCACGCTCCGCGCGTAATACTGCGCCGCGCCGCCGATGGCGTTCAGATAGACGCCGCCCGATTCCTTCAGCGCCGCCAGCGTTTTGGCGCCCATGCCGCCTTTGCCGATCACCGCGCGCACGCCGTAGCGCTTGATGATGCCCGCCTGGTAAGGCTCCTCGCGGCTGCTGGTGGTGGGGCCCGCCGCTTTCACCACCCACTGCTCGCCCTGTTTCAGCATGACCGGGCCGCAGTGGTAGAGCGCCGCGCCGCGCAGGTCGACAGGAGGCGGATTCTTCATGAGGTGCGCGTGCACGGCGTCCCGGCCCGTGAACATCTCGCCGGTGATCAGCACCACGTCGCCCACCTTAAGCGCCCGCACTTGCTCTTCAGTGATCGGCGGCGTCAGCACCACTTCGCGGCCGGTCAGCGGGAAGCCTTCGCCCTGGGCCATGCGTTCGACCGGACGGCTCGGGTCGCGGTAGAGCCAGTTCGTGATGGCGCCGCTCGACGCGTCCAGGCGCACACCGAGCCGCCGGAATGCCCAGCAATCGTAGGCCACGGAGACGAAGAAGCTCGCCGGCAGCCGGTTCGCCGCCGTGATCTTGCATCCGATCAGCGACGCCTTCCCGCCGAAGCCCATCGCGCCCACACCGATTTGGTTAGCCTCGGCCATGATCTCGGCTTCCAGCTTCGCCAAAACCGGATTCGGATTCACGTCGTCCAGCGTTCGGAACAACTGGTACTTGGCCAGCACGTACCCGTGCGCGCGGTCGCTGCCGATGCAGACGCCGAGCGCGCCCGGCGCGCAGCCGTGCCCCTGCGCCTGCCACACCGCGTGGAGCAGGCACTTCTTCACGCCTTCCAGGTTGCGCCCGGCGTTGCCGAGATGGTCCAGCGTGCAGGGCAGCGAGTACTGGATGTTCTTGTTCTCGCAGCCGCCGCCTTTCAGCAGCAGCATGACCTCGATGTCGTCTTCCTCCCACTGCTCGAAGTGGATCACGGGCGTCTCTTCGCCCAGGTTGTCTCCACTGTTCTTGCCGGTCAGCGAGTCTACTGAGTTGGGGCGGAGCTTGCCGCGCCGGGTGGCTTCGGCCACGGCCTCGCGGATCGTCGCGGCGATCTTGATCTGGTTGACGCCGACCGGCGTGTGGACGACGAACGTCGGCATGCCCGTGTCCTGGCAGATGGGCCCCTCGTCGTCATTCGCCATGTCGATGTTCGACAGGATGATTGTCAGCGCCTGGGAGGACTGCGTCTGGGGCGTCTCGGACCCGGCTGCGATCCCCATCGCGGCGCGCACGTCCGGCGGCAGATTAGTCGAGGTTTGGGTGATCAGTTCCAGCAGGCTGCTCGAGAGGAATTCCATATCACACCTATTCTAGAACCCCGCGTGGCAGCCCGTCCTTCCGCCCCCGGCTGAAACCCGCTAACATTCAAGGTATGGCGACGCACACGCTGATGACCGCGGCCCAGTTTGACCAACTGCCCCAGGAGGAAGGGCGGAAGTGGGAACTGTTGGATGGAGAACTGATCCCAGTGTCCAGCGCGACTCCGCAGCATAGCTTCATCCTCACGAAACTGGTCCGGTCAACGACGGGTGTTGTCCTGTCGGATACCGAATTCGCAATTGGAGAAAGTCGCCGGCTGCGTCCCGATCTGGCCCTGCTCTCCGCCGCGCAATGGGCTCAGGTCGACAAGCTCAAGGTCCCCGTAACTGTAATGCCCGACATCGCTGTCGAGGTCGTTTCGCCGTCCGAATCCGCCAGCGGCCTCGATCGTAAGGTGGACGCCTACCTCCAGGCCGGAATCGCGGAAGTCTGGATCGTCTATCCGGAGACCCGGCATGTGCTGGTCTACGCCACCGGCGCCATCCGAAGGCTTGCCGACACGGAAGCCCTCCAATCCGAACGGCTCCCGGGCTGGACCTTCGCAGTCAAGGAACTGTTCGAAAGCTGAAACGCATGCCCTCCGTCCAGACACTGCCCCTGACCCAGCTTCAGCATGACATCGAAGCCGCGCTCGATCCCGCCGACACGCGCCTCTGCGTGCGGCGCATCAAGGATCTGCTCTCGGGGGCCGTGCAGGAGGGCCGGCTCACGCTCCCCGGCCGCTTCCGCGAAGCCAAGTCCGACCACTACGCCCGGCGCGTGCTGTTCTCCAATCCCGACCTTCACTATTCGGCCGTGGTCATGACCTGGGGGCCGGGGCAAGGCACGGCGGTCCACGATCACGCGGGTATCTGGTGCGTGGAAGTAGTCGTCGAAGGCGAGATGGACGTCACGCAGTACGAACTCGACGAACAGCGCGACGGCCTCTACCGCTTCCACCCGCAACCCAAAATCCACGCCCGCGTGGGCAGCGCGGGGTGTCTCATCCCGCCGTTTGAACACCACGTTCTGGCCAATGCACTCGACCGGCCGTCGCTCACGCTCCACGTTTACGGCGGCGAGATCAACCGCTGTAATGTCTATCTGCCGCGGCCGGACGGATGGTATGAGCGACAGGAACGCGCCCTCAGTTACGACCAGTGAGCCGTTGACGCGTGTCCAGCGACGTGGACGGTCCCCTTGGAGCTTGCCCGAAACGGTTCTACCATAAGAGTATTCGTTATGTTGCGCCGGCCGATTCTCGGCTTGCTGATATGCGCCGCGGGCGCCTTCGGGCAAAGCTCGCCTTCCGCCAATTTTTATCGAGACACGATCCAGCCGCTGCTGCAGAAGAACTGCCTGGCCTGCCATAACGACAAGGTGAAGCAGGGCGGGCTGGACCTGTCGACGCGGGACGGCTTGCTGCGCGGCAGCGAGCACGGTCCGGTGGTCTCGCCCGGCAAGCCGGACGATTCGCAGCTCTACAAGCTGGTGGCGCACATCAGCGAGCCGGGCATGCCCTTCAAGGGCAAGAAGCTCCCCGACGAATCCATCGCGCAGATCGCGGAGTGGATCAAGGGTGGCGTGTCCTACGGAGATGCGGTCGCCTCCGCGGAGGGCGCGAACCTCGCCGACGCGCAAAAGCACTGGGCGTTCCGCAAACCGGTGCGGCCGGCTGTGCCCGCGGTTCGCAACGCGAAGTGGGTGCGCAATCCGGTGGACGCTTTCGTCGCCGCCGAACTCGAGAAGCGAGGTCTGGAGCCTGTCGCGGAAGCGAACAAACGCACGCTGCTGCGGCGTATCTATCTGGATCTGACGGGGCTGCCTCCGTCGCCGGCCGCGGTCGCCGAATTTCTGGCCGACTCCTCGCCGAAAGCGTACGAGAAGGTGGTCGACAAGCTGCTGGCCACCACGGAGTACGGTGAGCGCTGGGGCCGGCACTTCCTGGATGTTTGGCGCTATTCGGACTGGTACGGCGTGCGCGCTTCCGGCCAGGTGCGCTATTCGCAGCGGCATGTGTGGCGGTGGCGCGATTGGACCATCGACTCCTTCAACGAGAACAAGCCCTACGACCGGATGATCGAGGAAATGCTGGCCGCCGACGAGCTGGCGCCAAGCGATCCGAAGCTGCTTCCGGCTACCGGCTACCTGGCGCGCAACTGGTACATGTTCAACCGCAACGTGTGGCTCCAGGACACGGTGGATTTTACGGCCATGGGGTTCCTGGGCCTCACGCTGAAGTGCGCCCGCTGCCACACCCACAAATACGACCCGATTCCGCACAGCGACTATTACAAGTTCCGCGCGTTCTTTGAGCCGGAAGACGTGCGCATCGACCGTGTGTCCGGACAAGCCGACACAGTGAAGGACGGACTGGCGCGCGTGTACGACGCCGACGCGACGCGCGTCACCTACCGCTTCATTCGCGGCAACGAGAACAATCCGGACACCTCCCTGGCGCTGCAGCCTGCGGTACCCCGGCTTTTCGGCGATGTCGATTTGCGTATCAAGCCGGTTCCGCTGCCGGTGGACGCCTATTTCCCGGACGGACGGCCGTTCGTGCCGGACGACTTGCGCGCCCAGGCCCAGGGGGAAATCGAGAAAGCCGAAGCCGAGCTGAAGAAAGCGCGGGAGAAGCCGGACCCGGTACCGGTGATGATCGCCGCGGCCGAGAAGCGCGTGGCGGCGGCCAAAGCCGCCGTGCCCGCTCTCGAAGCCCGCATCCGGGCCGACTTGGCGTCCATGGCCACTCCGGTTCCCGCCAACGCTGAGCAACTGGCCGGCGAGGCCCGCAAGCTGGAGCGGCAGGCGAATTCGATTCTTGCCGAAGCCAACCTGCTGGTGGCCCACTACGAATTCGACCAAGCCAAAGCCGACCCGGCGAAAACCGACGAGAAGAAGCTCGCGTCCGCGACACGCAAGCTGGAAGCCGCGCTCAACTTGCTCAAGGAGCCCGCCGAAGGCTACACGCCGATCGGCGTCAAGTACCCGACCTCCAGCTCCGGACGCCGGCTGGCGCTGGCCCGCTGGATCGCGTCCAAGGACAATCCGCTCACCGCCCGCGTAGCCATTAATCACATCTGGATGCGGCATTTCGGCAAGCCGCTGGTGCCAACCGTCTTCAACTTCGGAAAGAGCGGCAAGCCGCCCACGCATCCGGAGCTGCTGGACTGGCTGGCCGTCGAGTTCATGGACCGGAACTGGGACATGAAGGCCATCCACCGCCTGCTGGTGACATCTTCCGCGTATCGCATGCAGTCCGGTTACGCGCCGGACGCTCCACAGCTCAAAACCGATCCGGACAACACTCATCTCTGGCACGCGAATCTCCGCCGGATGGAAGCGGAGACCGTGCGCGATTCCATCCTGTCGATCGCCGGCAAGCTGGACCTCACCATGCACGGCCCGGAGATCGAACCGGGCAAGGGCGAGGAGGTCTACCGCCGCAGCGTGTACTTCCGGCATGCGCCGGACGTTCAGATGGACATGCTGAAGGTGTTCGACATCGCTAGCGCGAATGAGTGCTTCCAGCGCTCTGAAAGTATCGTTCCACAACAGGCGCTGGCGCTGGCTAACAGCGAGTTGAGCCTGGCCATGGCGCGCGTGATCGCCTCCCAATTGGGGACCGCGGGCGACGGCCAGGAGTTCGTCGCCGCTGCTTTTGAGCACGTGCTGGGCCGCGCGCCCTCGGACGAGGAAGCCCGCGCTTCGGCCGATTATCTGCGCTCGCAAGCCGAGCTGTACCGCGACTCTTCCGGCCTGTCCCGCTTCGTCACCGGACCGCAGGCCAAAGTGAAACCCGCAACCGAACCGGCGCAACGCGCCCGCGAAAGCCTGGTGCACGTGCTGCTGAACCACAACGATTTCGTTACCATTCGATAAGGGAGACGCCGAACGATGCCTCGCAAACGCCTTTGCTGTGACGGCCGCTCCAGGCGGGTGTTCCTCTCCGACACCTGCATGGGGCTTACCGGCCTGGCCCTCGGCTCCATGCTTCCCGGACGAGCCGGCGCGGCCGACGACGCCTGGGTGCTGCCCGACGGCAAGCCGCACTTCCAGCCCAAGGCGAAGCGCGTGATCTGGCTCTTCATGCTGGGCGGCGTTAGCCACGTGGAGTCTTTCGACCCCAAGCCGAATCTAAACCAGTACGCCGGCAAGCAGCTTGCCGAGACGCCCTTCAAGGACGCGCTGGACAATCCGTTCACCAAAGAGAACCTCAAGGCGTTCGTTCCCGGCCAGCACCAGATCAAGCTGACGCTGTATCCGATGCAGAGCGGCTTCAAGCAGCGCGGGCAGAACGGCGTGGCGGTCAGCGACTGGTTCCCGCACATTGGGGACATGATGCAGGAGATCTCGCTGATCCGCTCCACCTGGACCACCGACAACGATCACGGCGCGATCCTCCAGTTCCATACGGGGCGTCATATTTTCGATGGCTATCTGCCGACGCTGGGCTCCTGGGTGCATTACGGCCTCGGGTCGATGAACGATAACTTACCGTCCTATGTGGTGCTGGGCGAGCCGCCGGGAGATTGCTGCGGCGGGCTGGGCACGCACGGCTCGGGGTACCTTGGGCCGGAACACGCCGGAGTGCAGTTGGACGTCAATCCGGAGAAGCCGCTGCCGTTCGTCTCGCCCGGTCCGGATACCTTCCAGGAAGAGCAGCGCAGGGAATTCGATTTTCTGAGCAAGCTGAACGGCATGACGGCTGTGGAATATCCCAATGACTCGGGGCTGCGGGCGCGCATCAAGGCTTACGAGCTGGCTTTCCGCATGCAGATGGCGGTGCCGGAGGCGATCCGCTTCAAGGAAGAGAGCGGCGAGACGCAGAAGCTGTACGGGCTGGACCAGGAAGTTACCAAGCCGTTCGGCCAGGTGTGCCTGGCGGCGCGCCGGCTCTCCGAGCGCGGCGTGCGCTTCGTGCAGGTGTATCACGGCGGCGCGGGGAACGCGTGGGATTCGCACAAGGACCTCAAGAAGAACCACGGGGACCTGGCGTCGAAGGTCGATAAGCCGATCGCCGGATTGCTGAAGGATCTGAAGCAGCGCGGGCTTCTGGACGAAACCATCGTTGTCTGGGCTACGGAGTTCGGGCGCACTCCGGGCGCGGAGAACTCCAACGGCCGCGATCATCATCCCTTCGGGTTCTCCACCTGGTTGGCGGGCGGCGGAATTAAAGCCGGCGTAGTTCACGGGCGGACGGACGAGATCGGATTCCATGCCGTGGAGAACCGACACTATGTCACCGACATTCACGCAACGGTGCTGCACCAGTTGGGCATCAATCCGAAGAGGCTGGACGTGCCGGGCCGTAAGCGGCTGGATATCGACTACGGTAAGCCGATCCGTGAAATCCTCGCTTAGAAAGACTTGGGCGGGTGCGAACCATGCCGGGGGCATCATCTGGTTTCGCCGAGTTTGGTCTGGAACCCGAGCAGGCCGGCTGAAGCCTGCCCCACCTTTGGGCATTTTGCTTGCCTGTGCGGCCCTCTGCTCGGCGGAAACCTGGACAGTCGACGCGCTGATGCGTATTCACGCGCTTGGCGATCCGCAGATGCGGCCGGATGGTAAGGTTTGCGCGTACGTGGAGCGCGGGCGCGTGTTCACAGTTCCGGTTCCGGCGGGGCCGGCGCGCGAAGTGGCGAAAGGGTTGCGGCCGCGATGGTCTCCCGATTCGCGATCGCTTGCGTACCTGGATACGCAGGTCCAGGTCTACGATCTCGCGCAGGGGGCGGCACGGCCGGTTACCCATTCGCTGACGCCAGTCTCGGCGTATTCGTGGACGGCCGACGGACGCGCCATCGCCTACCTTGCCGCCGACCTCGGCGCGGAGCCGGATCCCGTGGTGAACGACCGCGATTACAGGTACACGCGCCTTTACCTCCAGCCGCTCGACGACGAAAATGCCCGGCTGCTGACCAGGACCAACCGCCACGTGGTTTCCTTCGCACTGTCGCCGGACGGCGCGAGGGCGGTGGTGGCCGCCCAGCCTACTCCCCGTCCGCGCGACACGTTCCACGCGGACCTGTTCGAGATCGACTTGCGCACCGCCGTGGAGAAGCCGCTGGTGACCCAGCCGGGCCGAGACGCCGATCCTTCCTACTCTCCAGACGGCCGCTGGGTAGCGTTCCATTCGCAAGGCGGCACTCTGAATTATTTCGCCGCCCGCCACGTGGCGCTGGTCGCCTCCGGCGGCGGGGCGGTGCGTTATCTCACGAAGGATCCCAACGTGCCGGTGGACGTATTCCGCGGCGGCAATTCGTTCGCCTGGTCGCCGGACGGCGGCGTCCTGTATTACAACGCCGGACGCGGCGTGCGCGATTTTCTGTTCCGGCAGAACCTTTCCACGGGCACGATCGAGCAGGTGGCGGAACGGGTGGCGTCGGCGGCCAGTTTCACGCCCGACCTCTCGCGGGCGGTCTATCTCAAAGCCGCCGGCGACCGGCCGCCGGAAATCGCGCTGCGCGAGGGCTCGTCGGAATCGCTTCTGACGCACGCGCACGACGCGCTGGCGGCCTATCCGAAGCTGAATCCGCGCGTCGTATCCTGGAAGTCCCGCGACGGGCTGGCGGTGCAAGGCGTGCTGCATTTGCCCTTCTCGTATCGCCCCGGCCACCCGGTTCCCCTGCTGGTGGAACTGCACGGCGGGCCTACGGGCGTGGCGTTGGATTCGTTTCCCGTGCCGCGCACTTATCCCACGCAGGTGTTTCTCGAAAACGGCATTGCCGTCTTCACGCCCAATTTCCGCGGCTCCTCGAACTACGGCGCGGAGTTTCGCCTGAAGAACATCGAGTCCCAGGGATTCGGCGATTTCGACGATGTAATGACCGGTGTGGACCGGCTGGTGGAAGAAAAGATCGCCGACCCGGACCGCCTCGGGGTGATGGGCTGGAGCTACGGCGGTTACCTCAGTGCGTGGGTAATAGGCCACACTAGCCGCTTTAAAGCCGCGTCGGTCGGCGCGCCGGCCACGGACTGGATCACTTACTACGCGCAGTCCGACGGCCCGCGCGAGGTGCTGTGGACTTATTTCGGCGGCACGCCCTGGGACAAGCCCGGAAACTACGAGCGACACTCGCCGCGCGCCGGGGTGGCTACGGCACGGACACCCACTATGCTCCAGGTCGGCGCGCTGGACATCAATCACAACAACGAAATCTACTGGTCGCTGAAAGACCGCGACATCCCGGTGGAGTACGTGGTCTACCCTCGCGAGGGTCACGGCTTTGTGGAGCCCGCGCACCAGCGCGACCTGATGGAGCGCAACCTGCGCTGGTTCACGCGCTGGCTGAAATAAAAACCCGGAGAGCATCCTTTTTTGGCTTGGCTCACGTGGATCGGCCGTCTGAGCTGTGTCCGGCACCGGATCAAGCGGCGCTTGTCTCCTCATTGTTTGGCTGGATTTGGGACGAAGTCAGGCGCCGGAGTTGAGAACCCGAAAATCGAAAGGGACAGGCAGCGAAGGGTCTGTCCCTGGTCCGAATCTAGCATTGGCGGGTTTGAGAAACGAGTGGGGCGCAACAGTAAGTAATTGACAAAAAAAGACAAACATAAATTCGTTCGGCTGTGAAGGTTAACTGGGACGGATTCTCTTAGGGGCCCGTCGGTGCCGTAAAAGAGGAAAGCCGGCGCGGGCTGCGAATCTGCGCGTCACGCATAGCCGGCTACGAAAACGATCCCAAGGAGGCGGGTCGATCGCTCGCGCGAGCGGTTGAGCCTTTCCACGCAGAGTTTGCGCGCTCTAAGGTGGGGAGCCGAGGAAGATGGCTCCCAGGCCGGACCGCGCGGGAGTGCGCAACCACCATTTACTGACGTGCGCGGCCCGGCAGCACGGTCCGCAGGTTTGGCCAACGGCTAAATCCAGCATTATCGGGAGTCCTAGAATGAAATCCCAGAACAGAACCGAGCTAGTTCAGACTGTGGTGATCGGCGGCGGACAGGCGGGGCTGTCGACAGGGTACTTTCTGTCGCGCCGCGGCCTGCCTTTCGTGATTCTGGACGGTAACGAGCGGGTGGGCGATTCATGGCGCAAGCGGTGGGACTCGCTGCGGCTGTTCACTCCGGCGCGTTACGACGGGCTGGCCGGGATGCCGTTTCCGGCGCCGGCCGATTCGTTCCCGACGAAGAACCAGATGGCGGACTACCTGGAGGCATACTCGGAGCGGTTCGATCTGCCGGTGCTGAACGGGGTCAAGGTAGACAGACTTTGGAGACAGGGCGGGCGGTACATCGTCACAGCGGGCGACCGGCGGTTCGAGGCGGAACACGTGGTGGTGGCGATGGCCGCCTACCAGCATCCGCGCGCGCCACGGTTCGCAGGGGAACTGGATCCGGGTATCGTCCAATTCCATTCGCGAGACTACCGGAACCCGAGCCAGTGGAAAGACGGCGGCGTACTGATCGTGGGAGCGGGCAACTCGGGCGCCGAGATCGCAATGGAGGCGGCGCGCGGCGGCCACCGCACATGGATCTCGGGGAGAGGCACGGGGCAGATTCCGTTCCGCATCGACGGATGGGCGGCACGGTGGTTCCTGCAGCGTTTGGTGTCTCGCTTCGTTTTCCACCGGGTGCTGACGATCAAGACGCTGATTGGGCGGAAGGCGCGATCGAGGGCGTTTTCGCAGGGCGCACCGCTGATCCGGACGAAGGCTGAGGATCTGGCTCGGGTGGGGGTCGAGCGTGTGCCTAGGGTTGTGGGCGTGCGGGACGGACTGCCACGGGTGGAGGATGGCCGCGTTCTGGAGGCGGCAAACGTGGTGTGGTGCACGGGGTTCCAGCCGGGCTTCTCCTGGATCAATCTGCCGG
>JACXTT010003497.1_pt1 | contig 24117 bp, 16 predicted proteins | sample 9270951 | NCBI WGS metagenome assembly JACXTT01 (sample SAMN15532306, study PRJNA645909) | rock metagenome | isolation source: weathered quartz diorite | place: Puerto Rico | collected 2017-06-21
AGCGTATAACCGGCGGCTTTAGCTTCATCGTAGTTGGACCAGCTGCCCCAGGAAGAACGTACATAAGTATAATTCGCCGAATCGTACCAGTTAGCAGAACCCGGCTTTTGTGAAAGGTTTTTTGGGCGGCCGGGGTCTTCAGCCGGCAGAGGAAGTGCTGGCAATGTAATATGCAACAGGCTGAGCATGCGCTGCCAGTCGGCTTCCGAGGCGGCGCGTGTTTTAGCCATATAGGCATTACGCTGTTCGGGCGTCATTTTGAAGAAATCAGCACTCTGCGCATAGGCTATACCAGGTAACCCGGGCAGCATTACGGCCACGCTAATTGTGCTCCTTAGTATCAGCAGTGCTATTTTTTTCATATATCCGCAACTGTTTTTACAAATATATCATTAGTTATAGTGGTATAGGTTTACCTGTTATATGCCCGCCTCTCATGCACGGTATGACAGCGGCTTAATACCTTTTTACAATTTACTGATAAAAAGGGGAGGCTGTATTTCCTCCCCTTTTTTTTAATATCAACGGTTTATTTATTGCTTACACTATATTAATACCCCGGGTTCTGCGGAAAGGCAGGGCCTTGTACCACCCTATCAATTTCATCCTGCGGGATGGGCCGTAGCAGGTGAAAGTTCTGGATATTGGGAGCGGCTTCGGGATTCCATGCCTTCACCCTGGTGATAAGTGTTCTCGTACGCACAAGGTCAATCCATCTTTGCCATTCGCCATAAAACTCACGGCTGCGTTCGTCAAGAATAAAATCCAGCGTTACCTGTGCCGGAAGAATAGTCATATTGGCGGCGGCGGTTGTATTTTGCCCCGCAGTATTGGTTTTCCGGTACGCAGCTCTTTGCCTTACTACATTTATCATGTTGGCGGCACTGGTAGGATCATTTGCTTTAAAGGCGGCTTCGGCAGCAATCAGGTACACATCGGAAAACCTGTAAATGACAACCGGCCTGGTAGAGGGATCATTAAAATTGGTACCCCTGCTTGGATCCATAAATTTTTTCACCGACGGGAAATAAGAATTGGTCCAGAGGCTGGGCGGTATAATAATGCCTTTAAAAGGCGTTGCACCGTTAAATTGCGGTGCGCCCGCTACTTCAAAATCAGGCATCCATATAGACGTATCCACACCGGGCGTCATGCTATAGCTGATACCGCGCGAGTTGTTGGCAGCAGCGGCAGTGTTGGATACGGCCGTATTGGATATCCAAACATTCTGGAACGTATTGGCATAGCGGGAATCATTGACCCGGTCTGCAAACGCCTGGTCGAGAATATAGCGTTTGCCCGTAGTGGGTCCAACTCCGTTATTGGGTCTTGTACGAATATATGGGCGGCCATTGGGTACATCTCTTATCATGCCGGAAGTGCCGGAATTGACAAGCGCACCCGAACCATTCTTAAATGAATTGATGCCGCTGTTGGAGGGATAGTTCCATATATAGAACCAGGGAGTAAGGTTTTGAGCAGCTCCGCCGGAAGCCTGGCCACCTACGGTGTATTGCCCGTATTTGGGGTCATTATCGTGGTCGCTTACAAACATCGTTTCCTTACCATAATCATTAGCCGGGTTAAATGCATCGCCGTAATCCTGCCACAGATCAAGACCGTATGTGGCTTTATTGGTGATAATGCCTGAGGCAATAGTGTAAGCCTGCGAAAAATCGGCTGCGGTATTGTTCAGCCAGCCCCTGGTAAGATATACTTTAGCCAGCAGGTAGAGGGCTACCGGTTTGGTAGCCGCTTTTCCCAGGAAGGGGGCTGTAGGCGTATTGGGAAGATCTACCGAGGCTTCCGTTAAATCTTTTATGATTTGCGTATATATATCGGCGGTTGGCTGGCGCGAGTCTGCCTGCGAGGGCGTGGTAATAAAGGTAGTATGCAGGGGAATATCGCCGTAGAGCTGCACCAGGTGGAAATACAGGAAGGCACGGAGAAATTTTGCCTGGGCCAGGTATTGTTTCTTCGTGGTGGAATCGATGGCTATCGTTTGACCGTACTGCAAAACGCCGTTAAGCGTATTAATGTCCGTGTAGAAACCAAATCCCCCGCTCGTGGAAGTACTTACCAGTCCATTATAGGTATAGAATTGTATACTGCTGGCACTGGCACCCGCCAGGTGTTCATCAGTACCCGCTACCATTGTGGCGCTAAACCCTTCAGTACCCCATGCACTGCGAAGATCGTTGTATACCCCGGCAATACCGCCCAGCACACCGGCAGGCGAGTTAAAAAAGGAAGGGACGATACTTGATTCGGGATGCTCTTCCAGCAGTTTTTTGCAGCCATAATTAAGCAGTACCGCTACTATCAATGCCGGGTAAATTATTTTTTTATTGATTTTCATATAGCTAAAAATTAGGTAGTTTAAAATCTTGCATTTACACCAATAGTATATTGACGGGTAGACGGGTTATTCAGGTTTACGCTTACCTGGCGATTGGGCGCTCCTATATCAGAACCTGCGGCCGAAACAGCTCCGCCGTAACCGTTTCCTTCCGGATCAACACCCAGTCCTGCTTTCACCAAAGGCGAATAAATGATAAACGGGTTAGTGGCATTCAGGTATATTCTTAAGGAACTGATACCTGCCTTCTTTAAAAAGGCAGCAGGTATTTCATACCCCAGGTTGATGCTCCTGCATTTGATAAATGAACCGTCCTGGTACCCTAACGTAGAGCCATACAGCAGGCGGTCGGTACCTGCATCAGGTGCAGGGAAATCGTTGGTAGGATTGCTGCGTGTCCAATAATTGGTCCTTATCTGGTTTACCCGTCCCTGGTTAAAGAAACCAAACCCGTTGGCGCCCCCGTCGGCTGTCAGGTAGGGCACCAGCACTTTCATACCCATTCTTGCAAATATGACCACGGAAAGATCAAATCCTTTATAGCTGAACCGGTTGGTAATGCCGCCTTCCCACTGTGGCTGGAAATTGCCCAATACCTGGCGGTCATTGGCATCAATCTTATGATTGCCATCCAAATCCTGTACTTTTATTTGTCCCGGGTATTGCACTGGTGAGGTCTGTGCGGCTATCAATCCTTTTATAGAATCATCTGTTTGCCAGATACCGATTTTCTTAACATCGAAAATCACACTCAAAGGTTGTCCCACAAACCATCCGTTGCCCGTATTGGATTTTTCAGCGGGCGTAGTCAGCTGTGTAATCTTCTCCCGGTTGAAATAAAAATTCAAATCAGTGGCCCAGGTAAAACCATTCTTCGTTTGTACATTAATGCTGCTTAAACTTAATTCGATACCATGCCCGCTGGTTTTACCCAGGTTTTCGAGCGTGCTGCCTGCGCCATTGCTGGCAGGAAGGTTGACCGACAGCAGGATGTCTTTTGTTTGCTGGTTGTATACATCTACCGAACCGGAGAGGCGGTTCCTGAAGAACCCAAAATCCAGCCCTACGTCTGTTTGTGAAGTAGATTGCCAGGTCAGGCTTTGGTTGGCCAGCGAGGTAACGAGGTAAGCCGGCTGCTGTCCCGAAGTGCTTGTTCCAAAATTATAGGTGCTTGCGCTCAGCAGGCCCAATGTGGCATAAGGGCTTACGTTGCGGTTGCCGGTAATGCCCCATCCGCCTCTTACTTTAAGGTTGGAGATAAAGGAAACCCCGCTCATGAACTTTTCATTGGAAATATTCCAGCCGGCGGCCAATGCAGGGTAAGTAAAATACTGGTGCCCCGGCGATAAGGTAGATGAACCATCTACCCTGATGGTAGCCGTTAAAAGATAGCGGTTGTCATAGCCATAATTTGCGCGGCCCATATAAGACACCAGGCCGCTTTCTGAAAAGCCGGTATTATTCGGGTCCGACACCGGCTGACCAGTTGCCAGGCCGAAATTGGAATTAAGAATATAATCGGCAGGAACACCGGTTACCGTAAAACCACTGCTTAGATTATGATCCTTGTTTACTTCAAATAATCCTGTCAATCCTATTTTATGCTTTTGTGCAAATGTTTTATCGTAGTACAACAGGTTTTGTATGTTATAACTCCACGCTTCGGAATTGTTGAGGGCGGCATTGGACGCGGACTGAACTGTAGCCGTATTGGTCCACACATTGGGACCATTATAACTGTTCCCGTTCTGCTGCCTTAAACTTAACCCTACGTTTAACCGGTACCTCAGGCCATCCATTATTTTCACTTCACCGTATAAACTGTTAAAGGTGCTGATTCTGCGGGTGCGGGCCAGTATGGCGTCTTTTCTTGTTATCAGTGTGAGCGGACTAACGATAGCGGCATCAATTGAACCTATCGCCGGCAGTTGGTTTACCGTACCATCTGAATTATAAGGGGCCGCCAGCGGCGTTAGCCTTACCAAGCCGCCGGAAACATTGCCACCCGGGTTGTTGGTATATTCCAGGGTATTCAAGGTATTGATGCCAACTTTTATATAGTTGCCAATCTGGTGATCGATGGTAGTGCGCAGGGAATAGCGCTCAAAATCCTGGTTGGGAACAATGGTGGTTGTTTTATAATACCCGGCGCCCAGGCTGTACTGGGTAGTTTCATTACCACCCGATACACCTAATGAATGATTAGTAGTAAAGCCCTGTTTGTAGATCAGGTTCTGCCAATCGGTAGAAATGCCTGCAGTAAGCGCCGCCTGTTCTGCAGCAGTAAGCGGATACGCTGTGGTGCCAGGGGAAGTCCTGTTGTAGGTAGTGGCATCTGCCTTAAACTGGGCATATTGCGGACCGTTGTACACCTTGTATTCTCCCAGTGCATTGGCAATACCATAATAAGCATCGTAGCTTACTACGGCTTTACCCTTGCGGCCTCTTTTAGTAGTAATAAGGATTACACCACCCGCGCCTCTTGAACCAAAAATAGCCGTGGCAGAAGCATCTTTCAACACTTCCACCCCTGAAATATCACTGGGGTCGATATCATTAATGCTGCCGCTGAACGGGATCCCGTCCACTACCAGCAACGGCGCGTCGAGGGCATCGCTCTGGCTTTGCGAACTGGTAATGGTGCGGTTGCCCCGGATGCGTATCTGGCCGCTGGAACCCGGCGTGGTGCTGTTGCTGACAATGTCAACCCCTGCTGTGCGACCTTTTAACTGGTCAACCAGGTTGGGCGAGGGTACTTCTTTCAGGGTTGTTTCGGTTACCGATGTGACAGCCCCTGTAATATCCCTTCTCCGCTGGGTGCCATACCCCACCACAATTACCTGCTCCAGTTCTTTGGTAGCGCTGTTCATGACAACGGCAATCGATGCTTTATTATTAACAGCCACTTCCCGGCTGCCAAAGCCCACCGCGGAAATGACCAGCGTGGCATTGGAAGGGGCGGTGATTTCAAAACTTCCATTATCGTCTGCCGTTACCCCGGTACTGGTGCCTTTTACCTGGACAGCGGCTTTTGCCACCGGGCGGCCCGTTTCATCGGTAATGCGGCCCTTTACATGAAGTGTATTTTGCGCCCGGAGCAGGGGGCTGAACGCCAGTAGTACCAAGGCAAGGGCCATTACCCTGAACAATGTGTTTTTGAGCAGTGAAGACCTGTGGTCTGTGTTTTGGAGAACCAAATCTTTCATATGTAATCGTTTTAAATAATTATTGAGAAAGTGGAGAGAATTGCGGGTAAGTTTCCAGGAACCCGGTTACTCAGCCTGTATTATATATACCTGTATATATACCGGTGAAAAAGCAATACCGGCTATGAAAACGGGTACCGTCTTTCACTGGTGCCCGGAATTCAGGTAATGAGACAATATAAGCGTAGGATGCGGGAAATGTGAGGGTTAATGCATGTTTCAGGCAAGCGCACAGTTGGTTTTGGGGTACCCCGTAACGGGGAGGCAGAAGTTGGTTTTGGTTGCATAAGGCAATCGTTTTATTGGTTATGGCAATAATGTGGCGGCAGTTTCGCAACACCAAAGTACAAAGAAAAATGAAAATGTAACCGATTACATTAATTTTTTTTAGAAAATAATTATTTTACCTTTACTAACAGCATGTAAACGATTGTATGAACAGACCCAAGGAAATCACTATTTATGACCTTGCCCGCGAACTGAACATTTCTATTGCCACCGTCAGCCGGGCCCTCAAGGATGACCCGGTAGTGAGCAAGAAGACAAAGAAGCGGATTTTCGAGCTGGCAGAAGAAATGGGCTACAGGTCCAACCACTTTGCCCGGAACCTGCGCAACCAGCGTACGGATACCATCGGGGTGATAGTGCCCCGGCTGAACAGCTATTTTATGAGCACCGTCATTGCGGGCATTGAAAACATTGCCAACAAGCAGGATTATAACCTCATTATCAGCCAGTCGTCCGAATCGGCCGCAAAAGAGATGGCCAGCGCCAGGACCATGTTCAACAACCGTATAGACGGGCTGCTGGTGTCGCTGGCCTACGATACAGACGATATTACCCATTTTGACATGTTCTTTAAGCGGAATATTCCGCTTATCTTTTTTGACCGGGTGGCCAGCCACAAAGACTGCACAACTATTTTAATCGACAACCGTAAGGCCGCCTACGAAGCCACCAGGCACCTCATAGAGCAGGGCTGCCGCGGGCTGGTACATATTACCGCCACCCCAAAAAGAAACGTGTATGTAGACCGCCTGAACGGCTATAAGCAAGCCCTGGCCGACCACCAGCTCAAATTTGAAGAAAATCGTATTATTATAGGTAATCTTAGCCAGGAAGCCGGCATCGGGGCGGCAGCGGCCATTCTTAAGATGCATCCCCTGCCCGACGGTGTTTTTGTGTCGAACGACAACTGCGCCGTAGGCTGCATGCTGGCGCTGAAAAAAGCGGGCATCCGCATACCGGAAGACATTGCCTTTGCAGGCTTTAACAATGACCCTGTTTCAACGGTCATAGAGCCTAATCTTACCACGATTAACTACCCCGGGTATGAAATGGGAGAAGTAGCCGCCCGCAACCTCATCAACCACCTGAATGGCACAGCTACCCTTCATTCCACCACTACCATTTTGCTGAAATCAGAACTTATTATCCGGAATTCTTCATTAAAAACCAGTACTCATTCCTGACCAGGTATGACCCCATTGTATGAGCCGGCAAAAAGAAATCACGATTTATGATATTGCCAGGGAGTTAAAAATCTCTGCGGCTACAGTAAGCCGTGGGCTCAACAACCACCCGGCCATCAACAAGGCCACCCGGAAAAAGATTACCGATTTAGCCCATAAACTGGGCTACCGCACCAATAATTTTGCCAGCAACCTGCGCAAACAATGCACCAATACCATCGGCATCATCGTACACGAGCTCAACAGCCATTTTATTACATCGGTACTTGCAGGCATTGAAAGCGTGACCACCAATGCCGATTATGACCTCATTATCGGGCACTCTTCGGAAACCTACAAAAAAGAAGCGGCCAACGTGGTCAACTTCTTTGATAAAAGAGTAGACGGGCTGATAGCCTCGCTGGCCTACGATACAGAAGACCTTTCGCATTTCGATCCTTTTATAAAAAAGGGCATACCGGTTGTTTTTTTTGACCGGGTAGATGCCAACAGCGCCGGCACCAAGGTAGTTATTGACAATTTCAAAGCGGGTTATGAGGCTACCACGCACCTGGTTGAGCAGGGTTGTAAACGCATTGTGCACATTACTGCCAACCTTAAACGGAATGTATACACAGACCGCCTGAGGGGATACAAACATGCGCTGCATGAACACCAGTTGCCCTACGATAAACACCTGCTGATAGTAAATGACCTGAGCGAGGCTGCCAGTGAAGCTGCTGCACGGCAGATATTAAAAATGAAACCGCTGCCCGACGGCCTGTTTGTGACCAACGATTTTTGCGCCGCCGTTTGCATGCAAACCTTGAAGGAAGCCGGCATTCGCATACCGGAAGACATTGCCGTGGTGGGTTTCAACAATGATTTGATCAGCAAAATCGTGGAGCCAAAACTCAGCACCATTAATTATCCCGGGCAAAAAATGGGTGAAGTAGTGGCAACCCAGTTGGTCAACCACCTGCGGGGCATAGCTGATATTCATTTAACGGATACCATTATTATAACATCGGACCTCGTAATCAGGAAATCTTCACTTAAAAAAAAGAAATAAGCCCTGGCTGAATAGGAACAGCCGGATCACAACCCGGCGTATTATATGAACCTTGTGTTTCCTGGTGCGCCGGGCAACTGGTTAGCAGGTAAAAACAATAAAAGAAACAGATATACCAATGAAAATCGAAGAAGCAAAAAAAATAGCCATCGTCACCGGTGGGGGATCAGGTCTTGGACTGGCTATTACGGAGAAGTTTACAGGAAGCCAAATCCGGACTATTATCGTTGGGCGCGACGCCGATAAATTAAACAAAACAGCCAAAAAACTGGGTAGCTTATGCGTGCCCATGCCCTGCGACCTGAACGATCTTTCCGCCATACCGCTGCTGGTAAAGCAGGTTGCCGACCAATACGGCCATATTGATATACTGGTAAATAATGCCGGCATCAATATGAAAAAGGATTTTACCGAAGTTACCGACCAGGATTTTCTGCAAATCATTCAAACCAACGTGGTGGCGGTGTTTTCATTGTCGAGAGAAGTAGTGCGCCTGATGCTGAAAAAAGGCAGCGGTACCATCATTAATATCAGTTCCATGGCATCACAGTACGGCATCCCCAAAGTCATTGCCTATACGGCCTCCAAATCGGCCATCGAAGGGATGACAAAGGCCATGGCGGTGGAGCTATCGCCCATGGGCATACGGGTAAACTGTATTGCCCCGGGATTTATTGCCACCGATATGTCGGCCAAAGCGCTGAACGGCGATAAGGAGCGGATGAATAAAGTGATGTCGCGCACGCCCATGGGTCAACTGGGCCACCCTTCCGATATCGGCGATACCGCGCTTTTCCTGGCTTCCGATGCCGCCCGGTATATAACCGGGGTGGTATTGCCGGTAGACGGGGGAAATTCAATTGGATTTTAACGAGGTCTGAAGTCCGAAGCCGGATCGTTTGCTTCGCCTTCAGGCCTCAGACTTCATACCTCAAACTTCAGACCTCATTATGAAAAAGATACTTGCCATACTCAGTGTTATTATCTCCGCAGGGATAACAGCCCCCGCCCAGGATATTATTACCACCAAAAAAGAAGCGGGCGCTTTCCCGCTGGTGCCCGACAGCGGCAGGGCCGCCACCCTGTATACCGATAAGAATGACGACTGGCTGGTGCAAAAAGCCGCTTCGTTGTTGCAGCAGGATATCCGGCAGGTAACGGGCAATACGCTTCCTGTGGTCAATACGCCTTCGGCAGCAGGCGCTTACTGCGTTATTATCGGCACTGTGGGCAAATCGTCACTCATCAGCAGCCTGGCGGCGGCAAAGAAAATCAATCTTGATCCTGTACGCGGTAAATGGGAGGCCTACCTGCTGCAGGTAGTGAGCAACCCCCTGCCCGGCATCAGCCAGGCCCTGGTCATTGCCGGCAGCGACCGCCGCGGCACAGCCTACGGGGTATTTGAACTGTCGCGCCAACTGGGCGTATCGCCCTGGTACTGGTGGGCCGATGTACCGGTAAAGCAAAAAAAAGCCGTATACATTAAAAGCGGCGCCAGCCGGTACGATAAGCCATCCGTAAAATACCGCGGCATTTTTATCAATGATGAAGCGCCCGCTTTTTCCGGCTGGGCCAAAGAAAAATACGGCGGCGTTAACCACCAGGTGTATGAGAAAATATTTGAACTGCTGCTGCGCCTGAAGGCCAACTACCTCTGGCCGGCCATGTGGGGCAATGCCTTTAATGACGACGACCCGCTGAATAATGTACTGGCCGATAAATACGGTATTGTAATGGGCACATCGCACCATGAGCCCATGCTGCGCGCCCAGCAGGAATGGAAGCGCTATGGAAAAGGCGAATGGAACTACCAAACCAACGATTCCATATTAAAGGCTTTCTGGAAAAAAGGGATAGAAAACATGGGCCACCACGAAAGCATTGTAACGATGGGCATGCGCGGCGACGGCGATAAACCTATGGCCGAAGGCACCGCCACCGCCCTGCTTGAAAAGATTGTAGGCGATCAAAGACGGATAATAGAAGAAGTAACCCATAAACCCGCTTCCCAAACCCCGCAGCTCTGGGCCCTGTACAAAGAAGTGCAGGATTACTACGATAAGGGAATGCGGGTGCCCGACGATGTTACCCTCTTGCTCTGCGACGACAATTGGGGCAATATCCGCAAGCTGCCGCGCCTGGACGAAAAGCCCCGCAAAGGCGGTTACGGTATTTATTACCATTTCGATTATGTGGGCGGCCCGCGGAACTACAAATGGCTCAACACAAACCCCATTCCCCGGGTATGGGAACAGATGCACCTTGCCTGGGAATATAACGTGCGGCAGATATGGATCGTGAACGTGGGTGATCTTAAACCCATGGAGTTTCCCATTTCGTTTTTCCTCGATTACGCCTGGGGCCCGGAGAAAATACATGTGGAAGATTTGCAACGCTACACGCAGCAGTGGAGCGCCGCACAGTTTGGTCCGCGGTATGCCAATGAGATTGCCGGCATTATTTCCACCTATGGCAAATACAATGGCCGCCGTAAACCCGAGCTGCTATCGCCGGACACCTACAACCTGCAAAATTCTGACGAAGCAGAAAAAGTGGTGAAGGATTATAATAACCTGCTGGCAAAGGCCGCACAAATCAATAATGCTTTGCCCGCCAGCTATCGCGATGCTTATTTCCAGCTGGTGCTACACCCGGTGCAAGCCTGCGCCAACCTGAATGAGTTATATGTAACCGTAGCCAAAAACCACTGGTATGCCTCGCAGCATTTGGCCGATGCCAATGCAATGGCTGATAAAGCGAAACAATTGTTCATCAATGATTCGCTTATTTCAGCGCATTATAATAAAGAAATCGCAGGCGGCAAATGGGATCACATGATGGACCAGACGCATATCGGCTATACCTGGTGGCAGCAGCCACCTGTGAACAAGATGCCCCAGGTGTTTTACGTACCGCCCGATTCGGTAAAAGAACCTATCGGCCTTCCAGATGCAGCTTACACCAATGCGTCGGACCTTATCCCGAAAGACGCCAAAGGAAATATCTTTTATGAAGACTTCGGCGAAGTATCGATAGACGCTTCCCACTATACAAGGGCCGTCAACGCCAATGGCATTTACTGGAAGATACTACCCGACCTGGGACGTACCGGTTCGGCCATCACCGCTTTCCCGGTAACCGCCGGCAGGCAGCAGCCCGGCGGCTCCTCTCTCCACGTGGAATACGAGATATATGTAACCGATACCGGCGCTGTAAAAGTGAACGCCTATTTTTCGCCTACCCTCAATTTTCATAACGATGCAGGAACAGAATACGGCATATCGATAGACGATGAGCTGCCGCAGGTCATCTCCATCAATAAAGACGATAATGTTCTCAAAACATGGGAAGGATGGGTAGCCAATAATATTATTATCAAAACTACCGTACATGCCATTTACAAGCCCGGCCGGCATATACTAAAGTTCTGGATGGTAAGCCCGGCAGCAGTGCTTCAGCAACTGGTGATAGACCTGGGCGGTTTTGTTCCTTCCTACCTGGGGCCGGCAGAAACAATTTTCATAAGAAAATAGTATGGTAAAAAACATTTTTTCAACCGCCATTTTATGTGCAGCATTGCACGCGTCCCTTCATGCACAAAAATTTCAACCCATCGGCCCCGACAGCAGCCGGGGATTGAAAGACTATTACTTATCGTATTTCCCCGTCGGCGCGGCCGTTTCGGCACGCGACTTAAAAACAGGCGAAATACCCCTCATACTACAACAGTTCAATAGCCTTACCCCGGAAAACGCGATGAAGATGGGGCCCATTCATCCCGAAGAGAACCGGTACAACTGGCGGGACGCCGATTCAATTGTGGCTTTCGCCCAGGCGCACGGGCTGCGGGTGCGTGGCCATAACCTTTGCTGGCATCAGCAAACCCCGGCATGGCTGTTTAAAGACTCGCTGGGCAACCGGGTAAGCAAGGCGGTATTGCTGCAGCGCCTGCATGATCATATCACGGCCGTGGTGAGCCGCTATAAGGGAAAGATATACGCATGGGATGTGGTGAACGAAGCCATTGACGACGATTCCAGCAAATTGCTGCGCAATTCATTGTGGTATCAAATCTGCGGTGATGATTTTATTGTAAAGGCGTTTGAATATGCCCATGCCGCCGACCCCAACGCGCAATTGTTTTACAACGACTACAATACCGAACGTCCGCAAAAACGGGAACGTGTATTTAAACTCCTGCAACAGTTGGTAAAGGCCAGCATACCCATCAACGGCGTGGGCATCCAGGCGCATTGGTCCATTTATGAGCCTTCGGCCACTGAACTAAAAGCAACCATAGAAAAGTTTGCTTCACTGGGTTTAAAAGTGCAGGTTACCGAACTGGATATCTCCATTTATCCCTGGGAAAAGAACCGCCGCAGCAAACGCCCCGATGAAAGTGATGCTTATACACCCGAACTGGAACAGCGCCAATTACAGCAATATAAAAACGTATTTGCTGTCTTTCGTGCGTATAAGAACGTTATTTCCGGCGTCACCTTCTGGAATATTTCCGACCGCTATACCTGGCTGGATCAATACCCGGTGCCGGGACGAAAGAACTATCCCTTGCTGTTTGACCGGGATTTAAAACCCAAAAAAGCCTATTGGGAAGTGATAAAATTCTGAAACAATTTATCAAAAAATACTGCTGCCACTTATGAAGAAATCCTATATTATTCTTTTTCCGATCCTGCTTGCGCTTTGCGCCCAATCGCAAATTACGCTGCCCCGCCTGGTAAGAGACAGCATGGTGCTACAAAGAGACGCCCCCTTAAAAATATGGGGATGGGCCTCACCGGGAGAAAAGATAACCATCCGGTTTAACGGCAAAAGTGCAAAGGCAATCGCCGGGCCGGACAGCAAATGGATGGCGCATTTACCCGCCATGGCTTCCGGCGGCCCCTATACCATGACCATCAGTGGCAGCAATAACATTACCCTGAAAGATATCCTGGTCGGTGATGTCTGGTTTTGCAGCGGCCAGTCGAATATGGTGCACCAGGTGGCGTTGCACAATATCACTTACGCAAAAGACATTGCCGAAGCCAACTACCCCGCCATCAGGCATTTCTGGATACCCACGCTTACCGACCTGCAGGGGCCCAAACAAGACCTGCCTGCCGGCTACTGGAAATGGGCCAACCCGAAAGACGTAAATGATTTTTCTGCCGTGGCTTATTTTTTTGCCCGGAAGATTTATGAAAAATACCATGTTCCTATAGGCCTTATCAACGCCAGTGTGGGCGGCACACCCATCGAAGCCTGGACCAGCGAAGCGGGGTTCAGCAATTTCCCATCCGTATTGGCCACCATTCAAAAAAATAAAGATACGGGCACCACTAACCGAGGCGGCCGTGCAGCCTTTGCCGGCATGGGAGGAAGAAGGGGGGAGGCAGATAAAGGGCTGGCGGGTGATATAAAATGGTACGACCCCAATTATACGCCAAAGGGCTGGCAAACCATCAATATACCGGGCTATTGGGAGGACCAGGGCGCGCGGGATTTAAACGGTGTAGTATGGTACCGAAAGGAAATAGACATCCCCGCTTCTATGACAGGCATGCCCGCAAAAGTGTTCCTGGGCAGGATTGTAGATGCCGATTTCCTGTACGTCAATGGCCTGGCGGAGGGAAATACCAGCTACCAGTACCCGCAAAGAAGGTATAGCATAGCAGCGGGTGTGCTTAAACCCGGCAAAAACCTATTCGTAGTGCGTGTGCTCAACACCGCAGGCAAGGGCGGCTTTGTGCCCGACAAACCTTATTATATTGAAGCCGGCGGTCAAACCATTGACCTCAAAGGCTACTGGCAATACAAAGTGGGTGAAGCCTATCCTCCTGCCCGTGGCGGCTTTGGCGGCGGTATCGCGGCGCAAAACCAACCCACGGCCCTTTACAACGCTATGGTGGCACCAACCATTAATTATGCTGTCAAAGGTTTTCTCTGGTACCAGGGTGAAGCCAATACAGGAAACCCGTCTGCCTACAAACAATTGCTCCCCGCGCTTATCAGCGACTGGCGCAGCAAATGGGGCGAAGGTAATATTCCTTTTCTCTTTGTGCAGTTGCCCAATTTTATGGACGCACAATACCTGCCCTCCGAAAGCAACTGGGCCATGCTGCGCGAAGCAGCCCTGGAAACCTTATCCGTGGCCAATACCGGTATGGCGGTAACAATCGATATTGGCGAATGGAACGATATTCACCCCGATGATAAAAAAGATGTAGGCGATCGTTTGGCCCTGGCCGCGGAAAAAACAGCGTACGGCGAAAAGGATATCATTGCTTCCGGCCCCCTGTATCAATCTTCCCAAACCGAAGGCAACAAAATCAGCATCAGCTTTACCAACACAGGAAGCGGGCTGATGTCCATCGATGGCGAAGCATTGTCGCAGTTTGCCATTGCCGGGGCCGATAAAAAATTTGTATGGGCGAATGCAACCATCGATGGCAACAAAGTAGTGGTGTGGAGCAATGAAGTGTCGCAGCCCCTTTATGTGCGCTATGCCTGGGCCGACAATCCTTACGGCGCCAACCTGTACAACAAAGAAAAACTACCGGCCTCCCCTTTCAGGACTGATAAATAGGATGTTTCATGTATTAAAATTTTGCCAATGAAAAAGCTCCTCTTTGTATCGCTTGCAACGGGCATTGCCTGTGCCGCCACCGGGCAATCGCCTGTTATCGACAGCAGTAAATACCCGGCCCTGGCAACCTTCAGCGCCCAGCAGGACCACGACAATATGATGCAGCAGTTGGGCATAAAGAAACTACGGCCCGGGCCCAGCGGCAATGAAGCAGCTCCCGATCATGCCAATTACGACGAATCAAAGGCCAATCCCTGTGCCCTCCTACCGGGGATACTCACCTTGAAAAACGGCCAAAAAGTAACTACGGCCGATGGCTGGTGGAAGCAACGCCGTCCCGAAATCGTGGAAGATTTTGAACAGGAAGTGTATGGGCGGGTGCCTGCCCATGTGCCTAAAGTAACGTGGACCGTTAAAATAACCGATCGTGAATTTGTGGGCTTTACACCCGTTATTGCAAAAGAGCTGGTTGGTCATGCAGACAACCATGAATACCCGCTGATAAACGTGGATATTCACATGATACTGGTGGTGCCCACCAATGTAAAAGGGCCCGTGCCGGTACTGATGATGTTTGGCCGGCCTGCTTTCCCCTCCCCTGCCCAACCCTCACCCGAGAACATGGAAAAAATCAATGCCGCTTTCAAAGAAGCACTTATCAAAGAGCATCCTGAATTAAAAGCAGTCTTTGATCAATACCCGGCTTATAATCCAATTACCCGAACTACTCCCTTTCCCTTTGGGCCACTCGCCGCAGGGGAACCCTCTCCCACAGAACAATTGCTATTGGCAGGATGGGGTTATGCCACCATTGACCCCAGCAGCATACAGGCGGATAACGGCGCCGGCATTACCAGGGGCATTATCGGGCTGGCAAACAAAGGCCAGCCCCGAAAACCCGGCGACTGGGGCGCCCTCCGCGCCTGGGCCTGGGGCGCTGCCCGCGCACTCGATTACCTGGAAACTGATTCCCTGGCCGATGCCAAAAGAACAGGCATCGAAGGCGTATCACGTTATGGTAAAGCCGCTTTGGTTACACTGGCCTTTGAGCCGCGCTTTGCAGCCGGGCTCATTGGTTCTTCCGGCAAAGGCGGAGCTACACTGCACCGCCGTGTGTTTGGAGAAGCGGTGGAAAGCCTCACCGGCGGTGAGTACTACTGGATGGCGGGCAACTATTTGAAATACGGCGCCGCCGAAGCAGGTTTTGGCAGCAAAACAGGCTGCGACCTCCCGGTAGATGCACATGAATTGATTGCATTGTGCGCGCCGCGCATTACCTTTATCAGCTATGGCATACCCGAAAAAGGCGATGCCCGCTGGCTGGACCACCAGGGCAGTTATATGGCAACGGTGGCGGCAGGGGCAGTATTCAAATTACTGGGAGCAAAAGACATTGGTGTTTCCAATGATTACCTGGCCGAAAAAATGCCGCCGTACAATACCGGCATGCTCAACGGGCAACTGGCCTGGCGGCAACACGATGGCGGGCATACCGATGCGCCTAATATGAAATATTTTATCCCCTGGGCCAGCCAGTTCCTGCAATACAACAAAACGCCGGCCCGCTAACGACTATTTACCAGGTTATGTATGACTAACATCAATGTACGCTTTACAACTGCTTTATTCGCGTTGCTTTTCAGCGGTATTGCGATGGTATGTAAGGCGCAAAAAACAGCAGCAACACTTATTCCCGGTTCTACCTGGACAGCGGATAACGGCAACGGCACGTTTACCAACCCACTTTTTTATGATGAGTTTTCCGATCCCGACCTGGTGCGGGTAAACGATGATTACTACCTCACCGGCACTACCATGCATGCCATGCCTGGCCTGCCCATACTGCATTCCAAAGACCTGGTGAACTGGGAGTTCCTGGACTATGTCCTGGATAAACTTGATTTTGGACCGGCATACCGGCTGGAGGAGGGCAAAGACATCTACGGCCAGGGCATCTGGGCGCCCTGCCTGCGCTATCACCATGGCAGGTTTTATATTTTTTCCAATGTAAACGGGCAAACCACGCAACTGTTTACCGCTTCCAGTCCCCGTGGCCCCTGGACGCAAACGGCCATGAAAAGATCCCTGCACGACCTGTCGGTGCTTTTTGACGACGATGGAAAAGCATACGTGATATGGGGATATGATGAAGTGCACCTGGCAGAGCTGACGGAAAACCTCACCGACACCAGGCCCGGCACAGAAACCATCATTGTGCCCCGCGGAAGCGGCGCCGGCGAAGGAAGCCATTTTTATAAAATCAACGGCCGGTATTATATCACCAGCACCAATTACGATCCCGTTTGCTACCAGGTATGCCTCCGCGCAGATAAACCGGCAGGCCCTTACGAGGTGAACGTGATGAGCGCAGAAGAAAACCTGGGCATGGGCACCAGTTGGCAATTGCGCGATTACCGGAACGGTCCTCCTTTCCGGCTGATACCGCCGGCAGCAAACTACACCGGCTGCATTACGCTGCACCAGGGCGGTATTGTGCAAACGCAATCCGGCGACTGGTGGGGATGGTCCATGATGGATCATAATTCAGTGGGGCGGCTCACCGCCCTATCGCCCGTAACCTGGCAAAACGGCTGGCCCTATTTTGGACTGCCCGGCAACCTGGGCCGCAGCCCCCGCACCTGGGTAAAACCCAATACCGGCTTCTCTTCAGCGCCACATGCCCCTTATGAACGTTCCGACGATTTTTCCGGTACTGTCTTAAAACCGGTATGGCAATGGAATCATGTGCCGGTAGAGCATAAATGGTCGCTCACGGCAAGAAAAGGTTACCTGCGCCTGCAATCACTTCCTGCAAAAGATTTCTGGCAGGCCCGCAACTCCCTTACCCAGCGGGCCATTGGCCCCGAATCGATTGCCACTGCCGAAATAGAAACACAGGGCCTGGAAGCAGGTGATATTGCCGGCCTGGCCCTGCTCAATTTTCCCTACGCATGGATAGGTATTGCCAGGAGCGCCAACGGCACGGAACTAAAGCAATACAACCAGCAAACAGGCAAAACAACCAGCCTGCCGTTAACAGCTTCACAGCTCTGGCTGCAGGTGCATTGTAATTTCGACAATGATAAGGCGCTGTTCAGCTACAGCACCGATGGCGCGGCCTTTACACCCGTGGGCGATTCGGTTATCATGCCGTTCCAGCTCCGCACCTTCCAGGGCGTTCGTTTTGCGCTGTTTAATTTTAATACATCGGGTACAGAAGGGGGTTATGCCGACTTCAACAATTTTGTTGTTACCGAACCCCGGCCGCATGGCCTTACCCGGCCCATACCCGGTGGAAAGATCATCACGCTTACCAGCCTGGCCGACAGCACCGTGCTGGTAAACTGGAAAGATTTTGTACGCCCTGTTTCCGCCGGCGATCGGTTTGCCAGGGGCAAGGCATCCTGTTTCCGGGTATTGTATCGCGGCAATGGCCGGGTAGCATTGCAATCGGTAGCAGACAGTGGTTTTGTCACCATCAAAGATGGGGGTGGCATGGCTGGCGTACGGATTGAAAAACAGGAACAGGGCAATGCTTCGCTGTTTCAATGGGAGGACATGCTGCACGGCGATTTGATGCTGCTGTCGCTCGCTACCCATCAATACCTTTTTGCCGATCCCGGCTCCCACAGCCTTGCAGCCGCTAATGCAAAGGGCGCCCGCCCCGACCGGAAAGATGGTTCCTGCTTTGTATGGAAACTGGTGGACGAATAAATCAATTAAATTGTTTTCACTACTTCTTTTCTCGCCATCGCCCATTGGCGAAGGGAAAAAATATGCAGCGAATAGGCCAGCGGCACCAGCAGGCCCGGCAGGAATATAAACGGAAATTGCGCTACCAGCGAGCTGTCCGGCCCATGATGAAATAAACGGAACGGCACGGGCATCGAAAACATAGTCACCAATAGAACATTCAGCAATAACAAAAGTCCCATAATATTATAAGCCACCACTATCGCCGTGGGCCAGGTCTTTTTTACCAAACAATAGTATCCCACCGGCAGCGCCAGCAGCCCGCTCAGCACGTCAAAATTGTTGCCGCCAAAACTCATCTGCCCGGGAAGCAAACCCCATAGCACCGATAACCACAGGATTATTTCAACAACGATACGGAAGGACTGCAAATAAATAAGCCAGTGCGGCGGTACATTTCTCAACAGTTGTTTCCCGGTTTTTGAAAAGGATACAGCCAATACCACGGGCAGGGGAAGCAACACCGCTAAAGCAGGGCGGGGAGGCAGGCGTGTAAAGTCGGCAAAAAAACCGCTTATGGATAAGCCGCCCAGCAATGCTATCCATGCAGTGAGCAGGATAGCGGTCTTTCTGAAAAAGCCGTTTTGCTGATGCCTGTCTTGTACACTGCCGCGAAGTATTTTTTTTAACCCGCGCAGGAAAAGGATATAACAAAGCAAACTACAGGAACAAAGTAGTATGCCGGCCAATAACCGGTAATTCATAATGTTATGTATTTGAACACAAAGTTCGGCGCTGATCTTTCCCGCCCGGTAACCAAAATTGCTATTTTGTGAGGGCCCGGTATTGGGACGGATAAACACCCACCCGCTGGTAAAACAGGCGGCTGAAAGACTGGCTGTTATCAAACCCCAGGCTGGTAGCCAGGTCGGAAACCGGTATACGGGTATTGATCAATAGCTCCCTGGCCTTCTCCACCCGCAGTTGCTGAATGTATTGCCAGGGCGATAAGCCATAGGCCAGCCGGAACAAACGCAGAAAATGATATTTGGAAAGACAGGCTTCGGCCGATAAAACATCGAGGCTCAATGCTTCGCCAAAGCGGGCATGAATGGCATCCATGGCGCGGCTCAGTCGTTTGTAGAGTTCAATGCGCGTGGCCTGCCGCACCGGCGGCAGTTTATGAACCAGTTCCGCTATATGCCTGTGCCGCTGTAAATGATATGCCAGTAGAGCTGAAAGCTGCTCTTCAAACACGATCTTGTTAAAACCATTCGCCTTATACGATTGCTGTATCCCGTTTACCATACCGTCGAAAACAGCATCGCGGCGGTGCAGCTGGTTAAAAAAACGAAAGGCTGAAAGCTGTTTCCCTGTACCATTATCCAGTATCCGGTCTGCGGGTGTAACCAGGGCATTGAGAATGGATTCCGAAAAAAAGTCCCCGAAGTGAATATTAAAAGTTTCGGTATCCGAACCCTTCTCCACCTGCAGGGTGTACAATTGTGAACGATTGCTCACAAAATAGGTTGCTGTATTTATACGGCTTGTTTGCCCGTCTGTGCTGCAAAGGCTGTTGCCGCGTATATTCAGGAAAAAAGAAAAAGGGCCTTTAATACCGGGCCTGAAACATTCGCTGCTCCTGGTGTGAATAATAACGCTGGGAAAGCCCTCTGTATCCAGCCTGTAATTGCCCCAGCCCAGGCAATTGCTAAATCCCTGGGCGGCCTGGTTTTTTAACCAGTCAAGATCCGGAAACTCGTGTAAGATCATGCGGGTGTGGCAAACGGCCGTCCTAAAGGTACTCACTCCATCCCGGATTTTAGTGGCAGACAGTAAAACGTTAAAATGCAGCCGGTCTAGGGTAACTTTGCCACAAACCGCTCCGGCAATGCCTTCAGAACGCGGTAGATCAGTTTCCATTTAAAACCCGGCACAATGGTAAACCCCTTTCCGGCATTCACTACCGCCCGGGCTATAAAAGCGGGTTCCATCAGCAGCGATTCCGGCAGCCACAGCCCGGCCGTCATCTTACTGCGGATATAGCCTGCCACAATTACATTCACCATGATTTTCCGGGTAAAAAGATATTGCCGCAGCCCTGCCAGGTACTGGGTAAATGCAGCCTTTGTGCTGCCATAAATAAAATTGCTCTTTCGCCCCCGTACACCCGAAAGCGACGAGAGGCCTATAATCCGCTCAAGCCGGCCATTTGTAGTATCCATGGCAATAAGATTAAGGATAGATACGGCGCCTGCATAATGTGTATTCATCATGCGGTAACTGCCTTCCCAATCCAGCAGGGCGGCCTCATTCTCTACCTGGAAGCCGGCTGCATAGAGCACTACCCGGGGTTTGGCCGGCAGCCCGGCATAGAACGCCTTGTGCGTATCAAAAGCGGTGGCATCAAAATACCGTATGGTTACCACATCTGCCGGCACATTCCTTGCCTCCAGGAACGAGGCTATCTGCGCCGTGCTGCGCGAAGCGGCTATTACCCGGTAGCCTTTTGCTACATACAATAAAATGGCTTCTTTGGCCACATCCGAATTGGCTCCCAGCACAAGCACGGTTCTGGAGAAACCTAATGCATCGTCTATCCTGTTTTTCTGCCGGTAGTGATGCCGCAGGTGCATTTCAGCAAAGCGAAGCCATTCTGCCGCACTAAAAAAACCCAAACCGGGATGCCGGGTTTTTCCTTTCGATGTCAAAAACCCGGGGCTGCTGTATAGCTTATTTGCCTCCTCTTTTATAGCCAGCAGGTTTTGCAATAATTCATCTTTACTACCGGGCTGCCTTATGCTGGCAGTTGCAGAGGGGCCCAGCAGCAGGATATCCGGGAAACCGTTATTGGCAAATATGGCTTTGGCATCCTCGTGCATTTCCTGGTCCCTGTTGGCGTCATTTAATAAGCAGGCTTTCACCTGCTCCATAAAATAGCTGGTATCGTCTATAATATGCACATATACCTGGCCTACCGACCAGGAGCCCGGTTGCGGTTTTTCGCAAAGCATTGCCTGTGTGTAATCATCCAGGTACCTGGTCCATTGCCCGATGGTTGCGTTAAATTGATTTATTACCATCCCGGTTTTTATTGCTTCTACTGTAACGTGTTGTGTTTCGGGCAAAAATATGCGGTTGCATCTTAAGCTGGTTGTTTACCATACCTGGAATATTTCCCTTGACCCGGTAAGGTACATATCCTGGTACCCGGCCATGATCTCGTTCATTTTTTTCATGGCCTCCGTATCCTGTTTAAATTTCTCCCAGCTTTGTTCGTAGGCGGTAAGGTTTTCATATTTGCTTACCATTACCACCCTGTTGTACTGGCCGGTCATATCGGTCATGACATTTACCAATTCGTTGCTGCCGGCCATAGCTTCCTTAAATTTTTTTGCGAGTTTGGAAGCACTGCCGGGCTTACAAACAAAAATCTCGTGTACTATGATCATAACGGTTGTTTTTATTTGTTTACAAAATAGTTGTTACCGTTCATCACCGGGCACGGTTTATAAGGAGCATTAAGTTACGCAGATTTTGTAACCTGTGCGCAATACCCCCCTTTTATTGTCTCAATTAACCCCTGCAGAAAAGAAGCGCCGGCTTTACATTTGTACTACGATACATAAAACCTGCTAGTATGATCCTCCAAAGCAAAAATGCCATTATCTATGGCGCGGGCGGCTCTTTGGGCGGCGCCGTTGCCAAAGCGCTTGCCGCTGCCGGCGCCAGGGTGTTTTTAACCGGTGCCCGTACCGGCTCCCTGCAAAAGGTGGCGGATGAGATTCTTGCTGCCGGCGGCAGTGCGGAACTTAGCCTGGTAGACGCATTTGATGAAGGGGCCATCAACAGCCATATTCAAATGGTTTTGCAAAAAGCGGGTACGGTAGATATATCATTCAATGCCGTTGGAGTGCCCGTTAAGCAAAATATGCCCCTGGTGGATATGACAGCAGATGATTTTGTGCGCCCGGTAACCTCCACCCTGCAAACCCGGTTTTTAACCGCTATAGCTGCCGGCAAGCGGATGATGAAACAGGGTTCGGGCGTTATTTTATCCCTTACGGCAACGCCCGGGGGCATTGGCTATCCCTATACGGGTGGTTTTGCGGCAGCATGCAGCGCTGTAGAAAGTTTTTCACGCAACCTGGCATCAGAATTGGGCATATATGGCGTGCGCGTGGTCAATATCCGCTCCGGGGGCTCGCCGGACTCCAGTGTATTTAAAGAAGCCATCCTGCGCGACCCGGCCGGCATGGAGCCTGTACTCCGGAATATGAGGGGCGATACCATGCTGAAACAGCTTCCGCTAATGGCCGATATAGCCAATGCCGCCGTATTCCTGGCATCCGGCATGGCGGGCAAAATAACCGGGGTAACCATTGATGTAACCTGCGGCACCACAGCAGGCTTAAATTATCGTGTGGCGCCCTTAACATAAAGGCAATTAAACAAAAAGTGTATTCCTGCAACGTATTCGTTTAAATGTGTGTCACGCAAAAAACGGGCTCACATGAAAGCGTTCTTACCGGTTATCCTTATTGCTGTTACGGCATTCTTTTCCTGCCATAAATCCGGGTACAGTACATCCACTACCGGCGACTGGCGGTTGGTACATAAATACTCGTACATAGGTTTAAGCAACAGGGTGCTAACGCCATCGCGCGACTCATCGGTATCCCTTTCATTAAATACCAATAATACGTACACAACCTGGCTTAATAAAAAGGTCGTTTCACAGGGCTCCTACTCTATCAGCACCGATACCGCATTTTACAATAACCAGCTTTTGGAATTAAACAATTTTACCCCCACCGGCATCTTCTCCCTGTTCAGGCTGGTGCAGGTGGGCGCCAATGGCCAGGTACTTTCTGTTTTCGATGGCTTTTATATGCACCTCAGTCATGACAGCCTGGCGCTCTCCGGCGCACTTACACCTGGCGGCAGTATATCTTACCTGTTCGTAAGACAATAATTTCTTAATATCCCGCAATCAAATGCGTTATAATTTGCAGCATAAATAAGCAAAATAGAATGTTTAACAATAACGGGCAGAGCACCCGGCTTCTACATATTGCACGTACCCTTTTGCCGGTAATGATAGCAGGCTGCATCAACAGTACGGTATTCGCCCAGCTGGGCCACAGCAATCCATGGGCGCCAACGGAAATTGGCCCCCTGCCCCCGGTTGCCAGCCTTACCAACGGCGTATGGATGAAGGGAGATCTTCATATCCATTCCAGGCACAGCAATGACGCCTCTAATAATCCCATTGCAAAAATCATTGCATTCTCCCTCGCGGTGGGCATGGATTATATCTGCATTACTGACCACGATAACCACGTTAACGGCGATGTTGCCCATAACACCTGGGCAGACCCTGAATTTAAGTCAGATTCACTCGTGCTGCTGTATGGCGGTGAATGGACCACCACCCGGGGGCATGGTAACGTGTTCTCGGCCCGGCCATACGACCACCAGCGGTTATACGACGTTCGCGATCAGCGCGACATAGTAATTGGCGCAATAAAAAAAGAGCTTGGCATTCACCTGTCGGCCAACCACCCGAGCGGTAAAGACCATTTCGGGTTTTCGTATGATATGGTTGAATCGATTGAAGTCTGGAATTCCGCCATCTGGTCTAAAAACGCCAACGCCATCATGATTTGGGATGATATGCTCTCCTCGGGCCGTAAGCTCACGGGCAGGGGTGGCAGCGATTCGCATCATGGCGTTCCGGATTCGCC